>Ga0315338_1000429_pt1 | contig 99775 bp, 116 predicted proteins | sample ASW8metaG_FD_204518 | JGI IMG/M metagenome (GOLD analysis project Ga0315338, IMG submission 204518) | Ammonia-oxidizing marine archaeal communities from Monterey Bay, California, United States - ASW #8 | ecosystem: Environmental > Aquatic > Marine > Coastal | place: USA: California | collected...
TAGTAATGGCCGACGCGGAAAACGCTGGCGGGGTCCTCGGCCTTGCCGATCGGCTCCTGCATTCGGGCAAGGTGACGGCCACGACGGTCAGCCTTGCCGTCCTCGTGCTGGGCGGACCCTACGGCATCGATCGCTGGATCCTCCAGAGCGAAGCGACGAAACGCTGGCTGGACATTCGTGAGGCGGAGACCGCGGCGGCTGGGATGGAGCATGGCGCGCGGATTGCTCGGCTGGAAGCGCGGGTCGGTGCGGTAGAGGAGAACGTGAAGGATGCAACCGATCGCCTCGATTCCGTGAGGACCGTGGTGGGAGGCGTGGAGACGATCACCGTGTCCTTGTGCGTCGGACTCAATCAGCGACTCGAGCTCGGCGTAGACTGTACCCGCCGCGACTGACCAAAGGAGCCCACGATGACAGGCCGGATCCTACTCGCTCTTGCCCTCATGGCCATCCCTGCCACCGCGGAGCCGGGGCCTACCGTCCACACCTCCGACGTGATGGAGGATCAGACCCCGACCCCCGTGATGTCGGAGGTGGCCGGGGAGCTGGAGAAGCAGGCCGAGCGGCAGGCGGACTTGACCCTAGCGCTCTGCGAAGCCCTCACGCCCGGCGACTGTGCCGCCACCGACACCGCTGGCGCCCTGGATGACACACTGCCCTTGCCGCACCCGCACCCGCACCCGCACCCGCACCCGCACCCGCCGACACTAGTGTCGGCGGTGGAACCCACCCACTAGGCCGCGACACGGATGTCCAGCCGGCGAATCTCGGCGACGTCCGCCTCGATGACGGATGACTCGCGCCGCTCTGGGCACCACGCGAAAGTGCGGAGGATACCGTCGTCGTCGCGCGGCCGGTTCTTGCGTTGGACGAACAATGCGTATTCGGTGGCGTCGGTGCCATCGCCGTCGAAGCTCGGGCGGTCCTCGGGCGCGTAGTAGCGCCAGACGGGGAATTGTTTGAAGAGCGCCCGCCGCGCCTTCGGCACTCGGAACGGCAGGCGCAGCAGGAAGGCCAGGATGCCGCCGTCGCCCAGCATGAACATCGAATGACGGATGAAGTCGCTGGCGAACGTGTAGGGAGGGTTCCCGACGACGAGGTCAAAGCCGCCGCGCGGCCGGCTCATGAAGTCCTGGTAGCGGACCCCGGTGGTGACATCCCAAGCCTTGAACGGCGACACGCCCTCGACCAGCGTGTCGGCCATCGACTTCCGCAGCTCGAGGGCGTGGGCGTGAAAGTTGGGGCCGTGAAGCGCCCGAAGCTCGCGCAGCCACCGACCGTCGGCCGCGGACGGCTCCAGCACCTTCATCCCCGGCCGGATGTCCAGCAGCCTTAGACACGTGCGAGCGAGTGCCGGCGGCGTTGGGCAGACGTCCAGGTCGGGGCTGGAGCTCCCCGCGCGGTTCTTGGCGCTCACCCGTTCGCCGCCGGTTCGCGGCCGGGGACGTAGCGGGCGCCGTGGTGGACCATCGCATCGAGGATCTGGTGGCGGGCCTCTTCCACCGAAAGGCCCGCCGCCCTGATTCGCGCGTAAACCTTCATGGTGTCAAGGTCGCGGGCGCAGGCGCGGACGTCGGGCGGGCGTAGTCCGTGGACCTCGATCATCGCCTCGACGGCATCCTCGGCCTCCTTCAAAAGGTTCGCGGACGCGATGAAGTTGAGTCCCTGCTGGGAGTCGGTGCCCGGTGGTGCGTCGTCCTCGTCCACGATGGCATCGCTGGAGTGCCAGAAGGCCGCCGCTGTCGCTCCGCCTGGCCAGAGCATCGTCTGGGGCGCTTCATCGATCCAGTCTTGCATCGGCCCATAGTCGAAGGCCTGCATGAGCAGCCGGACGAGCTTGCTGGCCTGGAGGTAGTCGTCGCAACGGTCCAGGGTGGCCGATTCCAGGTTGTCGCTCTTCGCCCGGTACGTCTCGCCGGACACCAGTTCGACCCGCATGAGGCGGCCCTGGTGGTCGATGACGACGACGTAGGATCGAGCCCCTTTGACCTTGATCCGGAGTTTGAGGACAGCGACCCGCGTGTGGTTTTCCTCCTCCACGCGGCGCATCGCCACGTCCACCGCGTCGTCGCCGCGCACGCTGATCTCACCGCCGTCTGACATCAGGCGCAGCTTGTCCTCCAGCGTCACGCGGAAAACGATCGGCTCCGACTTGTGGCGGCTGGGCACCTCCAGCCACTCTTGCCGGTGGCCGTGCTGGGCGAGCCAGCCGAGCCACTTGTGGTCGATCTCAGCGGGCAGTGCGGCACCTGGTCGCGAGCGGCTGAGGTAGTGGTCGAGCGTCCATTCCATGAAGTGCAGCCCCTTCCCCAGCATGGGCTCCAGAGTGCGTTGCAGCCGACTCACGATGGCCTGACGGGTGGCGGCGCCGGACGCGAATAGCAGGAGGTGATGGTTGAGGGTGTCGATGGCGATGGCGGCGTCGGAGATAGCCGGCGGCATCTTGATTGTGAGGTCACGCACCACGTCCTCCTTGATCTCGGCCCTCGCGTTCTTGGGGATCTTGGCCGCGCTGTGCTCCTCACACCACGCGGCCTCGCGCACCTCGCAGAGGGCGGCGACCGTCGAGCCTGGCACCTTCTTCACCCAGGTCCGGCAGAGGAAGGCGATCCACCCGCCGGCCGACACGGGGTTTTCGGCGTCCAGCCACGCCCAGCGCCACACGTGCGACTCTGACATCGCCAGAGACTCGGGCAGCTTCGTCGTCGTCGTCTGCGAGTGCATGAGGTCGCGGAGGCGGGCGAGGTTGGCGGGTTGCGGCTTCTTGCCGCCTTCGATGCTGTATTTGTAGACGAACAGCGGCGAGGAGGTGCTGAATGGGAACGGCACGGACTACTCCTGAGAGTCTTCTGGGGTGAGGAGGGAGACGGCGCGGGTGAATGTCTTGCCGTTGTCGGTCTCGAGATGGGCGCGGTGGTGAGAGTGCGACGGCACGGGGCCGACGACTTCCGTGCCGTCGCGCGTCGTGAGGCTGGTGATTCGGCCGGTCATCCGGCCCTGTCCATGGCGCCACGAGACGCGGGCGTTGACGGTGAGAGTGCGAGGTTTGGGCATCATCTTCTCCGGTTGTTGGCCGCGGACGCACTGGCATAGATCGTGTCGAAGCCCGATACGAAGCGGCGATCGGCGTTGCGCCCGGTGAGGCGGGACTGCCAGAAGGGATCGTGGGCGGCCCACCGAATGCAGGCCGCGATGTCGTCGACGGTGTGTTGTCGCTCGATGAGGTCGAGTATGGACCCGCACCAGCGGCGCCACGTTGCGTCGGTGAGGTCTTGCGTCGGGATGTTCGCGTGGGGCACCCGGTTCGCGATGGCGTGGATGCCGGCGGCGAGTGGCGGCACGTTGTCGGGGATGGTCCGCGACTTCTTCGGCGGATCCTTCGTACCCTTGCCCTTCTCGAAGGGGGCGAGCCTCACGCGGGCGTGCTCCAGCTCTTCGACCGTCCGCCACGGCCAGGTCTCCCAATCCTTATTCAGCTCGTAGCGGGTGGACCGCTCGGCGGTGTGCTGGGCGACGACGTGGACCAGCGCGTAGCCAGAGCGCTTCGGGTTGTCGGAGGTCGGGCGCGTGAGGCGGTGGAGTGCCTTGCGGATCGCGGCCTCCGATGTGCCGGGCAGCTTCGCCCGAAACTGAGCCATGCCGATCGACGCTTCCTTGCGGGAGAAGCCCCAGGTGTCGTGTGCGATGACCATGAGGACGGCCCACTCGCTGCCGTTGAGTCGGCCGAAGAGCATGACCGCCCGAAGCCACTCCTGCGAGATCCGGACAAAGGGGGTGGGTTGGGGGCTGGCCACGTCTCGGCTCCTGCTCAGTCTGCTACGGTACGTTACCGGTATAACATACCCCTCCTGCTCTGTCGTCTAGGACCCATTCGGTGTAGCTTCCCACCGAAACTCGACACGGGCGCCGACCAGGAAGGGGCTGGGCCTGGTGTCGAGGGGCTTGCCGCTCCAGCCTGCGAAGTGCTCGGGGCAGGTGAGGAGGAGGTGGTCGCGGGCGCGGGTGACGGCGACGTACAGCACGCGCAGGTCTTCGTCCTTGTCCTCCTGCGTAGCGCTCTTGCGGGAGCTGGGGAACAGCCCGTCGCGGCAACCCATGACGACCACGGCCGGAAACTCCAGCCCCTTCGAGGCGTGGATCGTCATCAGCGGCACCTCGTCGACGTCGAAGCGGACGCGGTCGACGGTGGCTCGGTCGGTCCACCAGTCGCGAAACGCGGCGGCGGAGGTGCCGCCGAGGTCGGCGAGGATGGCGCCGATGAGGTCGAGGCGGGCGGTGAGCGACCGCGACCGGTAGGCCTCGCGCACACCCAGATACCCGATGAAGGCGCGGGCGATCTCGGCGGCGCCGAGGTCGGTAGCGTCGGGCAAGCCTTCGACGACGCGGTAGATCGCGCCCCACTCTTGATCGCCCTGGCCGGCGGCCATGGCCCTCAACAGGGTCCACCGCATCTTCGCGGCGAGGGCGCGGGTGGTCGCCCACTCCCTGAATCGCGGCGCGTCCCCCATGACGCCCCACTCGGCCAGCATCCGGGCGAGGTTGTCGTCGGCCGGGTTCGCGGCGAGCCGGATGGCGCGGGCGATGTTCCGGCCGTCCTCGGTCTCCCAGGGGTCGCCGGAGCCACCGCAGAAGCGGTGCGGCACCCCGCGGCGCTCCAACTCCGCGGCGAGCTCGCGGAGTGGCGCCCACGTGCGGCAGAGCACCGCGGCGTCCTTCCAGGCAACGCCCAGATCGTGCAGCCGGCTCAGCTTGGCCGCCACCAGTGCGGGTTCGTCGCTGTCGATGAAGGCGTGGACCCGGTTGGCCCCTTCGCCGATGTCGGGGTGTGGGGTCGCCGCGCGCTCGGCGGTCATCGGCTCCCATGTCAAGACGGCCGTCGGCCCCTTGACGAGCTTGTTGCCGAGGTCGACGATGGACTGGTCGCTGCGGTAGTTCGCGGTGAGCTGGATGACCTCGTAGTCGTGATCTGCCGCGAGGGCGATGATGGTGGCCGGGACGGCGCCGCGGAAGCGGTAGATGCTCTGGCGGGGGTCGCCGACGATGAAGATGCTGGCCGAGCCGAGGCCGTTGACGATCGCAACCTGCGCGAGGTTGGTGTCCTGGTACTCGTCGACGAGGACGTGCGCGTAGTGGCCGATGGCGGCCGTGCGGGCGGCCGGATCGTACTCCAGAAGCTCCAGCGTCATCGCCTCGATCTGGTCGAAGTCGACGGCGTTGCCGGCCTTGAGCATCGCCCGGTACTCCTCCATCACGGGCTCGCGACGGCGGAGAGTCGACGACCGCTTCGACGTCTCGCCCACGGCCTCGGCGGCGGCCCTCAGCACCGACTCGCTGTCGGCCTCGTCGTAGATCGTGAAGTGGCGGGTGAGGCCGAAGCGGTCGGGGAACCGGCGGAGGAGCTGGGCGCCCCACGAGTGCATCGTCCGCACCGTGGGCATCCCGCCACGGTAGTCGGGCATCACGTCTTCGATGAGGCTGGACACGCGGCTCTTCATTTCGTCGGCCGCCTTCCGGGTGAAGGTGACGGCCAGGATTCTCTCGGCGGGCACGCCGCCGGTCATGAGGCGGGCGATGCGGCGGGTAAGGCACGCGGTCTTGCCCGACCCGGCCCCGGCGATAGCCAGGATCCTCGGGTGGTCGCTTTCGACGGCCTGTCGCTGCTGGGGGTTTAGGCCGGTGATGAGGCTTGTGGTCATGGTGGGGCTCCTGCTCAGTCTGCTCGCTGTGGTGATCTCTGCTATCGCTTCTTCTTCTTGTCGCGTCGTGCGCGGCGCCGCCTTGCGCGGCGCCCCTCGAGGGCGATGACGTCTCCACGTACAGCCGGCGGGAGAGGGCCGCGCCGAGCTCGGTCGACTTCGTCCTCGGACGGCATCGCTGAGGGGACCGACAGCGGGATCTGATCGGTGGCCAGGTTGACCTCGTCGCGACTCCGGATCGGGTTGCCGTCTGGACCGAGAAGCGGCGCCCGACCGGTGTGCTGGCCGCGGTTCACGCCAGCGATCCCGTCCGTCGTGTCGTGTCGCACGAGGTAATCGAAGGTCACCGGGTTCCGGAGCATTACCTGCCGGCCGCGGTGGACGGGCACCGCGTCGGAGACGCGCACGTTGGCGGCGATGGCGTCGTGGAAGGGGTAGACGGCGCGCACCACGGGCGTCATCAGGTCGAGAAAATACGCCTTGTTCGCGGCCAGTTGAGCCTTGAACGATCCCTCGCGCGACGGTGTCTCGACGCTGACCTGGAGCGACAGGTGCCGCCAACGCTCACCCGATGGGACGACGTCGACCGTGTACCAAAGCGTCACCGCCGAGGTCCAGCCACTTAGCCGAATCTTGTGGCGGCAGTGGGGGCGTAGCCGGTCCATCGTCGCCTGCACGCGGGACGGCGTGCGGTAGTCGACGTGGTTGGCTTCGAGGTGGGCGATCCGCTTGGCGCCGGGCAACCACTCGGTCACCCAACTCCCCGCGAGGCCGGCACTCATGGCGACACCATCGCGAGGATCCCAGACTCATCGACGACGACGGCGACGACGTTGATCAGGAAGAGCCACCCACCGAGGGCGCCCCCCGTGAGGTAGAAGAGGGTGAGAATGTAGGCTGCTCGCTTCATGGGCTGCTCCTGCTGCGGCCAACTATCCGGCCTGGTTTCCATCGGTGACGGGGGTGGCCTCGTAGTAGCGGACGAGGACACGTTCACCCGTGTCCCCCATGACCCACCACCCGCCGGTGCCGCGTCGCTGGCTAGCCTTCGTGCCCTTCTGGCAGGTATCGAGGACGTCGTAAGTTCGGCCCTTCCGCATCCCGTGCTTCTCATCGACGGGGAGGTCTCTACTCAGCGTGATCTTCATGGGCTTGTCGGGGTTCATGGCAGCCGCACCACGCGGACACCGGCGGGAGGCTCCCAGCCGTCACCAGCGACACATGCGCCGAGGAAGTTGTCGAGCCGGCCGGCCGCGACCTCCTCCACCATCGCTTCGAGGAAGCGGGTGCGCCGCACGGGCTCCAGATTCTCCATGTCGTCCAGGCCGAGCATTCGCCAGCCGCCGAGCCGGGAGACGACAGCCGACCGTAGCGACATCATCGCGACGGCGTCCACCGACCGACTCCCGTGGCCGAGCGAGCGCCCGTCGCGGTCGAGCCGGTAGCGGAAGCCGTTGGCGACGCGGGGGTGGAAGGTGGCGCCGTCGAGGACGCGGGAGGTGATGGCGCTGACCGGCGCGGCCAGGGGCTCCATCATCTTCCCCAGGAAGGTCTCCATGACGCCGACGAGGGCGCGGTGGGCCGCGTGGGTGGCCTTCGCCGCCTTCTGCGTCTCCGCGAGCTGGGCGCGGGAGTTGTGCAGGTTGGCGATGGCCTCCGCGACGTCGCCGAGCCGGTCGATCTTGCCCTGCACCTCGGCACGCTCTTCGGTGAGGGTGGTGAGCAGTGTGGTCGCGGCGTCGACGTTGCTGCTGCCGAGATCGGCGAGCTTCATGGTGGCAGCGGTGACGGCCTCAGCCAGCCCGACCTCGGCTTGCTGGTCGGCCGTGATCGCAGCCACGCGGTCGACAGCCGTGGAGGCCTTGCGACCCGCGGCGGTGACGGCGGTACTGGCCGCCCGCTTCGCGGCGCGGGCGCGGTCGGCGCTACGCGAGGCGGCGCCGGCTCCGGTGCTGGCCGCGCGGCGGTGGGTGTCGGCCTTGTTGAAGGCCTCTTGCAGGCGGAGCACATCGGCGTCGGTCGGCGGGGTCCATGCCTCCAGCACCTCCCGCGCTACCGCCGCGCCCTCATGCGTAGCGCTCCGCGCGTGGTCGTCGCCTTCGATTTGTTCCACAAGGACTTGGAGGGCGGTGACGACCTCGATGGCCGCGTCGGCTGCTTCACGGGTCGCCTCAGCGGCGGCGATGGCGGCGCGGGCGCCGCTGGCAGCGGCGGCGGCCTTCCGGTCGGCTGCTCGGGCGGCCTTGTCGCCGGCCTCCGCCTCGGGGACGGCCTTGCTTGCTGCGGTCTCGGCGGCGACGGCCTGGCCGACCGCGTCGTCGGCGGCCTTTCGCTGGGCGTTGGACTCGGCGATCTCCTTGTCCCACTCCCGCGAGCGGAAGCCGTCGAGGTCGCGCTGGGCGGCGTCGAGGTCGCGCTGGGCGGCGTCGACGGCGGTGGCGCGGCCCTTCTGGATGCCGATGGCCTCTCGCTGGGCGCCGATGCGCTGGTCTAGCTCGGCGCGCTTCGCCTCCCACTCGGCGACGGTGCCGCCGGGGAGGTCGCTGGCGTCACGGGTGGCCTTCGCCCGGTCGATGGCGCCACCCAGCGAGCGAGCGAGAGCCTGCTGGTTGTCGTAGCGGTCGCGGGTCGCCTGGATGAGCGCCATGAGGGCGGGCCGGCCGTCGCTGGCGGTGCAGACGGCCGCGGCCTCCTCGGTCGCCCACCCCGGCACGTTGAGGTTGTCCAGCAGCTCGAAGAATTCGTTGTCGGTGGACGCGATGCCAGAGACCGCGGTGGCGACCTCGCCGGGATCCCAGGTGGTGCCGGCGAGCACCTTGTCCTCCAGAAAGCGGAGCGCCTTCTGCGGTGAGAGGTCCAGAAAGTCGCCGATGTCCCACACGCCGCCCTGCCCCACGGCCTTCTTGACAGCGGAGCCGGCGGCGCGCACGCCGGTCTTCACGTTCATCCCGCACCCGTAGACCAGCCCGTGCTCGAGACTGCGGGGCTTGTCGCGGTGCGACTTCCACTCCTGCGCGCGGGTGACGACGGTGGTGTCGTCGAAGCTAAGCTGGGCGGCCCATGCGTAGTCGGGCACGCCAAGGACGGGGAACCGCGACCCCTTCGGGCCGGCGACGACGAGGTCGATGGTGCGGAGTCGGGTGGACTTGCCGGACTCGTTCGCGCCGATGAAGACGGTGACGGGGTCGATGGCGTGGGTGAAGGTGAGCCGCCCGTGGAGGGTGGTGCCGGCGATTCGGGTGAGTTGCATGTGGTGCTCCTGCTCAGTCTGCTTGTCGTGGTTGAGGTATGGGCTCAGAGGCTCGCGTCCAGCATCGCGTCGAGGCGGACGCGGCAGGCTTGGAGTTCGTCGTCGGTCATCTCGGCGGGATCGTAGTTGAGCGATGCACTCTGGCGCGGCGTGACCATGCCGAGCCCTTGGTCGATGTATTCGATGAGGGCGTTGCGGGCGGCGAGTTCCGGGTCGAGGCCGTCGTCGTCGTCGGTCGGGCGCAGCTCCGCTTCCACGTGCCCCTGCCCGGCGTCGGCTTCGGGGTCGTACACGTCGCCGATGTCGATGACCTCCACCTCTGGGAGGTCGAGGCCGCGCTGGAGGCGGGCGCTGATCGATTGCCATTGGCGCATCGCGGCGTCGTCGCCAGCCCAGCCGGTGACGGCGAGGACCGCGGCGCCGTTCTGGATGCTGACGGTGTGCCAGCCCAGCGCGGGGTGCGCCTTCATCGCGTTCCGGCGGGCCACGGTGATCGCCTTCTTGAGGGCGTTGGCCTGGAGTTCGATGTAGGCCTGGAACGCTTGAGCGACGGCCCGACAGCGGAGGTTGAACGTGTAGCCGATGCCCGACCCGACGGGGATGTAGCCCCAGCCCTTCTCGGCCTCGTGGAAGGCCTCGTTGACGAGGTAGACGTCCTCCGCGTGCAAGAGGGTGTCGGACTCGTTGCCCCAGCCGGTCTTGTTGGCCAGGTTCGACAGCATGTTCGCCAGATCCTTCGTCGGCTCGTAGTCTAGCGTGTAGTTCACGATCACCGGGTTCCCGGTCATCGGGGCGGGGCCGACGACGACGATGGCGACCACGATGCGGAGCACGTCGCCCGGCCGCCCGTCCTTGCGCACGGCGCGCTGGACGTAGGGGTTGGTGCGCTCTTCGCCGTCCACCATCACGCGCGGCGGCTGGATGACGTTGCAGCCGGCGGTGGCGTTGATCCGGAGGTAGCCGGGGTATGTCACCGACGCCTTGTTCCGGTCGCCGATCACCACGTCCTTCCACTCGGTCTGTCCCTTGTGGCCGTTGCGCCCGCGCTCGCTGACGGCGTTGCCGAAGCAGGCGCGTCCTTCGTGCTGGGGGTCGGTGCAGACGGGCCGGCGGCCCTTGATCTGCCATAGCGTGCCGTCTTCCATAGACAGCCGGACGGGGGCGAGGACCTGGTGCAGCGCCCCGGCGGTGGTGTGCCGGACGAAGGCCTCGTGGTTGCCCAGCACCGACACCTTCTGGCGGCGGACGTCCAGGGCGAGCTCGGCAAGCCGCTCGGCCACGACCATCGCGCGGGGGTCCAGTGCGGAGTCGTCGAGAAGTTCGGCGCCGACAGCGGCGACGAGGCCGCGGCGGTCGCCGGTCTTGAGGGCGGTGATGGCTGCGCGGTTCAGCTTGAGGCCGTCGTAGCGAAGTCGGGCGATGTCGGTGCTGGGCGATGCGCCCGTCTGCTCGGGGGTCGACATAGTGCTCACTCTCCGGTGGCTGGTGAAAAGACGAGGTCGTTGGTGGTCACGCCGAAGTATTTGGCGAGTTGGCTGAGCCGGACGAGGTCGATCCGGCGGTACTCGCCGGACTCCCAGCGGACAAGCGTGCTCTGCTGGCTGGCCTTGCCCCACGCATCGCGGGCGACCTGGGGGGTGCCGCGGACGCCGCGGAGCTGGCGAATCATCCGGCGGGTGTTGAGGTCGGCGGCCTCGAGGTCGGGCATGGCGCCGCGGAGGGTGGGAGGCTTCGCCGCCTCCACCTCCAGGGCGATGGTCAAGCGTCGAGCGGCTTCAACCGTCTTGTCCCAGGCCCGCCAGCCGCCGATGAGGTGGCGTGGGTGGACGCGGCAGGCCTTCGCCACACCCCACACGACGTCGAGGTAGACGTTGCGCCGCCCACCCGATTCCAAGAAGGTGATGGTGGACGTGGCCTGTCCAGCGCGCTCGGCGCACTTCGCGACCGATAGGCCGTTGCTCATGCGGGCGGCGCGGCATCGGAGCCGGATAGCCCACTCGTCGTTCAGGGGTGCGTCGTTTGTCATGCCAACAGCATTACCACTACAGCATACCAGACGCAAGTACGGGGCCACTTTCCCCGCTTCTCCCCAGGTTTGTCCACATCGGGGATCGATCTATCTAGGAGGGGGTGATCCAGTCGTGTGGGAGGGGCCCTAGACGTTCCGCCCCCACCCACTCCTAGACGTTCCGGTAGGCCGTAGAAGAAGAGATAGAAGAAGAGATCCATAAGGTCACCTCTCTCCCCCTTGAGCCTGTAGACATTGAGGGCCTTGGGTCTGGCGTGGTAGACCCTTCAACAGAGACGAAGCGAGCAGAGCGTGCATGAGCAGCGATGGCAGCCGGTGGTTCAGGATGCCCTAGTGGCCGGCCTCGGCCTTGCCCGCTGGCGGATCCACGACGAGATCCCTACACGCGACGGCAGCCGGCTCGACCTCGTCCACGTTCACGACACCAAGCTCACAGCTTTCGAGCTGAAGATGGCGGAGCCGGGCCAGGCCCTCGCGCCCCTCGATGCGCGGGCACTGCGCCAGCTCCGCCACTACTGCAAAGCGGCCGATCTCGTCTACGTCGTGACGGTCGCAGCCGCTCGACGTTTGACCATCGCCCACGACGGGCAGACGCTACACCTGGAGCCGCTTGAGCACATGGCTCTACCGGTAGGGGTTGGGTGGGTCGTCTTCGATCGTCTCACTCGTGACCTGACGGTGTTGGCGCCGGCAGAGCAGCAGGAACCAGACACCGAGGATCGCGCCTTCGTCCTCGACCAACTGGCCAACAGACTCGGAAAGGCACAAAGAGCGATCCGTCGATGTCGATGATGACCCCGCAAACTGTGGTCGATGCCACCCACTACATCCAGGCGATAGCTAGCCCCCTGCTCGACGCGGCCGTCCGCGATGCACTGCGGATCGACTACCACGTCCTCCACGATGAACACATTTTCGTCGTACAGGTGCCGGAGTCGTCGGTGCGCTACCTCGTCGGCCGCCGTGGGGAGACGGCGAACGCGATGCGCAAGCTGCTCCGGTCCTGGTGCGGGGTCCGGCGGCTGCGGTCGCTGGTCGACGTGCGGGTGCGCCCGCTTGACGGTGCCACACACCCGCCATAGCATAGTGGGGACTCAACAAGCAGACTGAGCAGGAGCCCAACGATGACAACGACACCCCAGACCCTCGAGGCCGTGATGCGCGACCTCGGACTCGACGGGGACGGCCTCGGCCGCCTCATGGCTGCCTACCGCCACAAGCAGGACGGCGACCGAGCCAGCGGGACGACGACGACGTGCCCGATCTGCCGCAACCGGTCGAAGGCCAGGCCGCGGTCGCTGTCGGGCTCCGCGTGCCGGGGGCTGATCTGGATGTACCAGCAGGACGCTCATCAGTGGCACCACGTCGATCGCATCATGTGCGGGACGAAGTCGGCGTCGGCGGTGGCGGGCGACTGGTCGCGCACGGCCGGCGACGGGTGGGAGTTGACCGAGCGGGCGGAGCCGGATCCGGGGGACGACTCGAAGAGCTCGTCGGGCATGTACCGGCTCACCCAGATCGGCCGGGACTTCGTTCTTGGCCTGGTGACGGTGCCCTCGGCCTACGTCTGGCACCAGCGCCATCGGAGGCTGGCGCCCAACGCGCGCCAGATCGGCATCGAGACCGCGCTGGGGCAGCGCTTCGACTACGCTGAGGTGATGGGCGAGGCGGCAAGCTCGGAGGGGCTGCTGCGGCCGTATCGGCGCGAGTGGGTTGTGACCGCCTTTCGCGACAACGCTTCCGCGACCTCGATGCCGTGGCGGATCAACGCCTGGAAGTGCGGCGGCGAGCGCCAGCAGCAACTCCGGCCGATTGTTCCGCCCCGCGAGGCCGACGAGGTCCATTGGGGCAGCTCACGCATCGACGCGGCCCGCGCCTTCGTGCGCCGACGTCGGGGGCTGTGATGGGCGGGGGGGGAACGATGAGCGACACGCTACTGCACAGATGGACGCAGCCCGATCCGGTGGGCGACCCCACGCGGTGGTCGTGCTCGTGTCTGATCGAGCACCGGGGCACACCCCCCGCCCTGCTGTGCCCCGATCGCGTGGCGCAACTACAGGCCGACCTCATCGACGCCCGCCGAAAGCTGGAGGCCGCGCGGGCGAAGGTGGCGGAGTTGGAGGACGACATGCACCTCCGCATCCGTGAGGGCTACGACCGAACCGTGGCCGATGCGTGGCGCGCGGAGGTGGCCAGGGTGACAGCAGAGCGCGACGCCGAGCGGGCGAGGGTGGCGGAGTTGGAAGCCGCAGCGGAAGACGCCAGCCAGATTCCGCCCCTACCTGGAGACCCACAGGGCACCCGTGCCTTCGTCCGTTGGCTGCTGAGCAAGCCTCAGTTCCAGCAGCAGCGCATGCTGCTGGCCACGCAGGAGGGCCAGCGCCTCCAACAGCGCGCCGAAGCGGCAGAGCGGGCCCTCGCCGCCGAGCATGAGGCGCACGCCGCGTTGCGTGGGCGGATCGAGGGGCTCGTTGTCGAGTTTGACGGCATCGAGGAGGGGGCGGAGGGTGACCGCCTCCAGCACGAATGTAGACGGCGACCTCGATCGGCGTCCCAAGCGCAGGGCGTCGCCAGCGCCAGCAAGCACGCCGCCAGCCGCCTCCGCGCCCTCCTCACCCCAGGCCCCAAGCCCCGGATATGCCGCTGCGGCACGCCCGAATCCGACGAGGCGTGGGAGGAGGGGGTCCGAGGTTGCCCTAGGTGCGGTCGCCCCTGGCCCGAGTGTCTCACCGCCCCAGGCCCCGAGCCATCGACGGACGGAGAGCGTGAGCGCACTAATCGTCCGTGCCCGTGGCCCGGCGGCTACACCCTCTGTCGGCATCGGCTGACCCAGTGCTCGGATCGCTGCGCCCTCCTCACCCCAGAGACGGATGGCGGGTCGTGACCGGTGCCGCGCGGGTTGCGGGGCTTGCCGCCATTTGAAAGCACCTCGATCGTCGCACTCCTGCACGAGTCGGCAGGACCCCCACATCCGGATCCCCCCTGCTGGATTGTGGGGGTCCTGCTGCTTTGTCAAGGAGGGGGTCGGGATGGAACCCCATGGGCTAGTGGATGCCGGGGATCCTCATGGGGTCCTGGTGCAAGTGGCCGGGCCTGGGGGTGGCGGCTATGCTATTTCGAGGCGTACCAGCGGTGCGGCGAATGAGTCGGCAGGTGAGCCCGTCGCCGGACGTGGTAGAACGATCGGGCAGTAGCAGACCGCGCAGGAGTCACCAGTGAGCCTTGACCTAGTGGTTGCCGTCTACGACATCGAGACGAAGTACGACCCGACGAAGGTGGGCGGCTGGAGTGAGCACGAGCGCATGGGCTTTGCGTGCGGGGTCGTCTCGTGGGTGCATTACCGGCAGAACGGCGCCGCGGTGAGTCGGGCGATTCTGGCCACGAACGTCTACTGGAGCCCGGTGGCGATGGCCGACGACCTTTTGCGGCCGTGGGCGCACGCCCTCTGCGCCTACAACGGGCACCGGTTCGACATCCCCCTCCTTGTCTCGCAGGCGATAGCGCCGATGGCCGGGCCGTACCTCGGACACCCCGACCCGAAGGCCGTGGCCGCGGTGGCTGGCCACCTCTGGACAGCGGGGATCCAACGGTTCCCGATCGTGCGCATGGAGCAGGAGATCCCGAAGTTCGCCCACCTCCCGAAGCTCTGGGATCGGTTCCGTGCGGCCCTCATGGCGCGGTGGATGACCAACGGGGGCCTCCCCCGCGCCATGGGGCACCGTCTCGGCGAGTGGATGCAGCGGGGGGCCGACTACTCCCGCCTCGTGCCGCCGGGTACAACGAACCTCGCGATGAGCCGGGCGGAGCTGGCCGCCGAGCTCCAGGCGCGGACCTTCGACCCGCTCGCGTGGCTGGGCGAGGAGTCGGGCAACCCGCACGTAGCGAAGTTGGACTATCTGCGGGAGGGGTTGGAGCGGGAGCCGTGGAAGCTCGACGGCGAGGTTGTCCACCACGGCGAGATCCCGCGCATGTGGCGCGAGGGCATGGTCTGGCAGGTGGTGGACTGCTGCCGCGACGACGTCGATGCTCTGGCCGAGCTGCTACAGCAAGGGCTGAGTGGGGGGCGCAACGCCCACATCAACGCCAACCAGCTCAACAGCACCGCGCGAAACGCTGCTGGCCAGCGTGTCCCGATGGGCGCGACGGACCAGTGGATCTCGCCGCACCATGACGACGGTGGGCTCTGGAAGTATCGGATCCCGACGGCCGCCTGGTCGGGCATCCTAGAAGACATCAGGCGAACGAGGTTCACCCATGGCTGACGCACTCACATCCATCGTCCCGCACCGGACGCTCCCCGCCCACCTTGCGACGTCCTACGGGCCGCGCGGTGCGACCATGGGTCGCGACGGCAGGCCGTGGCCGCACAGCAAGCTGACGACCGTGGGCCAGCTTGCACCTCGAGACCGAGATGGCGCGTGGAAGGCGCCCCCCGGCATGTGCCAGGGGCTCGAAGACCTCGACGCGGCGATGAAGGCGGCCGGGAGTGCCGGCGTGCGGCTGACCGAGGTGACGCGGCCGGTGGAGCGGGTGCGCACCGAGCGGGCCAAGTACGACACGTGGGTCGAGGCCGGGCGGCCGTCGCCGGGCACCCCTCGCTACCAGTCGCGGGCGATGCGCACGGTCTACATCGCACCTCCAAACTTCACGAACCACCAGTGGGGCGGCGCCGTCGACTTCCACGTCTACGCACTCGATTTTCCAGGGCTCAAGGGCAACGCGGCGCTGTCGAAGCTCTGGGATCTGGCGATACCGCTGGGCTTCACGCCGATCATCAAAAACCCGTCGCTGGAGCAGTCGGAGTGCTGGCACTTCGACCGGCTCGGCCCGTTGGCCGGCGTCCGCGCGGCCTTCGTGGCGCACCGGAACGAGTCGCCTGACTTCCGCAACGCCTACGGACTGACCGCGATGGTGGGCAACGTCCTCGTCGGCACGTTCACGGGGACGAAGAAGATGGAGCGATATGTGCAGTGTCGCCTCCTGCTGGCCGGGCACTGGCCGGGGCCGCCGGACGGTCAGATCGGCCCGAAGACACGCAAGGCACTCAAGGCGGCCGGTGTCGAGGGCGTCCGGACGCGCACGTCGGCGTCCGTCATCGTCGGACTCATGGACGAGGCTGGGGTCGGTCTGCCAGAGCTAGCCCTGCTGTGAGCGAGCGACCCAAGCAGACCCCTCGGTGTACTCCGGAGGTGCCGGAGTGCTGGGCTAGCATCGGGGGGCACCCCTGTACGTGCCCAACTGCGGACGGTGAACCATCACCGGCGCCGGGAGAAGTAGATGGCCGACCAACGCCCGCCGAAGAAGAAGTGCAGCGCTACGAGCAGACAGACCGGCAACCGGTGCGGTCAGTGGGCGCGTCCAGGGCACGACGTCTGCGTGTACCACGGAGCCGGCAAGCCGGGAGGCCGGCGGTCGGGGGCGCCGATCAAGCACGGCCGATACTCGATCCGGCTGCGCAAGGGAAACAGCCCAACCGTCCAGCGGCGGATCGACGAGCTCATGGACGACGACGACCTCACCGACGCGCGGCGGGCGGTGGCGGTCTCTCAGGTCGCACTGGAGCAGACCTACCCGGCGCCGACGCTGGCAACGCTGAAGCGCTTTTGTGAGGGGGAGGGCATCACGAACCCAGCGCCGGGCGACCTCGAGACGATGGCCCAGGTCCTCATCGCACAAGCGGGGCGCCAGGCGGCCCAGCATGGCCGGCTACAGGTGGCCGCGGAGAAACAGCGGACGATGGCCGACGTGCTGGTGAGTCAGGCGATGCCGATCATGCGCCGGCACGCCATGAAGGTCACCGCCCTCATGCGCCGCTTCATTCCGGAGTCGCGAGCTGTCGAATTTGAAGGTGCGTTGCAGGCCCTCAATTTGGAAACGGCGGCCGAGTATCGAAACATGCAGGGTGAGGATTGAACCGACGCGGCCAGCGCGACATCGCCCGGCTCGGGCGGGCGATGTCGAAGGCCTTGACCGAGGCCGCGGGCGGCTCGGAGAGTCCGCTGGATCCGTGCTCGACGGCCTACGACTTCATCGAGGAATACAACCCCCTCCTCGACGGCCGCGCATTCGACTGGATCAAGTACAAGCACCTCGTACCGGTGTATCGGGACGTCCACCCGCACGTGACGCTCCAGGCCGGCGCCCAGACGGGGAAGACCGGCTATCTACTGGCTCGCCTCACCCGCGAGACGTTCCGCCAGTGGGGCGGGATGTTCGGCTACTACTTCCCCGATCTTCACCTTCCCCGCGCTTTCTCTACCCGCCGTTTCCGACCGTTCATGGGCAGCTCCGAGGATCTGAGATCGTGGGTCGGGGCGAGCTCGAAGCGGGGCAAGGGCACCGACGCGGTACTCACCCGCACGGTCGGGCCGTCCACGGTGTTCTTCCTGTCGGTGGGCGGGAAGTCGATGACCGAAGGGCTCCCCATGCAGGGGATCTTCTTCGACGAGGTCCGGCGCATGGACGCGCACGACATCCAACTCGCCGAGGAGCGGACCAGCGCGCAAGCCAACCCGATCAACATCAAGGTCAGCACGGCGTTTTACCCTAAGCAGGACATAAACGCGGCCTTCCTTGCCGGAGACCAGCGCTACTTCCACACGATCTGCGGGTGCTCCGATGGGGTCGTGCTGGCGAAGCGGTGGCCCGACTGCGTGGCCGACCTCACGAAGGCAACGCCGGGGCTGCTGAACAAGGTGGCCCACGCCTACGAACACGCGGGAATGCCCTACCTGGGGCTCACCGGCGAGGAGCGTAGGCGGTGGGGAGACGCTTGCTACATTTGCCCCGACTGCGGCGAGATCATCGTCGATCCCCGCGAGGGCTATTGGGAGCGGCACAATCCCCAGGCATGGGCGCATAGCTACCAGATGCCCCAACTCCTGAGCTGGACGTGGCCGGCATCGCGGACGTGGAAGGCCTTTTCGGATCCAGAGCAACCGCTGGACATCCAAGAGTTCCACAACAGCAAGCTCGGGCTGCCCTACCTCGACGCCGACAGCCAGCTCGTGCTCGACGAACACCTGGCATCGTGCGTAAACACGACGATCGTGTGGCCGGCGAACCAGTCGCGACGGTGGCGGAAGCGGCACTGCGTAAACACGGCCATGGGGGTCGATTGCCAGGCCGGGTACAACGTGTGCGTCATCAAGCAGCGGACAGAGTCGGGGAAGTACCGGACCATCCACCTCGCCGTGCCGCATGGTGATGACCCGTGGAAGGAGACGGGGAAGCTCATGCACGAGTACGACGTGCGGTGTTGCGTGGTCGATGCGATGCCGCACTGGAACGAGTCGCGGCGCTTCGCTCGGCAGTGGTTGGGTCGGGTGTTCCTGGCCTTCTACGGCGACGAAGGCGGGAGCAAGGGAAAGACCGCGATGGTCTCGTGGAAGGACCGCGGGAAGAAGGCCGACCAGCGCGGCGACGTCGGCTTCAAATTCATCGTCAACATCAACCGCACGACGGGCCTGCACTGGTCGCTGTCAAGGTGGAGCCACCGCCTCAACGAGACACCGCACCCGGAGAAATTGGTGGTGATGCTCCCCCAACAGAAGAGCCGGGTGATGCTGACGTCGGGGCTGCGGGTGGGCCGGATGACGCCCACGCCGATCTGCCGGGCGGTCTACTGGCCCCACCAGCAATCGGTCGCGTTCCGAAAGGTCTACCTCAACGACGACGCAAAACGGCGCGACGACTTCAAGGTCATCGCGGAGCATGTGGGGGGTGTCGACCCTCACTTTGCTCATGCGAACCTGTATGCTGACGTGGCGCTCGCCAGGATCAGCCGGGCTACACGCCCTCGAGAGGTGTGATGGTGCGTAGTTTCGCGAACCAACGACTGCTGGATCGGATCACCGGGAAGACGGTGGAGCGGCAGATCAGCCGGGGCATGGAAGGGGTCAGTGCATCGCCGACCCTTGTGCTGCTTGAGGACCCCGTGGGCGACCTCGAGGAATTGGTCGAGGCGACCGCGATGGACGAGGGCAAGCGGCCCAGCGCGTTCCTACGGCGGCGCAAGGCCCGCCAGCTCGGTCTCGACGCATCCACCGGCGCGATGGTGCTGAATGGCCGCGAATGCTGTATGGACTTGGTGCGCGCACTCAACCGCCAACTCCACCGCTTGCGGCTTCCGGCGGAGCACGTGTGCGTGGGATGCGGCACGAGGTGGGGCGTCCAGAACCTCGTGAGAGAGGAGCGCCGGCATGGCTGAACCAGGACTCGTCGACCGCTTTGGGCGCCCATTGTCGAGTATGGCGAAGGGCAGCGGAGGCCTCCCGCACGGTGCGATCGATCGGCTGGTGAGCATGGGCGTAAAGGTCGGCGCTGACGGCGCCATGACCTTCGACGCGAGTGCCGTGCGCAAAATGCGGTCGGAGCGGATCCGGCGGCACACCGTCAGTACGGTCCCCTCAACCCCACGGCACGTCGTCCGCGACGGTGGCGGGGTCGGTGTTCGCAAGGGCTTCGGCCGCTTCGAGACGCTGACTCTGGAGTCGCTGCGGGTGATTCGCGAGTCGAGCCCGATCCTCATGCCGATCCACTCGGCGCGGCACCACCAGGTCCGCGCCATGGGCCGGAAGTGGAGCGGGAAGCGCGGCGACATCGGCTGGCGGGTCGTCCATCGGGACCACCACGCCTACAACGCCGAGGTCCCCGACTACATCGACCCCTACATCAAGCGCTTCGAGCGGACGCTGGAGTGCCCGTCTCCTCAGTATTGCGCGACACTCGGCGATCTCCTCGTGGGCTTGGAGGAGGACTATCTGACCATCAACCGGCCGGTCCTCGAGCTGCTGCGGTCGGCGTGGGACGACAAACGCATCATCGGCGGACGGCCCGTCGATGGTGCGTTGATCTGGCCGACGTTCGCGTGGCTCGAGAAGTGGTTGGCGGAGAACCCGACGTGGAACGTGGGCAACGAGGGCGGACTGACGGACGACGACGCCCTCAACCTCATCAGCAACATCGTCGGTTTCGACATCGGCGGGGCGCACTACTGTCTCGTCCGCGAGGGTGTACTGGAGGCGGTCTACACGCGCGACGATCTGGTGGTCGCGCCCCAGCAGAACCGCACCGACATCCGACACGCCGGCTATCCGCCGTCGCACGTGGAGCAGGCCATCGAGCTCGTGCTGGGCTTCATGAACGCCTACGAGTTCAACAGCATCTTCTTCACGCGCGGAATGGTCGCCGACAAGATCCTCGGCATCAGCGGCGACGTCCACGACGACGACGTGGACGCCTTCGTCGATATGCTCCGCGAGGCCACCCAAGGGACGAAGCGGGCGCACTCGCTCCCGGTCATGCCGCTCCCGGTCGACGGAACGCTCCAGGTCATCGACCTCAAGGCCCAGAGTCGCGAGACGGCGTGGGAAGGGTGGATGTCGATCCTCACGGCCCTCTGCACGGCCGTCTACAGGATGGACCCCAGCGAGATCAACGCGAAGCCGTGGTCAGGCGGGTCGTCGCCTGGCCTCAGCGAGGCGAACCGGAGTGCAGAGCTCCAATACGCGAAAGCCGAAGGGCTCCAGGGCGACTTGCAGCACCTCGCAGAGAACGTGCTGACCCCGTGGGCGCGGACGTGCCACCCCGACCTCAGCGTGGTCTTCGAGTATGGAGGGTTTGATCCTCAGAAGGAGGCGCAGACCTACGAGGTGAGCAGCCGCGTCTACCGCACCCGCAACGAGATCCGGCTGGAGGCCGGCGATGCGCCGGTGAAACCGTGGTGGCCGTTGAAGGAGCTGGACGACCTCAGCGACGAGGACCGCGAGAAGTACGACGCGAACCCGTGGAATTGGCCCACCGATCCGGGCTTCGCTCAAGCGATGCAGATGCAGGCCATGGGCGGCGAAGAGGAGCAGCCGGAGGGCGGCGAGTTTCCGCCGGGCGAGGGCTCAGAGCAGCCACCGGACGACGGGTACGGCGAGCCTGCGAACGGCGCCGAGGATGGCTATGGCGGCGCACCGCCGGACTACCCTTACGGAGAGCCACCAGAGCAGGAGGGGGGGCCGTCCGCGCCCGCCCAGATGCAGAAGGGTGGCAGACTCACGATCTATGTCGAAGAATGGCCGCGGCCCTTGAAGCTGTAGGCGACCCCCTGGAGGCCACCGATGTCAACCCCCCGTCAATACTCCCGCGCAGGCGGCCTACTCGCCACCGACACGAAGATCGTGCGGGAGGGCGTGGTAGCCGCCGAGTCGGCGCCGACGACCTACAACGACGGCATCAAGCAACGGCTGGCGAAGGTCTCCGAGGTCCAGTGGGTGATCATCATGCCCGCCGGGATCACGAGCTTCGACGTCGCCTTTTATCGGTACGTCCGGACGCTGGACCGAGACGGAGAAGAGGTCTATGGCGCGTGGGTCAAGGACGAGACCACGGCGGGCGAGACCGAATCGCTGGTGTATTACCAGTATCTCGCGCAGCAGCCCGTCCAGTGTGCCATCACGGCCATGAGTGGAACGCCTGGGGATGGCTTCGTCATTCTCCGCACGGGCGTCCAGAAGGGGACGTAAACCATGGCCATCCGATCTCAGGGCCGCCGACCAGAGCAGCAGAGCGCCAGCGTCGACGAAAACGTAGTGAGAGGTGGCGCCGCCTCGGGGTGGAGCGTCTTGCCAGGCGGATTAGCTGGGGGCCAGGACAATCGGCCCCTAGTGGGATCGCGCCCACTCGCCAGCAGCCCGAATTACAAGCCTCGATTCTGGTATTTCGGATATTCCGCCCTTGACATGCTGTGGTGGTCCCCCACGGACGACTACGGCGGCGGCGGTTGGCTACCGGAGGACTTGTCGACCCTCCGCGCCCGATGGAGCTGGGGGCCATACTCCGGCGCCGGGAACGGCAACACGCGCTGGTTCCTTCGGGTCTTCCAGTTTGACGCCGACGCGGAGGTCGGGACCTCGCCCGTCTGGGACTACACGGCCTCGTCGACTATCAGCGACTCAAGTGCGTCCTCCAACTCCAACACCGAATCCACCATCGACCTCGACCTCACCCAGGGCGGAGGGTACGACCCCGACCGCCTCACGTGCATCACCTTCGGACGGGACGGGACGGACGGGGTCGAGGACACTTCGACGCGCTCCTCGTGGCTCTGGGCGGCACAGCTAGAGGTCTCATAGCCTCGGATCTTCCAGTGCGACCCCTCGCGTGGTAGACCGGAAACAGCACTAAGTCAGGAGGACAACATGCCCCGCGTGAAGCTCGTTCGCATCACTACCAACACCCCCGACCTCGACCAACTCGCGGCGGCAATACTTGCCCAGGATGCCGATGCCGTGGGCAACATCCTCGACCATGTTTTCGAGTTCCGTGGTCCGGTCGGGGGATTTTTGGAGGGTATCGACGGTGTGGTGTGGGACGAATTGGCCATGTTTCTCATCTCCAATTTGCCAGGCCTCGCCGACCGGATGGCGGCGACCGAGTAGGCATCGCGCGCCATGAAGCGCCTGGGGCCCCTGGCCGCCGCCGCACTTGTGCTGCTCCACGTCGCGTGCGGCTGGCTCACCCCGACCGAGGCGTGGCGGTGGGCGTGGCGGGCTATGCTCGAGGGACGAGGTGGCGATGAGTGACCCGGTGCTGACTGAGGTGACCTTGGTGCAGGTCGCGGCCCTCGTTGGTGTGGTGTCGGCGCTCACTGCTGGATTCGGGCAATTGCTGGCCCCGTGGCGGTCGTTGCAGAAGCTGGTCGAGGAGCACCACCGGTTGCTGGTCAAGCCCGATCACGGCCACGTGTCGCTGGTGCAGCGGGTGCAGGATGCCGAGTCTGAGCTGACACGGCGACGGCAGGCCGACCGAGACATGCACGCCATCCTCGCCCGCATCGACCAGCACGTCAGGCCTGTGGAGGAGGATACCGGTGGCACTCCCGGCGCGTAAGATCGCCGGCCTCCTTGAGGCCGCCATCGCCGTCCTCGACGCTGAGGAGGAGCGACACGTCGAGGGCCCCCAGCCCGCGCCACTGGGTGCGGTGGTCCCCGCCTGGATGCACGACCTGTGGGCAGGACAGGCTGGGGCGCTGCTCCCAGGGCGAACGTGCCTCGTCGAGCTACCCGACGGTCGACGGGTGAGGATGCGACTCCACGAGACCCCCGGCGGTGGGCTGGTCTGGAGGCGTGACCGTGAGGCCGAGGCCGCCTACCTCGCTGAGCGGCGGGCCCAGGCGGCCCTGCTGGGTGTCGAGTGGGACGAGGAAGACGGTGCAGAGGCGGCAGCAGGGTAGCCGTCAGCCGCCCTCAGACACTGGCTCTACCGCGGCGCGCGTGACGCACTCGTCACGCTCAGCCCGCAACCGGTCGACATCAGCGCGAGCCTCGGCCAGAGTCGCTTCTGCTGAGGCCTCTCGCTCCTCACAGACAGCCACCTGTGTCCGAGCCTCGGCGCACTCTTCGGGCTCGATTCGGAGGCCCATGTAGGTGCCACCGCCCGCCATCATCGCGAGCACAACCACGCCCAGCCCAGCCTGAGCTGCAGTGGACTGCGGCATGACCGCCCGGAACTTGTCGGTGGCAGACATCAGTCGAGAACATCGACGAGAAACGAGATTGAAAACTTCACGACCGACACCACCAGCTGTCGACGCTCCTTGATGGACAGCTTGCCGTCACGTAGAGCATCGACAACCTGGACCAGCAGCGCTTCGGCCTTCACCAGATGCTTGTCGCGCTCGCGCTTCGTCAGTGCCATGTGATCTCCTAGGGGTTGTCCAGGTAGGCCTGGTAGAGGTCGGTTCGGTATTCCGGCTTGAGGCGGCCGACACAGATTCGGTCAGACCGGTAGTCGATGGGCATGATGCGAACGCAGGCCTTCGGGCTCTTGCCGTGCGTTTCCCGTCCACCGCCAGCCGCCTCCAGGATCATCACCCGAGAGTCGTCCTCGCCCAGCGCCTTCACGACAAGGCCGACGTGCCCAGGGTAGAGGACGTAGTCGCCAGGGCGGAGCTTGCGCAGGCTCGCGACATCCCGCTCCTTCAGGATGACCGGGTCGCAGATGTTCAGCAGCCCGGTGCTGTTGAGATCATCGACGCCGGCATCGTGGAGCACCTGCAGGTCCAGGAACTTCCACGCGACACCGGACACCAGGATGAGCAGGCCGCCACAGTCGATGACTGGGATGCCGTCGCTACTGCGCGTGACCTGGCCCAGCGGCCACTGGTCCTCGGCGCCGACGATGTCGACTCCGCCCCACCCATAGGGGCGGCCAAGAATGACGAAGATGGCAACGAAGAGTTCGGCGTCGGTCATGCTGCACGCAGCATAGTCGAGGCTTCACCGAAGAACACGTCGTCATCGAGGGCTGCCATCACAACAGCCTCACCCAGCGTCGACAGTCCAGACATGCGGATCAGCTGAAGCTGCGAAGGGCTGCACAGGACCGCTGTGCTGCCGTCGGCCTGTGCCCCATAGCTCATGGTGCTGAACCCATCGATCCGAGTCTTGATCGCAGACAGCGCCGCGTTCGCCGCAGCGTCTGCGGGGTCAGGTGCGTCGATGATCACGATGTAGTCTGACATGACGACTCCTACGAGGTCGGCGCGTCGATGACGACGTTCTGCAGTGAGCCGTGGAACTGGATCGTGTCGCTCGTGCTGTTCTTGTACGTGCCGACGAAGATGCACTCGTACAGCGTTCCGCTCGACGCGCTGCTCTCCGAGCCAGCCACGTTGCGTGTGCCCTCGCCTTGTTCCAGGACGAGATCGACCTGGACATCGTAGGTGTAGGCCCCCTCGCTGAGGCCTCGCACGATGCCCGACGAGCTGTTGAGTTCTCGGCCAACCATGGCAATCGCATCAACCGCGTCGGCATGAACCGCTGAGGAGGTAGCAACTGACTGGCTGCCTCCATGAAGCAGGTTGCCCTTGCCTGCCTGCCCGTTGTCGAACTTCATTACATAGCCAATCCACTTCGGAGTCGTCGTGCCAACGCCCTCGTAGATGAACCCCCAGCCCAGCCCGATGCCACCGTTCTGCACCGTCGCGACGTTGTCGAAGTCGATGTGTGAGGTACCCACAATCCGCTTCGACTCGCCCCATGTGATGGCGTTGCCGTCCTGATCGAGCGCCTCTCGGTAGTAGACAGCTGAGTTGCTCGACGAGGTCCCCATTTCAGAGCCATCGTTTCCAGCCACCGGCACCGACACCACGCCGCCCGACGATGTGGCTGATGAGCTGATCACCCCGTCTGGGTCGTGCAGGGTCCATGACCCATCAGCAAGATCGATTGTCCGTAGACCCTCTGTCACTGCGGCGGTGGTGGACTTCGCCACAGCCATCGACCCGTGCATGCCCATGACTACGCCTCGCCATCATGGATACATGCGAGCGCCCTCGCTTTGATTTGGTCGCAGATCACCTTCCGCTTGGCGTCGTTGCTGCCCCAGCCCCCTGTGGCGAGTTCGAGCTCAACCACCGGTATCTCGACGCACAGACGAACGACCTCCGTCACGGCGGCCTCGTCATTCGTTGACCGTGCGAGGTGAGGTGTGGCTATTTCCATCGTGGCCTCACGCAAACGTCTGAAGGCGGCACTTCTCGAATACGACGGTCGTGTTCGAGGTGTCCCTAGTGACAAGTTCAAGGGCGGCGCGCACTGTCGACCCGAAGTCAGCTCCCTCGGCTGTCGACTGCGCCAGGGCGTCCCGCCCAGCCTCGCCAACCAGTACACCTGAGCCTGACGGGATGCCTTCAAGGTAGCTGGACTGCTCTCGCCAATACGCAATAGCGGTGCGGCCCCCCCAGAGGATGACCCGCCACGCAATCGCGGTGGGCGCAGACGTGTCAGAGTTCTGGTCAGCGCCTGTGGTTCCCGCGCTTGCCTGACGCCGGTATGCTGCTTGAACGTGGTTGGTTCCGTCGAAGTCGTAGCGTGCGCCGTAGTTGGTGCCCGAAACGGGGCTTGTGTCAGTGCTCAAGCCCAGCAGCATGGCGTCGTTGGTGTTGCCCATGCTGAAGCCGGATGTGATGAAGTCAACGGCTACAGCGCCAGCTGCATTCCAGTCAATGCTGGACGTGTCCAGGTTGACCGAGACATAGCGCGAAGTCGATGTAGCAGACCCGCTCGCACACACAGCCTGGAGGCCGGTCCCGCTGATCACTTGGTAGGTGGATGTCGTCGTCCCCACCCTATCGTTGGCGTTGACTGTGGCCTTTGCTGTGGTGCCGTCAGCCTCATAGACCGTCTGTCCGTCTGACTTCGAGAGAACCACGTTGGTGACATCAGCTGTGAAGTCGACTTCGCTCTGGGTGGTCCAGCCACCTGACACTGCTGCCGCGATGTTTACTGTGTGCTGCGCCGTCGAAACGATGTCACCGTCGGAGTTCTTGGCATTCAAGTACAGCGTGTAGCTGTTGCCATTCGCAGAGCCTGTGACCGCGTAGGCGCCAAGCCCTGAGCCAGAGTTGATGCTCGTTGAGCCCACCGCGTTGCTGATGCCAGCGGTGTAGCTGGCAATCGCTCCGTCAGGATCGGTGAAGGCACCAAAGGTCTTGCCGGCAGGGCTGCCGCCTGCGGCTACGGACTCCGTGGTGGCTGACGGGGGCTGAACTGGCGCGGCCCCTTGCGCCACAGCCATTGAGCCGTGCATGCCCATGGGTCACGCCTGCCGTCGAACGCTGTTCCAGAAGAGCTTGGCGCCGGCGATGGGGACGGTCACCGTGCCAGCATCCACCGCCACCGACACGTAGACCTCGCCGGTTGCGGTCCTCTGGGCCGTGTCTGTCGGCACGATGTCATCGAGCGGGATGACCACGCTGTAGGACGTGGTGGTGGTCAGGCCCGGGGCCAGGGTGAACGCCGACTGCGTGGGCCCAGCGACGAGGTCATCGCCAGTGGAGTCCTCGTAGATACGCGCCGTGCATGTGACGGGCGTGCCTGCCGTGCGATCAAGGCGCAGGGCAAGGTGCGACCACCGCGCGCCAGAAGCGGGCAGTTGGCCGTGCTCCGACTTCGCGTCGGCAGCCTTCAATGCCTCCAGCTTGACCAGCAGCCCCACCGTGTGGGCCTGCTGAATCGTAGTCACCGCCGTAGCGTTCGTGATGAATCCAGAGTCTGCGGCCATGTTGGCTCCCTCCCAGGCTCAGGATCTCAGGAGATCCGGTAAGTGACCCAGGTGGTGGCCGCCGTCATCCGCGAGCGGAACGTCGCGGATGCGCCGTAGAGAGCGCCCGTCGTTGCGTGCTGCGACTGCACAACCATCCCGCCAACCACAGTGTGGGTAGCGCCAACGGCCACGGTGAGGGTGTCTGCGGCAGCAGCTGAAAGATTGATCAGGGTCCAGTCAAAGTAGTCGCCGACGCTCATCTCGGTCCCGCCCGACATCAGCGTGCCGGTGGGCAGCGTGTAGGTCTGGGTCCCACCGGCTGAGTGTGTGCCCGTGACGATTCCAGCAAGCAGCTGCGCGATGGTCAGCGTGGCGGAAGTCGTCAGTGCAGCCGGAGCGGCCTGGCGACCGACCTGAAGGCCGACCAGCCGGATGGCGCCATCGTTGCCCGAGGAGTCGCCCGCGCCCGAAGTGATGACGACGCTGCCGCCGGCCGCAGTGCTGCTCCCACCAGTAGAGGCGCCTGCGGCGCCTGCAGTGATTGTGACAGCGCCACCAGCGCCGCCCTCGCCGGTGCCCGCAGACGCGGCACCACCAGCGCCGCTGGTGATTGTGACAGCGCCACCAGCGCCACCAGCGTCAGAGCCCGTGTTGTTGGTGGCGCCGCCAGCGCCAAGGGCGATTGTGACATCGCCACCCGCGCCTCCAGCACCAGTCGCGCCTCCGCCCGTGTTTGCGCCACCAGCGCCGGTCTGGAGGTTCGTGTCCTTCGCGTTGCTCGCAGCCGCAGTGGTGGAGGAGTCGCCCCCCTTGTCGGGGCGGATGTCGATCTCACCTTCGAGGTACTGACCGCCTTGGGTCCAGGGGGCACGCATGAGGAACTCCTGTCAGAGGGCCCAGACGGGCCATTTGGGGGAAAGGGTAGCACGGCTCATCGGTTCAAGCTCTGGTCGATTTGAGAGATGGTTTCGGTCTGCTCGGCGAGCTTCTCGGCGGTCATCCGGTCGAGAACCTCACCACGGGTGAAGATCTGCACTGGGCGGATGCCCAGAAGGCCGAGGCGCTCGGAGCCGACGGTCAGCCCAGCGCGGGGGTGAGCGGTGTCGCCCTCGCCCATGGCGATCGGGGCGACGAGCTCCTGATCGGCCCAGTGGTTGCGGGCCACGCGGCTCGACTGCACCAGCGCCTCGACAGGCCCGTAGTCCTCGAAGGACCGGTCGAGCGCCGTCACCGTCTGCATGCTGCGGCCGAAGCCCGGGGCGAAGGCGCCCAGGTTCTTGGCCGCCCACCACCACTTCGCACCCGTCTTGTCGGTGATGCGGTAGACGTCGTGGTTCTCGGCCGTCCAGCGGCGTGCCGAGTCAGCCTCGGCCATGGGCGGGTCGAGGCGCATCAGGCCGTCGACCAGGGCGCCACCCGTCCAGGCCCGGTCGGTCTCAACGAACCACGGGGGCACGTCGTTGTAGGCCTCGAGGTCCCGGCCGTAGAAGATGTCCCGGTTCGTCGTCATCACGAAGGGAGCCTGGATCCAGGGGGCAGCCCGGGACACCGTCTCGCCCAGGGCCTTCTCGTCGCCCTTGGCCGCGTCCCAGATGTTGGCCCACAGGGAGAGCCCGTCGTTGATGGGCAGCGGCGGCGCCAGGTACAGGAAGCCGTCGATGCGAGCTATGGAGACGTGGCGCTGAGCCACCTCGTTGGCCGCGTTCGCGTCCTCGTAGAAGACGGCGAGGCGGCCCTCGTTCCACTCCTGCAGCACCAGGACGGGGTCCTCCTCGAGCTGCTCGCGGGTGAGGCCCTTCAGCGCCCGCAGCTGACCGAGCACCCGGTAGGGGTTCCGCAGCAGCGTGTGCCACATCAGCTCCTGGTTCAGCTTCAGGAAGCTGTAGAACATGATGACGTTGCGGGCGATGGCCTTCTCGAAGGTCGACAGCTTCGAGTAGTCGAAGCCCACGAGCCGGGCGACCTTCGCCGCCTCAGCCGGCGACTTGCCCAGCTTGAGCTCGTCGATGAAGGTGCCGACGCGCATCCAGTTGTCGATGCCCGTCGCGGAGTCCATCAGGAACTGCTGCCAGCGGCCAGCCATGAACGGGATGTTCGCGTAGCGCTCGTAGGCGCCCCGGTGCATGTCGCGCAGGTCATCGAGCAGTGACGGCGTCGCCTCGCTCTGGATGTAGCTCGAGGACAGACCCTCGCTCTTCGCCATGTCCGCGATCATGTCGGCCGTGTAGACACGGCCGTCGGGGGTCACGATGACGCCCCCGCCCGGGTAGCTGTCGTAGTTGCCCCACAGCCGCTTCACGACGGCCGCCGTCACCTTCGGGTGCCTACCCAGGGCTGCAGCCGCACCTCGAGCGCCACGGCCCATGTAGGCCTGCAGGAGGGCGCCGATGGCGTTGGCCGTGAAGTAGGGCGGGTTCGGGATGAGCGGGCCCACCGTCAGGCCCATGCGGATCTTCGTGAAGATCATCGGGAACATGCCGAGCATGCTGTCGATGGTCTCGCCGATGGTCATGGCGGCGTGGATCGACCACGGCCTGGAGATGTCATCGGCGCGGCCACTGGGTCGCAGTCGCTTGAGCCGGTCTGCGACTCGCTCACCCATCGGCTTCGTGGGGTCCATGGCCCTTCGGGTGGCCGGGTCAGCCACCTGTCGAGCGACGGGCAGCACACTGCGCACCCGAGGCGCCGCCACGCTGTCGAAGGCCCGGCCCACGTCGGCGGCCTGCTCGAGCGCCTGGTCGAGAGGCTCGCGCAGCATCGACGGCATGATGGTCTCGGACCCGTCGGGCAGCGTCACGCGCTCCCACCCGCCCTTGCCGCGCTTGTAGCCGAAGCGGGCGAGCAGACGCTGGGCCTCGGTGTAGGCCTCGATGTTGTGGACCTGCGCGTCCTGCTTGATGGTCTCCGGGTAGTGCTGCCTCGTCAGGCCCTCTTCGACAGGGCTGATCTTGCCGACCTCGGGGTAGTGGACCGTCAGGCCCTCTGGGTCGACGGCGTGCGTCAGCGACCAAGACATCTCGGCGTTCAGGTACTGGATCACGTCGTCCATGAAGGCGCCGCGATCCTTCGCGCCGGCGGGAGCCACGTCGGCCTTCGACGTCGGCATGCCCATCCGAGCGAGCGTCTCCGAGAACTCGCCCAGCACCTCGAGGGCCCGCATCCGCACCAGGATCTCCGTCCTGATGACGTTCGGGTCCACCCGAGAGACCGTGCGCGGGTCGGCGCCGCTCTTGTGTCCTCGCAACTCGGTCCAGCTCTCGAGGGTCACCGGCCGCTTGGCGTTTGGTAGGTCGGGCGGCAGGTCGCTCTCGGCCCACCGGCCAGTGAAGAAGGCCTCGTACAGTTCGAGCTTCGAGCGGTCGGTCAGCGTCAGGATCGAGGATGCTCGTGCAGTGCTCCCGGAGCCGCTGATCTCCATCCCGGCCGTGCCAGTCAAGGCGGCAGCGATGTCGGCCGCACGCTCGCTGACGAGGCCCCACCGACGGTCGAGGGCTTCGCTGATCTCTGCCAGCGCCGCCTCGACGGCGGTGATCTCGTCGGGGGTAAGCAGGTTGTCGGGCGGGGGTGGCGGCAGCGGGTCAGCCTGCTGCAGCCCCTTCAAGCGCTGGTACTCGCGGACCCGAGGGTCGTGCGGCATGTCGCTGATGAGCTGGTTGACGGCGCGCAGGATGGGGCCCTGGTCGAGGGCGCGACCAGCCAGGGGGTCGTAGCCGAGCCGGGGGCGCAGGAGTTCGGCGAGGCCCGACTGCTCGATGGCCGACCGCATCGACGGGCGCCGACCAGCGGAGGGCGCCGCCTGCCGGCCACTGATGAGCCGCTGGTACTCCAGCACCCGGGGGTCGTTGGGGCGCTCACGGAGCAGCCGGTCAATGGCTCGGACGATGTGGATCTGGTCGGCGCCCAAAGAGCTGCGAGGGTTGGTGCCCGTCCGCTCCCGAAGCAGTTCGTCGATGCCTGACTGGATCATGGCCTCGCGACGGCCCATGCGCGGCCCAGTGGGCCCCGCGGCTGGCGCTGGGGCTGGCGCCGGCGTGGGGGGCGCCTGGGTGATGCCGCCCGCATGGAAGTGCAGCAGCTGCATGGCAGCGGCCTCTTCGGGGGTCGCGCCGTGGGGCACGTCGTCGATGACGCCCTGGAGCATGCTCAGGTGGTCGGGGTCGAGCAGCCTGTCGATGCGCAGGGGGTCGGTGGTCGCCACCTCGTCGCGCACGCCGCGCAGCGCCCGCACGTTCGAGACCTCGTCGCGGCCGTTGAACCGGTCTCGCATGCGACCCAGCACCTGCACGTTCGCGATCGACACGGGCGTCGTCAGCTGCCTCATCACGCCCTTCAACGTGTCGACCAGGCCCGACTGGGGGTCGCCCTCGCGGATGTTCCGACCGGCCGTGCGAACCCAGTCCTGCGACCGGCCGACCTCGCGGGTGGCGCGGTCCCACGCCTCAGTCACGTGCGGATCGACGTACTTGTCGCCCGGGCGCGACGTGGTGAACATGTCCGAGAGCCGCCGCTTCCAGTTCTGCGTGCGGACCGAGCCCGTGCCCGTGTGCAGCTTGTCGGGGATCTCCCACAGCGCGCGGGCCAGGGCCACACCCAGGGTCGGGGGGATGCGCTCAGCCCGAAGATCACGCCGCGCGCCGGGCCCGGCCATGACGTCGATCTGGGCCTCCTGAAGCGCGTTCAGTTCCTGGAAAGAGACGGTGCTCAGGTCCGACCGCGGGTTGATGAGCTTCTCGAAGCCCCTCGGGTCGACCACCGGGTTGTTGGCCACGCGGTTGGCCAGTGTGCGCAGGCCCGCCTGCTGGGCACGGTCGAGGGACACGGCGTCGTCGGCAGCTCGACCCTCGTCGACCAGTTCCATCACCGACATGCCGATGGCCGTCGACAGCGAGGCGTGCACCTCGCGCTGGAGACCCTCGGCCCGACCTGCGGGCACCACCGTCCGTGCCGTCATCGCCACGAGCTCGATGCCTCGAGCGTTGCGGCGGGCCTGTTCCGTGGCCACGTAGCGGATGGCCTTCGCCACGAGGTCGTGCAGCGGCACCTCCTCGCCAGCGCGGATGCCCATGTCCTGGAGCACCTCCTCACGGCGGAGGTTCACGCGGCCAGCCTCTCGAGCACGACCGGCCCGGCCGACGGCGTCGTCGAGGGGGCCCACCTCGGGCACCACGGCGTGCGGGAAGCGGGCGAGACCCTCGGCGGCCCCGATCTCCACAGCTACGGAGTCGGCGATGCGCTCGGGGCGGAGCCAGCGGTCCCAGACCGCCGCCACCGCAGGGTCGACCTCGAGGTCCCGGCCGCGAACCTGAGCCCACACGTCGGCGAGCCCCTGCTGGAGCTGCTGGAACTGCATCCGCAGCCAGCCGTTGGGGGCGGTGCGCCGCTCAAGCCACACCTCGAACATGCGGGCCATCTGCTCTCGGCCCTCGACCGTCCGCATCGGGCCGCTCTCGCCGTCCTGCACGTAGATCTGTGCGTTGATGGCGTCGGCCTTGTCGAGGCCCCGGGCGTCGGCAGCCTGCTTCGGGCCCACGCGGTGGGCCTCGGCAGCCAGCGCCCGCACCTCAGCCTCGGGCATCCGCTCGAAGGCAGCGTCCATCGCTTGGCGAACCTCGGGGGTACCAGTCACGAGGTCGATGAGGTGGCCCTTCTCGTGCCAGAGCGTGCGCAGCGTCGAGCCCTGGTACAGCGTGATGACCGCCGTCGTGGTGTCGAAGGTGCCGCGGGCACCGCCGTCGCCCGGCTGGTAGAGCGGCTCGCCGCCGGCGATGTCCCCGGGAAGCTGCTCGTCGGTCCACCCGAGACGGCGGAGCCGGGCCTCGGGGACCTTGGCCAGGCGCAGGAGGTCGAGGCGACGCTCGACGCGAGCGGGCTCGCCCGGGCGAACACCGCGGCTCTTGATTCGGCCACGCCGCGCGCCCTCGGCGCCTGCGATGTCCTTGGCGATGTCCTCGACCTCAGCGTCGGAGAGCCGCCGCTTCGGACGCTGGGCCCGGGTGAGGTCGTCGGTGGCCGAGCGGTAGTAGTGCTCGACGGCCATGCGCAGGCCTTCGCGCCAGTCGCCAAGCTCGACGTCGTCCCAGAAGCGCTTCTGGATCTCGAAGATGCGACGCACGTCTCGGAGTGACCGGGGGGTGGCCACGATCTCGCGCCAGTCGGGTCCGTACTCCTCGACGAGAGCGTCCTCGGCCACCCGGGCCGCGCGCACCTCGACATCACGTGGGGAGTACCGCCGTGCGTCGGGCCGCAGCGCGTTGTCGATGTGCTTGTCGAGCTGGCGCCCGAGCATGACCATCGTCTGCGTGGGCGAGGTGTGGCCACGCTGTGCCTGCTGACGGGCGATCAGCGCCTCGGCCGACTCGATCTTGGGCCGGTTGGCTACAGTGCGAGCGATGCGGACATCCATCCCGCCCGACTCCTGCCAGCGGCCGATGTCGTCCTGCTCCGCGAAGTGGTCCTCGTAGCCGGCGAGCTGCTCCTGGATGGCCGCCGACTCCGCGAGGAGGTCTTCGTCGGGGTGCCGCCCTGCCTCTTCGGCCTCGGCCAGACGGTTCTCGATGATGTCCTGACGCTCGCGCAGGGCGTCGACCTCGGCGCGAGCGGCGGGCGTCAGGCCAGCCGACGATCCGCCCAGCATGCCACGGGCGCGGCGGGGAGCCTCGCGCCGAGGGGCGGTGTACTTGTCGCCCTGCACGCGCTCGATGGCGGCCACAACGTCGGCGTCCGACATGCGCCGGCTCGGCACGGGGCCCTCGGCCATCATCGGCTCGAGCAGAGGCTCGAACACCGCACGCGACAGCGCCGGGGGCACGCCGTTGCCGATGATCGTCGTGGCCACGATGCGGCTACCGGGCAGCGGGTAGCTGTCGGGCAGGCCCGTCATGCGTGCCATCACCCGAGGAGTGACCCGCTTCACCCGGCCATCGGGCATCACGATGCGGTGCAGCTCGCGGGGGGTGGCCTTGATCGTGGGGGCAGGCTCGCCACCGAAGGCGTGCGGGAGCGTCTTCCGGTTCGTGCTCCCACCCATCACGAGCAGCGGCTCGGTGATGTTGTCGACGTCGATGCCGTGGCGCTCGAGGCGCTTCCGCTGCCAGTCGCCCAGAGGCTGGTCGGGCAGGTCGTCGACGAGGTCGCTGACAGCGTCGAACCAGCCAGCGTGGGGCTGGTCTGCACCCGGCCCGTGGGTGGGCTCAGGCCGCGGAGGCAGCTCGCCTTGGTCGGGCCCCACCGCCCGCAGCAGCAGGCGCTTGCGGCGCGTCGGGGCGCCGTAGTCCGCTGCCTCGTAGACGTGGGTGTCCCACTTGTAGCCGAGCTTGTCGAGCTCGTCGGTGATGACCCGCATCGCCTCGGTCTTGCCGTAGGCCGCCACGTTCTCGAGGGTGAAGACAGGGGGCCTGATCGTGCGCAGCGCCTCGGCCGTCGACCGCGCCGTCTCGACGTCGAGCGGGGCCTCGTTGCGGCCGAGCTTCGCCAGGCTGGAGGTCTTGCAGACGGGGCTCGCGTGCAGGTAGTCGGCGTCGGACGCCTCGGTGAAGTCCTGGTTCTGCACCCGCCCGACACGGACGTGGTCCCCGTGCACGACGGCGTAGTGGGCAGCCACGTTCTCGTCGAACTCGACGGCGTAGATGGGCTTGATGGCCCCGCGAAGACCCTCTTCGACGAGGCCACCGCCGGAGAACAGAGTCGCAGTCGGGGCCCTACCAGGGCTAGCGACCTCCACGCTACCCGCTGCGGCTTCGCCGTCGCCCCGCTGGAAGAGCGGCCCGCGCTCCACACGACCCGTCCGCATGTCGCGATACTCGCCGGAAGCTACGAGCCCACTGTCAAGAGCATGCTGGGCTTCGTGTTCGTACCGGAAACCCTCGGCGAGGTCAGCCTCGCCCATGTAGTCCTCGAAGATGCCGGCGCGGTCCACGAGCCGGTACCGGGGCTCGCCCCAGAAGTCGAACTCCTCGACCTCCCACTCGGCCTCTCGGGCGCCCTCCCGCTGGAACATCGGCATCGTGTCCGATGGCGCCGCGTCCTCCGTCGTGATCTCCGACCACGTCCGCTCTGCCCGGGGGCGGCTGACGTCGGGGATGTCGTCGATGTGCGCCCGGCGGCGGGGCTTCGGCAGCGGCACCACGTCGTGCAGCCCGTAGGTCACGGGCGCGGGACCCACGGCCAGGCCACCGCCGATGGGCACGGGCTCGCCCGCCGCCACCCGGGCCTCGTTGCGCAGGGCAGCGATGGCCATGGCCCGCAGGTCCGCCTCGTTCAGCGTCAGCTTCAGGCCCTGGCGGAACAGCCAGGCCTTCAGGCGGGCGATGAGGTCGCGCACGATGCCGTTCTGGGGGTCGACCTCCACGAGGTAGGCCAGCGCCTCACGGCGGTACAACTCGCGGCCACGGGCCGACTCAGGGTCGACGCCGCGCGCCTCGAGGTCCGCCATCGCCTTCGTGTGCGCCCGGGCGGCGGGGCCGTCGGTGGCGCTCCGGGCGAGCTCGGCAGCACGGTCCAGCAGCCGGGCCTCCTCAGACCCGAGCAGCCCGCGCATGCCCATGTGAGCACCGACCTCGTGGACCACCGCGCTCTGCAGCAGCTCGGGGGTCATCCGCGGCGCCAGGATGTAGGCCGTGCCCGGCCCACCCTCGCCGTCGGGCACCCACATCGCCGTCTGGCTGCCGTCGTCGAGGTCCGACCAGCGGCCGCCGTCGATGTCGTCGAAGCTCTCCACCACCCGCAGGCGCCCGTCGAGGAGGGGGCCAGCGAAGGGGAACTGCTCGAGGATGGCGTCCTCGGCCTGGGCGACGGTCAGGCCCTCGCCGGCCTCGGCGCGCTGACGGAGGATGCTGGGGTCGGCGGGGTCGAAGGTGCCCCGGTTGCCGGTCGCCGACTTGATCTGCTCTGGGCGGAACACAGCGTAGGAGTCGGCGGGCTCGCCCTCCACGCGGTTGCGGTAGACGATCCCATCGTAGCCAGCATCTTCCAGCGCTTCCTTGATCGCCTCCTGCGCGCGGAGCACGGTGGGAGGATCGCCAACGAGTTCGCCCCGAAGAAGTGCTTCGATGTCTGGGTCCTCTCTGAGCTGACGGAGAATGCGGGGCTCAAGTGCGCCCGCCTTCTCGATGTCTGCCAGCACCATGTCGGGCAGCCACGACAGCCGGTCTGGCATTCTGAATGGACTCTTGACGCTCAGGTACACGGGCACCAGCGACCCTGCGACATCACCGAGATCATCGTCCAGCGCGGCCCGCTCGATCGCGGCTCCCTCCTCCAGAGGGAGTCCCACCCTGGCGTTGGCGGCAGACGCCGTTCCGAAATGGGCCCCAAGGCCCTCTGTGTTGAAGACGTCGAAGCCTCGGCGGGTCCCGTGGTACACGACCAGCGGCTTCCCCTGCTCGTCGACCACCTTGCTGTCACCGAACCACGCCTTGAACTCAGGCGTGTCCACCGGGTCGGCCCGCTGCATGAGCATCTGCTCGCGGCCCCAGCGCTGCGACCTGTCCGCCCACGCCAGCGGCGTCCCGCCACCCATGGCGTCCTGCGCTGCGCGCATCGTCCCGCCCGTCGCGATGACGTTGTCGACGATGAAGGCGTCGGGCAGCTGCTCCGAGGCCTCGATGCCGTGCTCGGCTGGCCGGCGCACGCGGCCACGCTCGCGCATCGCCCGGCTCGACTCCACAGGGGCCGCCCGTGAGAGCACGTCGCGCACCTCGCCACCGACACGCTCTGCGATGGCCTCGGCCAGCGCCAGGTTCCCCGCCGTGTTGCCCCTCGAGTCGGGGGCGGGCACCAGCACGGCGCCCTGGGGCACGCGCTGTGCGAGCTCGTCGGCAGCCGTGGCCACCGCCTCGGGGTCGCCGCGCTTCAGGGCGTAGGCCACGTCGCGCGTCTGCTTGTCGGCCGCCGACATGCGCACCTTGTCGCGCGGGGAGACGTAGTTGCGGGCCACCAGGGGAGGCCGCGTCGGCGCCCAGCCACGCTGGGCGAGGGGCTCGTCTACGCCTCCCGCTCCTCGGGCGCCTGGTACGTCGGCAGCGGGTCCTCGCTCTGCCACACCAGCCCGCCGCTCGGCAGCTGAATGGGGCCGGAACTCGAGTCGGGCGTCGCTTCCGAGAGTTCGTAGGGCGTCGTTGTACCCCTTGAGGAGGGCATCGCTGTAGAACCTGTTGAAGTCGGCATCGCTGTATCCCTTGGCTGTGGTGCTACCGGGGGCTCCGCCCGCGGCTCGGATCTGCGCGTCCATCTGCTCGCTGGCACGCCGGCTCGCGGCCCAGTGCGCCTCGCGCAGGCTGCGGTCGACGCCCTCTGCCCGCGTGAGGAACTGCCACTCCGCCGCGCCCTCGGGGCGGGCCAGGACGTAGACACCCTCGCTCGTCACCGCACGCATCTCGCGCAGGTTCATGGTGAAAGTCACCTGCAGGTCTTGCAGGGACAGCGGCGCCCCGCTCGGGTGGTAGTGCGTGAAGACGAAGTCCCCGGCCTCCATCGCCGCCTTGCGCGTCCACTCGGGAACGTGAACGAGTGAGCCCAGCCTCGCCTCGCCGCGAGTGAGCCCCATGTTCGACAGCGCCCACTCCATCTTCTCCGTGTCGGCCTTGTCGAGCCCCCCCCAGAAGGAGTCGTCGGCCATGTTGGTGAAGCGGCCGACCTGCCGCCCCTCTGCGTCGAAGACCGCCGCGTGCTCGACGTCGGCTGCGTTGTCCCGCAGCGCCGACTCGGCACCCTCCAGGCTCATCCCGCGACGAAGCGGACCCACCGTGTCGGGGGTCACGTCGAGGGGGTTGCTCTCGAGTTCCTCGGCTGGCGCACCACGCTGGAATAGCGGCTCCTCGTCTACGCCGGGTCGAGCGCCCCGCTCTCCTCCAGCGAGTCCGCCATCCGCCCCAGCTCCGTCACCATCACGCCCACGCCCTCGTCGAACGCCGCCTCGTCCTCCGAGTAGTTCGCCAAAGAGCGCATCGACCTCTTGAAGAAACCCGTGAACTCGTCCTGGCACAGGGTGTCCATCCGGCCCCAGATCGCCCTCACCTTCGACACCTCTTGCAAGTTCTGCACGGAGACGCTCCCTGAGCTGTTGGACACGATCAGCGTATCGCCTGGGGGTACGCCCCGTCACGTCGGAGGATTGCATCACCCGTTCGGTCGACTTGCCGAGGAAGCAGCCGAGGCCGCCGCGAGCATCGCACTTCGTGCAGTTGAAGGTGCGATCCAGGACGACGCTGTCCTCGCCACGGGCGAGCGCGCTGCGCACCTTCCGCAAGTCGCGTTCGTCGGCTCGCACCTTGAGGAGGCCCTTCTTCGGCTTGTCCTTCTTGGGCGACCCGCCGTACTCCCGGCGGAACCTGTGGAGGCCAGAGGTCTCCCCGTGAGCCTCGACTAGTTCGACGAGGCGCTCCATCACTGGGCGCGTGATGGTGGTCGCCACGCCGAGCCGCAGCACGCCTGAGTCGATCGGGCAGATCCGCTTCTTGGCAGCGGGCACCTGCTCCCGGAGCGCCCTCACTGCGCGCTTCGCGGCAGCCTGCGCCTTGAAGGCCAGCGAGGCCTTCACTGGCAGAATGACGCCGATCTGGTCTCGCTCGAGCAGTGTCTGGATGAGCGGGATGTCCTCTTCGCCGCGGTAGACAACCGCCGTCGCCAAGTCGGGGTTGGCGTCCGCTGCGCCCACCCGGCCGTCGTCGATGGAGAGCAGGCGGACGTTCCGGTCGCTCACCTCGCGCAGGTTCTCAGGCCGCTTGCTGAAGACCTGCACCCGAACGTCCTGGCTGTTCAGCTCCTCGATGACGGGGAGCCACGCCTTGGAGAGGTCGCCCTTGTCGAAGAGGCGCAAGGCCTTACCTTCGCGGAACTCGGACGTCGCCCGGTATTCAGCGGCGATCTGGTTCGCGGCCCGGATGGGATCATCCTCGATGGCGGCCGTGACGAGCTCCGCCTTCACCACCGACCCGAAGTAGCGGTAGTTCCCGTCGGTGGCGTAGCAGTAGGTCGCGCACGCCTTCGACGGATTGCAGTCCAGGAAGCTGCCGTTGACGTTGTTGACCGGCTTCTCCGCGCCAGAAAGGAACTTCCCGGTGCTGTTGAAGTAGGCCCACACCCCGTCCCTGCTGGCGCCCTGGATGAGTCGCTTGGCGGTGACCGAGTAGTCCAGGGCGGAGACCACGCTGGACTCTCTGCCAGCGACAGCGTCCATGATCGAGGCCCGAACCATGGCCCCCTCGATGGCCTGGTGGGCCCACGGCGTGCCCTTGTGCAGCTTGAGCTGCGCCTCGACGCGGGCCCGGTCATCGCGCTGGGCCATGACCCGGTCCCAGGCGGCCTGCTCTGGGGCGGTGAGGCTGTCGAGGTCGCGCTTGAAGCGTACATCCTTCCAGTCGGGGGGGGGCTCCACCACGTGGCCGCTCGCCGCCGCCATGGCGAAGTGGCCGTCCTCGGCGTCGCTGGCCATGATGTCGTCGGCTTGCTCGATGGTGATGGAACCCTTCGCCCGGCCTGTCTTCTCCGACTTCTGGGCGAGCCGCTGCGCCTTGTACATGCCCTTGTGGGTCGTCTCGACCCCCTTGGCCTTGTCCCAGATCCAGTGGTGCACGACGTGCCCGAACATCTCGCTTGGGATGTCGGTGCCGATGCCGCGCCGCTTCAGCCCTCGGATGGACTGGTTCACCCGGCGCGAAAGCTCCCGCGCTACCCGCTTGCTGCTCGTGTCCTTCACGAGGCGAGCAACCTCGGCTCGCTTCCCCTTCAGTCGCCCGATGTCGCCCCGGCCCGTCAGCCAGACGTTGATCTCAACGGCGTCAGCGGTTGCCCGGCTGCCCATGCCGAGCAGGTGCCCGATGAACGCCTTCTTGGCCTCCCCGATGCCGGCGAGACGCTGTGCGGCCTTGAACAGCGCGTCGGCGTCGGTGCCCGCCCTGTTGATGGCGTCGGTGGCCTCCTGCAGGTTCTGCATGGTGACCTGACGCTCCTTCACCTTCGGCTCGTTCAGCGAGCTGCTGTTGCGGACCCGATCGTCGCCGTAGGTCAACCGGACGTCAGCGCCCTTGCCCCAGGCGTCGGCGTCGAACTCGCCCCGCTCGATGGCGTTCAGCGCCCGCTGCCCGTCGTCGGTGAACAGCCAGGCGGCCGCCGCTTCCTCCGGGCGGACCATCCGGTCGCCCTTCTTGTTGTACGTGACGAAGTCCTCGGGGATGCGGAAGCCGGCCCTGCCCTCAACGAGCGAGGCGCGCACGGCGTCGGAGCCCATCGACGCCACCGTCATGAAGTAGGCCTTGGCCACGTCCCGGTTCGTCAGCTTGCCAGCCGCCAGCCTCTGTCGCTGCTCAGCCAGGAACTCGATGACGCCATCGAGGTACTCGGGTCGATCGCCCAGCATTTCCACGATCATGCGAGTCGGAACGAACGGTGTGCGGCGCAGGCGCTCCAGAGCCACCTTCGCCTTCGACACCTTGATGGAGCCCGCAGCCCGGCCGCCCTTCTCCTGGAACAGCGGCTGCCCCTTGAACCGCGCGAGGCGCTTCATCTTCGGGCTGAGCGTCATCATGTGGACGTTCGGGCTGTCGGGGTGATCGGGCAGCTCGGCCATGCCCACGCGGGCGCCCATCTTCTTGCCGAACTTCTTGGCCCAGCCCACGAGCTTGCCGTCGTAGAAGGCCTCCATGCCCTTCGTGCCGATCTTCAGTTCGCCAGCGCTGATCTCCCCCATCTTCATCTCGGCGTCCAGTCTCCCCCACACGATGTTGTCGCGCCGCGCCTTGTCCGCCTCAACCGGGTCATCGAAGACGGTGATGTCGCCGTAGACGCCGTCGTGCGGCTCGCCGTAGTAGCCGAGCAGCACATGCTGCCCGGGCACCGCCGCGCCTTCGAGATCCCACGCTTCGATGTCGGTCTCGGTCAGTTCGTGCACCGTGATCAGCTCAGACTCGTCGTGCCGCCAGCGGGCCGCCGTTGCCTTGGCGTCCTCCTTGAGGAGGCGCGCGGGCTCGTCACCAATGGCCTCCTCGAGATCGTCCCACCCGAAGTCCTCGGGGAGGTCGACCTCCTCGCCATCCTTGATGGCCACGAGGCGTCCGTCCTCGACATCGGCAGGGTCATCAAACTCCCACCGCAGCACGTCGACGTGCCCGCCGAGGTCGAACAGCTCGGCCTCCATCACACCCGTCGGCCAGGCGATGGCGTCGTAGTCGCCGTCGGCGGCGAGGCGTACCATCCGCTTCATCGCCAGCGCGTGCCACGAGGTCTTCAGCGGGGCGTCGGGGACCCTCCCCTTTTCGTCCCAACCGATGAGTCTGTTCTCGTACTCGCGACGAGCAAGACCCTCAGCCTCATGCATCCGCTGCATTTCCGGCGAGTCGTTGTACTCAGCCAGCGCGTCCATGATGTCGGCGTTCTGGTAGAGAGTCCGACCGCGATACTGATCGCGGGTCAGCCCGCGCGCCTCAAGCTCCTTGTCAAGGAAGGCGTTTCTGGCAGTGCTCAGCTCGGTCTGCACGTCCGAGAGGCGCTTCTTCAGCAGGGCCCTCGTCGGGCCCGTCTCCGCGCCCTTGTCGAGGTACCCGCGCTTCAGGCCCTGCTGATGCCAGTCCGACTGCACCTCGTGGATGAAGAGGATGCGACGGCCCAGAGCGTCGATGCGCGTGTCGAAGCGGATGTGGGCCAGGACGTTCCGTTCGTCCCAGTGGTCGTAGGTAAAGACGCCGCCCTTCTGGTCGAAGTAGGCGCGAACCGCACCCTCCGGGGTCTCGCCACTTGAGATCCGCTCCCCGTCCTCGATGACGACGAAGTGACGGGTCCCGTGGCTCACGCGCTCGCGGACCTCCACCCCCGGGGGCAGGTCCGACTCGTCGAGCGCCATCGTCAGCAGCAGCTCCTGGTAGCCGCGGCCGCCGTCGTGTGACCAGTCCTTGTAGCGGGTGGGGTCGTCTACCGACTCTCGCTCCAGCTCCTGCAGGTGGCGCATGGCCATGCCGTGCTCGTTGTTCAGCGCCTGGTACTCGCGGGACCATTCGAGTGCCTCTTGCACCTGCGCCATCCGCTCCGGGCCGAGCGTCGTGACGTGCATCCGCATGTCCTTGAGCTCGCGCACGGTCCAAGCGTCGGGCTCCCCGAAGCCGCGAGCCGGCTTGGCGTCGTGGAAGAACAGCCGGCCCTGGAGATCTCCTCGCAGCGTGCCCGCCACCTCTTGTGGCCCTTCGCGGAACTCAATCAGCGGGGCCCGCTGCATCATCTGGCCGCGCTGCTGGTTCAGCCGCTCAACCTCAGAGGCCTGGGCCTCGACCTTCGGGTCCTTCCCGCCCTTCAGGACATCCCGAACCTCGAGCGCGTGCGCCGCCACGTGGGCCTTGGCCGCCTCGCGCGTCACGCGACCCTGGCCCTTCGCCCACTCCTCGAGGCCGAGGAAGTCGATCTCCTCCGCCTTCACGTCGGGCTGCTTCCGCACCATCGCCAGGAAGCTCTCTGCCTTGATGGACTTGGCCCCCTTGGCGAAGACCCGGTCGATGGCGTTGTCGACGGCGCTGTAGAACGTGGGCGCCAGGGGACCGCTCGTCTCGAGGGAGCCGCGGGCACCGTCGGCACCCTCCTGGAACAGGGGCAGGCCCCTCTCCACGACCGACCGACGCATGTCGGGGGTGATGGGGAGGTAGGTCGACGGCGGCTTGCGCTCATCGTTGAGTTGAGCAGCTACCCGCTCCGCTTCCGCCCGACCGGCGCGAACGCCGCCGAAGCGGGCGCCATGTTCGTCCTCGACGACCCACCTCTCGGGTGCATCGGCAGGGCCCCCTGGCTCCTGCGCGTCAACCGCTGAGTACGGCGAGTCGTGTGGGTCCAGGGATGGCGAGTAGATGCCGCCCTTACGCTCGGGCTTCACGCCCCACGGCTTCCCGATGTCGGCCAGGTACCGGGGCACGTTCACGTCGTAGAAGCGCTTCTGGCCCTCCAGTCCGCCGCCCACCACGCGCTGGATGTCCTCGCCACGGACCACGGCCACGCCGTCGTAGCCCTGCTCGGCGGCCATGCGGACCACGCGGCGGAGAGCGAGGCGGGCCCAGCGCTTGTCCTTGAAGGGGGCGTCGGGGACGACGCCATAGGCGTCCTCCGTGTTCCGCGCCAGGAGGGGGCTGACCTCCGCAAGCTCTCGCTCCGCGCGGGCGAGATCCGCCTCGTCACCCTCGGCGCGGGCTCGGCGCATCCGCCTGCGCAAATCAAGGCTGCGCGCCTCCAGCTTGTCGATCTCCGACCTTGGAAGCTGGTACCCCTTCTTGCGGCCCGCCTGGTGCCAGTCGCTTTGAATCTCCTCGATGAACAGGAGCCGCTCGCCGTCGGGGCTGATGCGCTCCGTCAGGCGGATGTGGGCGACGACATTGGCCTCGTCCCAGTGGGGGGAGGTGTACGTGTTCTGGGATCGAAATCCGCGCTCGCCCCTGGCGCCGCCAGCTTTCTCAGCCGCGACACGGTGAGCATACGCAACTGCCCCCGCCCGTGTCTCGCCGCCAGCAAAGAACGCCCCACCACCGTCCAGCACAGCCCAGTCGCCCGGCCCCCTTTCCACAACGCGATGCCCTGGTGGCAGTTTTGCCAAGGGCACAGGCAGCGTCAGCAGGATCTCCCGGTACCGCTCTCCGCCAGGCTGCTGGTACTCGGCCCAACGGGCGGCGTCGGCTTCATCGGGGCCCTCGTAGACCAGCGAGTCGACGACATCGTCGTAGGCCTCCGAGATGCGCTCCACGTGCATCGGATCGCCATCGGCGATGTCGTTGATTATGTGGCCAACCCTCGGGTTGTCCCCCTCCATTGTGCCGAATGGATGGTCCCCAGGACGAAGCGCGCTCTGCAGTTCGTGGAACAGGCCGGGCCCGCCGCCTGCATCCTCTACCGCCGTTCGCAGCTGGGCCATCGCTGCCTGCGTCTCGGGCCGCGCGAACATGTCGGGCCCGGCAACCTTCGTGACGTCCTTCACCTCGAGGCGCTGCGACCGCATCCACTCGCGGTACTCGTCGACCGACAGCTTCTGCCGCCCCTTCGACTCGAGCTCGGCAAGGTCGACCCACTCCAGTTCGTCGGCCAGGGCCGGGTCCTTCTTCGCCAGCGCCCTCATCTTCGTGGCGATGGCTTTCGCCCGCAGCTTGCCCGACGCCGGGAACTCCTCGAGCGTGCCCTCCTCGAGCCGCGAGTACCACATCGGCCCCGGGGTGAGGCCGGGCTCGGTGGCCACGGCGCCAGCGGCACGGCCCGCATCGTCCTGGAAGAGCGGCAAGCCGCGCTCGACCACCGCACGACGCATGTCGGGGGTGATGTCCAGGATGGTTGCGCTCAGCGCACCGGGCACATCGTGCGTCTCAAGGTCACCGAACTCGCCAGCCGTGAAGCGCTCGGGGTCGCCCTGCCGAGCCACGAACGCACGGGCCTCATCCGCTGTGCCGAACATCTCGACCGGCGCACTGCCGCCGTCACGCTCCCACACGCCCCACCCGAGGGCCTCACCCATCCGGTCGACAGAACCTGCAGTCCCGCCGATCGTGGTGTCGCCCGGCCGCACCCCCCACGGCTTCCCGATGTCGGCCAGGTACCGGGGCACGTTCACGTCGTAGAAGCGCTTCTGGCCCTCCAGGCCGCCGCCCACCACGCGCTGGATGTCCTCGCCACGGACCACGGCCACGCCGTCGTAGCCTTCCTCGGCGGCCATGCGGACCACGCGGCGGAGGGCGAGGCGGGCCCAGCGCTTCTCCTTGAAGGGGGCGTCGGGGACTCGCGCATTCAGCGCGGACCGCAGCCTCTCCGCTTCCCCGGCGGCGGCGAGAATCTCGTCAGTGAGCGCCATCTTCCGAGCATCGGGTGCGTTCGTGGCCTCGGCATCCTTCAGGTCTGCGCGAAGCGCTTCCATGCTGGCGTGAAGGCCGGCCACCTCCTGCTCCCGCATGCGCGCATCGGGCGTGTCCTCCACGTAACCATGCTTCCGAGCGGCTTGGTGCCAGTCTGACTGGGCTTCTTCTACGAACAGCACGCGCTTGCCGTCCGCAGTCGTGCGGTCGCTCAGGCGGATGTGGGCGAGGACGTTGGGCTCGGACCAGTGGGCAGAATCGTAGACGCGGCCACGCCGACGCTCGGGTGCCTCAAGTTCGTACTGGTGTGCCCGTGAGATCGCGGCCTCAGCGGTTGGGGAGTTGAACCGCGCGACCCTCGTGCCAGAGGCGTCCATCACATCCCAGGTTCCTGGGCGGCCATCCACCTCGGTCGCGACCCATCCGCTGGAGCTGACGCTGTCGGGCAGCGTCAGCAGCACCTCGCGGTAGTTCTCGGCGCCGGGCTGGGTGTACTCGGACCAGCGGGTGGGGTCCTCCGATCCGCGGTCACTGTAGGCCGCGATGTAGTCAATGGCGGCGTTCTCCAACGGCTCCCTATTCGGGCCCTCAACGCCCAGATCGTCCAGCCGCTCGGCCAGTAGGCCGCCGTCAGGTTCTTCCCGCAGAAACGCCACCAGCGCGTGCAGGTCTCCCAAAGACAGGTCCGCACGGCCAACGGCCCACTCCAGCGCGTTGCGCTCCGCCCGCATGGCGCCGTCTTCCAGGGCCACTCCTTCGACGCTACGCTTCTGGACCTCCCGCACCTCGACACGCTGCCCACGCATGAACGCCCGAAACTCGTCGACCGTCATCTTCTTGCGGCCCAACTCCTCGATCTCGCTCAGGTCCATCCACTTCAGCTCTTCGGCCAGCGCGGGGTCCTTCTTGGCGAGGGCCTTCAGCTTCGTCACCACGCCCTTCGCCCGCATCGAGCCCGACGCAGGGAAGGCCTCGACGGCGCCCTCCTCGAGGCGGGAGAACCAGGCGGGGCCGGGGGTGGCCGGGGCGGCCGCGGGGGGCTCGACCTCGACGATGTCCTTCGCCCGCACCATCATCCGCGCGTTGCCGGCCTGCACCTTCAGTCGGTACCCAGCCTCATGTCGGGTCGAGCCAGGCTCGTACACCTCGACGACCTCGCCCTCGAACTCACGCATCGGGCGCCCACCATCAGCGGAGGGCTCGACACGAACCCGGCTGCCAACGACAGCGGGGTGCCAGACGTGTGCACCTCCCATCTGGGTGCGCCACTCGTCCCACAGAGTCACCAGCTCGGGGCTGACGCCGCGCAGCGCTGTCCGCACCTCGTCGGGCTTCGGGTTGTTCAGCGCGGCGATGATCTCACCCTCGTGCATCCCGGCCCGCAGGGCGGCCTGCTCGAAGCGGGCCCGAGCCCGGGCAACCTTCGGCGGCTCGGGGACAAACTTGGCGACGTCGTCACCCTCGGCCAGCACGCCCGTCTTCGGCACCTCTGGCCCAGGGGCGTCCACCGACTTCAGCCGGAACTGCTCGAAGTACGTCTCGACCCGCGGCACCTTGCCGTCGATCACCGCCCGCATGGACTCCATCTCCGACACCGCCATGGCCCAGTCGGCACCGCCCTTCGGCAGTTGGCCTCGGGCCTCCGCCTGCTCGGCCGCCGCGCGCATCGCCTGGTAGTCGGGGGTCGCCCGCAGCGCCTGCTGCCGCGGGGTGTTGCTCTTCATCACCTTGCGAATGTTGTCGAGGTGGGCCAACCCGTTGAGTTCGGCCGTTTCGTCGTACTCGCCGAGCATGGCGTTCAGTTCTTCAGGGCTCTTCCCCGTCACCACCCGCAGCACCTCGCGCACCGCGTCGTGCTGGTCGCGGGCCACCTGCTCCTTGAAGCTGGCGCCGCGCACCGCGTTCCGGCGCACACCCGTCTCGACGACGCCGCCGTAGACGTCCCATGGGGTGCCCGTCCGCGCCTCGAAGCGGCCGGCGAACAACTCGGGGGCGGCGCCAGCGCCGAAGGCAAGGCCCACGTCGCCCTTCGTGGCCGCCGCTGCCCGGCTCATCTGCCGGGCGTAGCTGATGCCCGTCCCGCCGCGAGACCAGGCCGCACCCACCGGCGCAGAGGGAATCTTCTCCCAGTCGATGAGGAAGTCAAAAGCCAGCCCGAGCTGGAGCGCTGTCTGGAAGGCCAGCGTGTCCTCGCCGTAGCCAAGGCTGTAGGCCATGTCGGGCAGGCTCAGCGCGAGGCCCTGCTGGTCCTCCTTGAGGTGCGTCGTCAGCCGGCCACCCCACGTGCTGTCGTCGGAGAACAGCCGGGTGTAGTCCTCAGTTCCGAGAATGCGGCTGATGGCCGGTGAACCGAGCATCTTGTCGACGCCGTAGAGCGAGGGGAACCGAAGCTCATCCTGGATCGCCCCGGCTGTGTCCTCGACACCGAGTACACGCTGGGCCAACGACCATGCCATCAGCGGCACGACGGGGGGGGCGTCGATGTCAGCCTGCAGAACCGCCGTCTGCGTAACGCCAGCCGGCACTCGCATCAGCCAGCCGAAGGTCGTCTCTGCCTTTAAGAATCCATCCTCCCCGATAGGAGTGGTATCGCTCGATAGGCCCTCAAGAACCCCGCTCATCACGTCGACTGTGGCACCACCAGTGGCGGCCCTGGCCCGCTTCCGCTCGGCCACGCCCTTGCGCAGGCTGTCGATGCTGTAGAGCCGCTCCTGGATGGCGACCGGCATCTCGCCGATGAACATGTTCTCTAGGATGGACGGGTCTGGCTCGACGCCCTCGACCGCCGCCATGGGGTCGCCCCAGCCAGCCTCGCGCATGGCCTCGATCGTTGGATTGGTCACGCCCTCAGCGTCTGCAGCAGCAATCACCTCGTCGCCCGTCAACTCACGCTGGAGCCGAGCCGACACGGGGAGGTCACGGTAGCGCAGGCTACGGACGTCGCCGAGCACCTCGTCGTCGGGGGCTCCCGCCTCGATGGCGTCCTCGATGGGGATGAAGGACTCCTTCCGGCGGCCAGCACGTTTCGCCGCAGCGGTCCGTCGCCAGAGGTCGGCACCCTCTTCAGCGCCCGCCCACTCCGCCAGGGAGGCGAACTTGCCCGTCGGGCCCGCCTTGAAGGTTTGGTCGTAGAAGAACTGCGCCGTCTCGGCCGCTACGCGAGGCACGTAGATCGGGCTCGGGAGGCCTTCGATGACCGTGCCCTCCCCCATCACCTCGGCCTTCTCCTCGTCGGTCATCCCGGGCGCGGCAGGACTGAGCTCCACGAGGTCGACAGGCTCGAGGGCCAGAGCTAGTTCGTCAGAAGCCTCGGCCAGCTTGTCGGGCTCCATCGAATGGAGAACGGCTGAGCGGGCCCACGGCAGGGCGAAGGCGTGTGCGGCAAGCCACTTCTCGCCCATGCCCTCGGCCTTTACTACGTCGCGGAGCGCAGCGAAGGGCGAGTGCTCGTACATGAGCTGGGCCGTCTGCGCACCAGGCAGCTCCTTCGGCGCATCCTTGAGAGTCTCGACCTTTCGCTTCACCGCCTCCGTGAGTTCCTTGGGCGCATCCTCGTCCTCAACAAAAGCATCGAACGCCTCGCCCATGCGGGTGACCGGGAAGAGCAGGCCAGAGACCGCCCTCGTTCCGCTCTCCAGATCGTCGACATCGGCGAAGTCCGCCACAGCCCCGACGGGCGACTGCGCCACCAGGGCGCGGCCCACGGCCGGCAGAACGCCCTCGAAGGGGTCGCCAGCCTTCACGCCCTGCGCCTCGTACCCCTGCCACCGCTCTTTCCGGTCGGTCTTCCGGCGCGGCACCTGATAAAGCCGGGGGTACAGCGTGCGGATGGCCGCCTTCACAGCCGTGTCGGCCGCCTCGTTGCCCGGCTGCCCCGAGACGTGGGCGTCGATGACCTCCTGCGAGACGGGCTTGCCCTTCACGATCTCCAGGTGGTCGACGAACTCGAGGGCCTCCTTGCGGGCCTGCTTGCCGGTGACCTCGGAGCCACGGCCGAGCACCTCTTCCTCCTTCAGGTCGAGGAGCTTCTGCCGGTTGACCGCGAGTTTGGGGTACTCGTAGTCGAACTCGTGGGTGCGATGCGCGGGCTCCTCGTGTGCGCCGCCGCCGACCATCTGTGGCTCGCGCAGATGGCCATGAATCGGGTCGGGGCCCAGCGCGATGTCGAGCTCGTCCTGGTACTCCGTCTGAGGCTCGGGCTCCGGGGCCGACAGGCGCGGCTCCATCTGCTCGTACAGCAGCTCGGCCTCGCGCTGGCTGACGCCACGCTCTACCTGGCGCTCGATGAATTCATCGCGGGTCGTAGGCACTGTTCCTCACATGGCCGAGTTGAGGATGTCTTCGAGGCTCTCGTCCCGAGGGTCGGCAGAGGCCGGGTCCGCCCACTCGATCTTCGTGTCCTTGAGCATCTGCTGGTGTTGCGCGGCCCGGGCGGCCTCGCGGGATCGCCATCGCTCACGGTGACGACGTGCGTCCGCAACCTCCTGCTCGAACAGGTCGAGGACGCGCCCCATGCCGTCGGGGTCGTCCTGCTCGAACTCACCCAGCGCGCCCTCGAGCTTGTCGTTCTGGGTCGTGAGCTCCTGCTTCCGGCCTTGCAGCAGACGGCCCTCCTCCGTCTGCAACTCGGGGTCGGTGGCGCGCAGAGCACGCTCCTGCTGCTCGACCTTGGTGAGTTGTTTGAGCACGTCGCGCTGCGTCCACAGCATGCCCAGGGTGGCCGTTGTCGGGTCGAGGTCGAACATGTCCTTGCCCGTCGCCGGGTCCACGAGGGCCCCAGCCTGGGCGGGCGCGGGCGGGCGGGCCACGGGCTCCGCCTTACCCACGCCTGCGCCAGCCTGCAGCGGCTGCTCGGGCTCCCGGGGGGCACGGCCCACGACGTCGGGCTCGATGTCATTGACGGTGGCCGCCCCTCCCACCGGGCCCGCCTTGTTCCAATCCAGTTGCTGCTTCGCGGACGCGATCCGCTCATCGTCACCCGATTCACGAGCCTCATTCAGTTGACTCTCCAGATCCGGGCGGCGGGCCGCATTCTCTTCGGGAGTCGTCCCACGCGCGGCCGCCTCGGCAGCAGCATCCGCCGCCATCTTGTCGCCGCGACTCTCGTTCCGCACGTCTTGCCGGTTCCTCCAGGCCTCAGCGTCGGGGCCCTCGGTCTTCTCCCGCTCGCCAGCGATGCGCGTCGCGTGGTCGCGGATGCCCTTGCTGCCGGTGAAGAGCGCCCGGCCGTCGCCCGTCTTGACCGCCTCGTCGACCAGTTCGGAGAAGGAGGACGCCACCTCGCCCCCGAGGTCGTCGGGCACGACGTCGGTGAAGGCCGACAGCGCGCGAAGACCCTCCAACTGGGCTCGGCTGTCGGGGTGGGAGAGCGCCACGTCGATCTCGTCAGCCACCAGATCGGCCAGGAGGATGTCGTCCTCCATCGCCCACAGATCGGGCTGAGCCTGGGGCAGCACGGCCGCGATGCTGGCCGCCGCCTCCGCTGCTCCCGCCGCCTTCATCACCTCGGCATCGGCCTCGACGAAGGCCTGGATGAGCGGCGTCGCCCGGCGAACGGCCGACTCTGGCAGCGCGGCAACCACGTTGCGCACGCTCTGGTACCGCTCGAAGCCCTGCCGCTGGCTGCCATCGGTGGCCAACTCCTGTGCCGCGAGCGTCAGCTGCGACGCCATCCACTGGTAGAGGCGCTCGCCGGCCTGGTCCTCGAACCAGTTGTCGTAGTGCGAGCCAGGGTCGGCCTCGAGGAGCCGCGCGTCGCCGACGGCCTCCACGCCCTCGCGCTCGACCCGACGCAGGTGGGGGCGGACCCTGCCGCCCTCGGTCACGATCTCGTTCAGGAAGGCCGAGCGCGTCTTCGGGTCCATCGCCGCCAGACGGTCGAGCACCGCCTGACCCTTGTGCTGGCCACGGAACGGAGAACTGAGCAGGTAGTTCGGGCCGCTCCCGAAGAAGGCCTCGTCGAGGCTCGAGCTCGCTGCCGTCTCGCGCTTGTCGAGCAGCCGCTTCAGGCGCTCCTGGCCAGCTGCGATGTCGGCGTCGATGTCAGAGACCACGGGGTTCACCGCCGCGTCGAGCATGCCCATGATTCCGCCAGCGCCACCGCCGCCCTGCTCCTGAGCAGCGCGTCGCTGGGCAGGGGTGTTCGCCGGCGGCGCCGCACCAGCCGGGCCCGCCTGAGCGGGTGCCGGGGCCGTACCGGGCGTCGCAGCGGGCGCCGGGACCGTGCCCGTCCCGCCGAACATGGTGCCGGCCGCCTCGTGGAAGGTCGCCATGGGGTCCTGCGGCGGGCCGACGCCCGCCTTGACCTTGGCCTCGCGCTTCCGCGTCTCCGACTCCAGGAGGCTCGGATACTGCGTGTTCATGTGGGTGCTGGGCTCACCGTTCGGGAACTTCCCGCGCATGTGCTCGATGGCCTCGACGTACTTGTTCGTTTCGGCCAGGTGCGCAGCGGCCGCGCCCGCATCGCCAGCCTTCTCGGCAGCGAGGTACCGCGACTCCGCGTTGACCCGCTTCTCTTCGAGTTGCTGGTAGATCTCGTAGTTGACGGCGTCCCGCGCCGACGCGGTGCCGCCAGCCTTGCTGATGGCCCCCGATGCCACCGACTCCACCTCGGTGGCAAGGTCCGCGGGCTTCGTGGCGTCCATGTCGCCGACGCGATCGATGCCCTTCTGCATCCCAGCGGCTACATCAGCCGGGATGTTCAGCAGCTCAGCCCGGAACTTCCGCTCCTCGCTGAAGGTGCGGTCCAGGTCCGCCTGGGCCTCGATCTCCGCGACCTTGCGATTCGCGTAGGACGCCTCCTGCTGGGCCGCGTGCTGCCAGACGCCCTTCATCAGGTCCGAGCTGATGTCGGCGTAGCCCTGGATCTTGTTCTGCTGGATCTTCGCCTTCCGCTCCTGCAACTCGGCGATGGACCGCATCTCGATCTCGATCATCTTGTCGTACTGCGTCGGGTCCGCCCGCTTGAGGCGCTCCGCCCGCATCTGCTCGTTGATGCGACTTCGCTCACCCATGAAGGTAAGGGCAAAGGCTACGATCGCCGGCTGCCCCGGGTCGTAGCTCGGGTCGTACTGCGAGACGGCAGGAGAGGCGGCCATCAGCGAAGCCCTGCCAGCATGAGCCACGAGAGCACCCGGTCAGGGTCGTTGCCGGCCATCTTCATGGCCATCTGCAGTTCGTTCGCGCTCACGCCCTGCGCGGCCAGTGCAGACGGGTCGAGCTCGGCCACGCGCTGGGCGGCCCGCGCCTTCCCGGCGATCCCGGCCAACTGGGTGATGCCCTGCGACGTCGCCGCGCGCCGGCGCTTCTGGACCTCCGACTTGTACTTCGTGCGGTTCTCGATCTCCTGCAGCTGGTCGCTGGCTTCCTGGAGATGGGCCTGATTGATGGCATGGCCAGCCTGGAGCGCCGACTGCTGCACGTCCCGACGGTACTCCCGCTGCGCACGGTTCGCGTCAGCCGCAGACCGAGTGCCACCCATGGCCGCCTGCTGGGCCGCGCTCTGCTGAGCAGCCTGGGCAGCCTGGGCCCGCACGGGGTCCATCATCGTGCGCTCGAGGTGAGCCCGCTTCTTGCCCGTCAGCCCGAGGTCGTCTGCCTCCTCCAGCTGTTGGAGTTCCGCCAGCTTCTCCTTGTTGCGCTTGTCCTGGAGCGTGGGCGCGAGGTTCACCGCCGTCTGCCCCAGCTGCAGCGCGCCAGCCACCCCGAGATTGGAGTACAGGTTGCGCCGGTAGGCGGCCTGCGCGCCCGCGTAGGGGTCGGCGTAGCTCTGGTAGGTGGGCTGCTCCCCGTAGGTCGCGAGGATGTCGGCCCACGCATCATCGTCGTGAAGGACCGAGCGCTCGTCGATGCCTGTCCCGAAAGGGTTCTGCCGGGTGGTGAGACGGGGTGCCATAGTCGTTCTCCTCAGCCGCCGAAGCGCTGTGCGCGCCAGGCGTCGAAGGTGGAGTTGTTGCCGGCGGCCCACGCAAGCTCATCGTCACCGACGTCACGGGGTGCGGGGGGTCGCTGTGCGCGAGCCACTGCGGCCGCACGGTCCTGCGACGAGCGCCGCTCGGCGTCCGCCTGCTGCTTCTGCAGCTTCTCCTGCTGCTTCTCGAGCTGCTGTGCCTCCTTCTTCTGCTTCTTCGCGCTGATGGCGCCACCAGCGAGGCCCGTGAAGAAGCCGACAGCAGCACCAACACCGATGCCGATTGGGTTGGCCGTCAGCGAACCCGCCGCTGCGCCCGTCGCTGCGCCCTGCAGGGCCGATGTCAGGGCTTCCGACACGGGGCCTCCGCCGAGTGAACGGAGTAACCGTACCATGGCCCCGAAAGCCGCGCTATCGACGATGCCTCCGGCAGAACCGGGGCCCTCAGTGCAACAAGTGGGCTACGGGGGCCGTAGTCACTTCGGACACAGGAGGGTCTCCATGCGAACCAAAACCACCGTCGTCGCCACACTGCTGATGCTCGCCGCCATCCCATCGGGATGCGCGGGGGGGGACCCATACGAGCGCTGTGTCGACTTGGAGCGCGACCAGGACGACCTCGCCGACTGTTGTGAGGAAATCGGGACGGCTGATTGCGAGGACGGGCTTCTCCCGCTGGTGCCCGACGCAGACCCGGATGGCTCATGCCCCACCCACTACTGCTACGCCTACAACCAAGCCGGCTGCTACGCCATCGACACCCTCGACAAGCACGCGGACCGGTCGTGGTGTACCTGATCACAGGTACTGAACCCTGACCCGAAGGAACCGAGAACGCGCGAAGATGTGGTTCCAGGCGCGGGTGCCGGTGGCAGCGTTGTCGTTGACCTTGATCCTCACCGAGATCTTGTTCTCACCAGACGCCACCCCGGCGACGACCTTCGACACCGTCGCGTTCTTCCGGGCGAAGTAGTATTCGGCGGTCTGCGTCGAAGCGTAGAGCCGTCGGTCGGTCACCGGATAGCCGGTTTCGTTCACGAACAGACGGAACTGGCAGGCCTCGTTGGTCTCCTCGGTTCCGCCAGCACCAGAGGTTGCGCCACTCTCCGCAGAGTAGAGCGTGTAGTTGACGTAGATCGTCGCCGTCGCCCCCGATCTCGGCGGGTTCACATAGATGGACGTGGCCATCCCTGGGATGGTTGTCCACCGGCCAGAGCTAGCGTCGTCGCTGAAGTGCGCTGCGACTAGGTGCGACTGTCCCGTCCGCACCCAGTGCAAATCACAACTCGCCATCACCGCCCGCGAGGCTCGCTGCCCCACAAAAAATCGGGGAGGGTCGATCATCGCCGGGTCGACCCACTTCGCCGAGGTCTTCAGGTCGCCAGCGATGACCCCACCGTTGATGTAGTCCTGCACCTCGTCGAGACGGCTGCGCAGATCTGCGGCTGCCACCACGGCGCCGTTCACGAAGTTCGTCAAGCTCGTTGGCACACTGCCTCCATCACAGCTTCACCACTCGGGGGAACAGCGCACAGTTCGTCAAGATGACGTTGGCGCCATTCGTTTCCTGCTGCTGGAGACGGACCCGAAAGTTCGAGCTGTTGACCGACTCCGTGACCCTCGCGACGATGTCCATGCTGCCATGCATGATGATCAACTCATTACCGTTGCTCTCACGTCGCGTCGATCGGGCGATGGTGTTCCATGTAGGAACGCCGTCGTCAGCGTACTGGAGCCGGAACTCGAAAATGTATTGCGGGTCGCCTGCCCCCGTGTTGTCGGAGGCCTCCCCCTCGTACTCGAAGGAGCAGTAGATGATCATCTCCTCGTTCGAGGAGTTGTAGGTCAGGTCGCCGATCTCGATGTTGGCGCCGCACACGGCCACCGCCCAGGCCGCGTTCGAGTTCGTAGTCGGCCCGACGTTCTCGAAGACGTCGGTACCTGTCGGGGTCTCTGAGGCCGTGTCGGCCGCGATGTTCCGCTGGTGGATCCCGCCGAGCCTGATGTTCTCCCCGTCAATGACCGCTGTCGCCACATCCCACGAGGCAAGCATCGTATTCGGCTTCGAGATCGTGACGTCGTCGCCGACGTCGATGGGGGTCACCGTGACGCGCGACATGGCTACCTCTTCAGGACTTCGACGATGAGTTCGCCGTAGTCGATCGAAACTGTCCGCTCTGCCCGGCCATTACCACTCGCCCGGTATGTTCGGAACTCCACCGTCACCACAGGGGAGCCCGGCCCGACAACAGTGTTGCCGTAAAGCGTCGTCGAGTCGTAATCGCGTGAGTCCGAGTGCACGGGCGAACGGGCCACCTCCACACCATCAACCACCAGCCTGATGGCGAGCAACTCGCTCTCCCCAGCCAGAGGGTAGCCGCCACCAATGTTCCAGTTCCAGGTGCCCGACCAGACGATGTCGAGCACGCTGTCGACATCGATCGTGGGCGCCACCCTGCCGATCACCGTGGTCCCGTCGCCGTCGACCCACTCCGTGGTCTTCGTCGGCAGGTTCACGCTCGCCGTGAACAGCGGGTCGCTGAACACCTCCGCAACCGTCCCATCAGAGATGTGCGTGCCATCCACCGCCGACTCAGGCAGGTTGTCCCTGTCCATGCCCCCGTTGAACTCGCCGGCCAGCTCGGCGTTGCTGTCGACCCAGTCCGACGGGTCGGCGATGTCGTCGTCGGAAGGAAAAGTTGTCTTGTAGCGGAACGACATCTACCCCTCCGTCCCGGAGAAGACCTCGGTGAGCGGCAGCGTCTTGCGGCGCTTGTCGACCTGGATGACCCAGTCGTATCCGATGATCTCCCCCCGACCCGTCCAGGAGAAGGTCGCCTGGAGCTCGTGCACGGGGCCGTGCCCCATGCTGGTGACGTCCCAGCGAACCACGACAGGTCGATGGTCTCCCCACTTCGCGGCCCCGCCCCAGGTCATCGTGCCGTAGACGGGCAGCAGGTCGTTGTCGCTGCCATCCCGGGCCATGGCGTCCACCACGTAGCGCTGGTCCCTGCCCTGGTCGCTGTCGTAGATGGGCGCCATCGCCCGGCTCGGGGTCACGTTCAGGCTGATGTCGTTTTTGCCTAGGCCCACCACCGTGGCCAGCACCCGGAACTTCCCGAAGACCGCCTGGTAGATGCTGCCGAAGTCGACGTGCGCAGTCTCGTAGATCGAGGAGAGCGCCGTCCCGCCCTTGTCGCCGAAGCCGTGGCCGTAGACCCACACGCCGGGCTTGCTGCTGGCATCGTTCGACCCGAACATCAGGTAGCCCCGACGGTCCCCCGTCACGACCATGGCCCCGATGGGGTACTCCTGCCGCGTGCTCCAGGCTCCGATCTCGTAGTGGTACACGAGCACCAGATCGTTCTTGTGACTGCCCACCGTGGGCACAGCCAGCCAGTATTCGCCGTCTGCGTGGTAGACGACACCCTCAGCAGCAGGCAGGGCGGAGCGGTTGATCCGCCTGAACAGGTCAGGGATCTGCGTGTCGAGCTGCACCAGCTTCGTCGGCGTGCCAGTGTTCTCCAGCGCGCCCTCGAGGAGGTAGATCCCCGTGTCGCCGACGAAGACCAAGCCGAGGCCGGGAAGGAACCGCACCGCGTTGGGCGCCGTCGTCCCCACATCCCGGAACAGCGTCTGGGCATAGAAGCCCGAGGCCGGGTCCCCCTTGATCAGGTAGATGCCGCGCGCCTTGAACACCACCAGCGCGTTGCGCGTCGAGTAGAGCGCTGTCGGGGGCCCGCCCTCACCGTCGCCGAGGTCGAAGAAGTTGTCGGGCGGGTACTCCTCGGGGAGGCCGGGCTTGCTGAAGTGCACGCCACGCTTCGTGGCCAGGAACATCGTGTCCTTGAACACTGCGATCAGGTGCGCGTCGGAAGGGAAGCCCCCGAAGTTCTCAGGGTCGGCGAGTTGCGCGAGTGATGTGTCTGGCAGCAGGTCCGCAAACAGCCGTGTTGAGTTGTCGGGGATCTCAGTCAGGAAGTAGTAGTTCTCGTTGGCCCCGCGACTCAGTGGCTCGCCGCTACTGTCGAGGACGTCGGCCGTGCGGTACAGGCGCGACGCCACCGCCCAGTCCGGGCCGGGCGCCAACTCACATGTGATGATCGTCGTGGACGTCGTATTCAGGAAAGTGATCAGCACCGATGGTTCTGACAACGCCGACTCCTGGCCCCGCTCGTTGACAAATGAGCGCCGATATATGTAGCCGCAGGTCTTGCTGACCTCGCCCAGTCCGATTCGAGCGTCAGATATGAGATGGTCGGTGTTTGCTGCGTCCTTGTTGGCCACGTAGACATCGGGCGGCGGCGGCGCGAGGCCGAACCCAGCCCGCATCGCCTTCACCCCATCGAACACCAGGGGCTCGTCGTAGCCGTTCACCAGGTAGAGGTAGTCCCCAAACACCGCCGACTGAGTCCGTGCCCAGGGCACCGTCTGCGTGGCCCGAGACCGCACCGTGCCGTCGAAGGCATCGAATGCCTCGTCCACGATGTTGTTGCTGTTGCCGGCCGGCGAGAGGCTGCCGTTGAAGTGCTTCAGCGCTCCAGTCGCCGTCTCCCAGATGAGCCACTGCCGGGTCCCGCCCTGCTGCGAGAACCAGTGCAAGCTGGTGATCTCCGCCGTGCTGTCGAAGGAGTTGTCCCCCTCGTCGTCGTTGGGGGTCAGTTGGCCGTAGCCACCCGCCGTGCGCCACCCCTCCTTGCGGTGCCACGTCATGTCCGTGATGCGGGCAGCCGCCGACGGCGACGCCTTCCACCGCTGGTCGATCCCGCGCAGGGGGTAGACCTGCAGGTGCTGGCTCTGCCACTTTTCGTGCGTGCTCACAGGCTCAGTCCACCCGGCGGGGGGCGGTCAGGCGGCGATAGTTGATGTCCCGGTTGGACCCGTACTGCAGCTCAGCCTTCCAGTTCCGAGCCACGTAGCGCTCATCCTTCTTGGCTAGACTGCTCTCGAGTACCCGCAGCGACGTCGCTGCTCGCCGCTCGAACTTGTTCGACTCACCACCGCCGAGGATGTCCGACAGGACCATGTTCTTGATGTAGCTCTCGACAGCCGGGGGCCCGACGGGCTGGTCGGAGCCAGCGATGAGCTCGGGTGGCCGGTACCAGATCCGCGCTGTGATCGTGCGGTTCGAGCTGGCCGTCGCATACGCCCGAAACGTCTTCCGCTGACCGGCCGGGCCAGTGTAGTAGACGATGTCGTCACGGTCGACGGCATAGTTGGGCAGCAGGTTGTCGATAAGCAACGGGCTCGCGTTGTCCTCCATCTTCTCCCAGAGGTACCAGCGCCCGCCGTTGTCGACGTCACGCATATAGATCCACGCCTGCTTCCCCGCCCGCTGAATCGAGCCACCCGGCGGAAGCCATCGAAGTTCCTCGACGCCCGCGACCGTGATCTCCTTCACCGCTGTCGTGGTGACGCTGGCCACTGGGCTCGGGGCGCTCTCCTGGCCCTCGTAGTAGAGCGTGTAGCGGACCTCGTACTTCGTCGAGGCCTTCAGGCCGTCGTCGCCCGAGGCAGACCCCGCGACTGACAGCGTCAGCTTCGCCTCGGGCTGGCGGATCTGCACATGATCATCCTCGATGATGAACCCAGGCTGCCCCTCCTGAGCGCTGTCCAGGAAGAGCATTTCTTCCTGGCGGGCCGAAAGGCTGCCCATTCGACCGTAGCCGCCCGTTGTTTTGTCCATCCAACCAAGCGCCTGGATGGTGTCCACTGGCAGCCGGTAGCGGTCGAAGCGGATGCTCCAGTCGTCCGTGTTTCCACCCGTGATCGTCGCTGTCAGCGGCGTGGTCAGCCACAGCAGGTTCGCAGACGGCGTCGTGTCCACCCGGCCGATGATGTGCTCGTTGTTGTTGGGGTCGATGAAGACGTGCCCCTCCCACCCCTGGACGTAGAAGTCCGACCCCGGGCTCACCTGGCGCAGGTTGCCGCTGAGCGACGTCACCGTCTGCGTCGCGGACCCCTCGACCTTCGCGTAGAGCTGGACGTCTACGTGCCTCTGGCAGAACAGCCACGGGCGCATCTGGCAAAGGTCCATGTAGACCTCGTTGATTCGACGCCGAAGGCTGTCACGGTACGCCGCGATCTTCGGGTCGAACGACTCCTCGTCCAGGATCTTCTGCATCATGCTGGACAGGGACATCAGGGGCTCCAGAAACAGCCGCGCCCGGCGTAGTCAGGAGGGACCACACCGGGCGCGGGAGGGGGTGGCCCCTGCTCTGTAGGCGTCAGATCACGGCTTCTGGGCGAGACCCAGGGGGTCAAGCAGGATGCCGGTCGCCACGTTGGTCACCGCCGAATCGTCGGTCAGCGCCACGGCCACATGGGTGTAGCTCTCGGGGTCAGAGACAGCCGAGTTGGTGTAGTCGATCAGCTGAGCGTGAGCACTCGCCGAGCCGACAAGGATGTCGCCCGCGACCGTGTCCTCGTCCACCGGCAAGGCCGTGTTGTAGCCCTTGACCTGGACCTCGATGAAGCCGGCCTCTGTCCATGCCTCCATCGAAATCCCGCCGATGAGGGCGGGGGGATCGGTGGTCAGGTAGGACTTGAAGCTGTTGCCCAGACCGTGGGTGGTGTCTGTGGTGTTGATGACCACAGGTACGTTGGCCGAGCCCGTGCCCGTCACGTACAGCTGACGGAACGACTTCTCGTAGATGTCGGTGTTGAACACACCATCGACGCGACGCATGGGAGTTCTCCTTGGCCGAGCTCAGCCGGCCGTCATGGGGTTCAGAAGGTCTCACCGGAGTGGATGAGGCCGGTGGAGTGGAACTTCTTCACGCACCACTGACCGTTGCAGTCGATGAAGGCGACCACGCCACGGTGCCCGCCGCCGACTTCGCGGAAGTCGGTGATGCCGAAGTGACCGTCAGTGTCAGCGCGCAGCCACACGGGGTAGATCCCCTTGAGGTCGAGCAGGAGCAGCGACCACGGCGAGGCCGCGGTGTTGGTCCCGCTGATGGGCATGTCGCCGGTCTGGTGGATGGGTGCGCCCATGAGCATGACGTCGGGCGAGTACAGGTCGGGGTTGTCGCCCGGCTTGTACTGCATGTAAGGCTCCATCACGCGCTGGGCGTTCAGGAGACCCTGGCGACTGGCCAAGACAGTGAGGCCCTCGGCGTCGCCGTACTCGCGGACGTTGTTGATGATGGTCCGAACGCCCTCACGACCGTTGCTGCCGAACAGGTCCGACATGTCGTAGGACCAGTTGTTCATGCCGGGCACAGCGTTCAGGGTCGACTTGCTCAGGCCGCCGACGGTGTTGCCCTGGGTGCCGTGGGCATCCTCCTCGACGTAGCCAAGGGTGGCGTCGTCGGTGCCGTTGAGGTGGCTCCAGCCCGAGGCCAGGAAGCCAGCACCAGTGCCGGCCAGGCTGTAGACGTGGAACCTCCGCTTCATCATGCGGGAGACGCCCTTGACCTTGTCGCCGACGTAGTCGTAGAAGGCGGCCTCACCCGTGTAGGTGTTCTTGTCCACCTGAGTGAAGACGATGGGTGCGCTGGCGTAGCCGGGCTCGAAGACGAAGGTACGGTCCGTGCCCTCGATGTCGAGGGTGACCTCCTCGTAGCCGGTGGGCATGCCAGTCACGTCGCTGTGCTCGATGACCTCGACGGGCTGCAGCCACTTGCGGCCGCCGTCCTTGGAGGGCTTGCCGACGCCGTTGATGCGGTCCGTCTCGAGGCAAAGCGGCAGCTTCTTGTCGAGGAGGTCTGGCTTTTCATCGCCCAGGACGGACATGGCGACGTTCGACAGCTCTTCGGTGTCGAAGGTGAGAGTGCGGCTGGAGGCCATGATGGTCTCTCCTCAGAGAGAGGGGGTGGTCAGGATGCGTGCCCGCGCATGCGGGCTCGGTAGGTCTTGGCGGCCTTGGGGTGCTTGCGGAACCAGTCCAGCTTTGCGGAGCCGGTGAGTCCTGCAGGCGGGCCGTCGGGGGTCTTGGGAGTCGGCCGGTCGGCTGTGTTCGTGGCGATGTGCGCAGCGGAGCGGGCGGCGCGAGCCTGTCGGGCCTTCCTCCGGTTCGCTTCAGCGGCGCGCAGCCGAGCGTTCTCCTCGGCGTTCACGAAGTCAGCGAGACGGTTGCGGACCGAGGCCTTGGCGATCTCGGTGGCCTTGGCCTCGTCTTTTCCGTCGGCGAGAGCAGCGGCCTTCGACGCATCCATGGCGGCGCGGACGCGGGCGCGGACAGCGTCCTGGCCCTCCTTTTCCGCGAACCACTTGTGGCTATCCTCGAGGTCCATGCGCGTCTCGCGACGCTTCAGAGCCTGAGCCTGGTCGTGGACCGGCGCGACGAACTCCTTCCACGTCTCGCCCGTCGTGTACTTGACGAAGTCGCGGGCCTGCTCGGGGTCGCTCATGTCCACGGTGGACATGTCCCCGTTGTACTTGGCCTTCACCTTGTCGGCCTCGGCGATCTTCTTCAAGATCTCCGGGCTGCGCAGGGCGTCGGCGTATTGGCGTTGACCCTTGAGCAGGGCACGCTCGCGCTCTGCGATGGCGGTCTCGCGCGCCTCGACCCGGGCAGTCAGCTGGGCCTTGGCTGCGTCGTTCGCAGAGCTCCGCTTCCGCTCACGCTGGGCCATCCGGCGCAGCATCTGCCGAGCCTGCGGGGACATCCTCTCGATGTCCCTCTCGGTGAACTTCGCCAGCGTGTCGGCCGGGTCGGTGTCGTCATCGCTGATGTCGCCCACCAGTTCGAGCACCCGATCGTAGTGGTCGACTGAGGGCTCGGTTGACGCGGGAGTCGTGTCCGCTTTCAGGCTCTGTTCAGTTGCGTCACTCGTCGCGAGACTCGCGGCGGGATCGTCGGTGACAACGGGTTCGGGCGTCACATCCGGCGCTACCGGCGGGACCCCCTCAGTGCTCTGTACTTCGGACATGACCCCTCCTGGTCACATGGCGGCAGCCAGGGGGTCGTCCTCTGCGTACTCTGCAGGGGGCCCACTGGCCGGCGGCGCTTCGACCTCGGGAGGCGGAGCCTCCGTCGACACCAGCGCCTCGATGAACTTCTTGTCCTTCGCCATCCCATGCAGCTTGCCGCCGATCTTCTTGGCGGCGCCCGACGAGGTCAGGCTCTGCGGGTCGAAGGAGTGCTTGCCAAAGCCCAGGGCCTCGGCAGCCTGCGCCAGCATCGCCAGCGGCAGGAAGAGAGCGGGCGGGATTGGCTGGTCCCAGAACTTCACGCCCTCGGGCGCCGACCACTCGATGAGAGGCACCGGCTCCACCGGCACCTCGAGTTCCGCCTTGTCGAGCGCCTTGTTGGCAGCGTCGAGGACACCGTCCAGCTCCTTGCTCACCCGCTCGAGGTCAGCGACAGGGATCCCGTCACCCTCGGGCACGGGGGCGGCAGCGGCAAGGGTGTCGACACGGGCAGCATCCGACTGGTCCTGGGCGGCCGCGACATCCGCCGGGCCAGCACCACCGCCAGGAGGCGGGGGCATCGGAGCGTTGGAGGGCTCGGCGTAGGCGCCAGGGTTGCCAGCAGGCATGGATGTACGACCTCGTTCGGTCGGACGGTAGCACGCACCATCTTTGACGGCAAAGCCTGTGATCTCACATAGTTACTGTACTTGTTGCAGGCACAATCTATATGTCTACTTGATGCGTCGAGGCGCCATGACGTGAGGATTCTCGCGACGCAGGTGAGCCAGGATCCGCTTCTTCTCGTTGTCGTTCTCGAAGCGGTCGACGTAGTCGTTGTTCCACCAGTCCTTGAGCTTCTCATCTTCGCGGTCGGCCAGAGCGTGGAGCCGCTCGGCCTCGTTCGCCGCCTCGCCCTCGAGGCACACCCAGCCTCGCTTCTTCATCTCTGCGCGACGGTGGCCTGGGCTGCGCAGCATGATCCCCATGCCCTTGTCGAAGTAGGGGTAGCGCTCGCTCGCCCGATCGTAGGTGCCGCACACCTCGTAGATCGTGGCCTCCCCACACTCAGGGCACCCGCCCGGGGGCTCGGGGTCACCGTTGGCGTCGAGCCACACGTCGGTCGTCTCATCCTTCCACTCGCAGGTAGTCGAGGTGCACGACTGGTCCTTGAACATGTAGCGGCGCCCCGTCTCGGGACACAGGCGCCCCGCCGAGCGCTGGTTGAACTTGGCCCGCTCCTCCTTCGGGAACTCGACGCCGAAGTCGTTGCGCAGCATGGGCTCCCCGCACTCGACGCACTCGGCCGGGGTGTCGCGGCCGTTCATGGGGCGCTGCTCTGCGCGCGTGTGCTCGTTCGCGCACTTGTATCCGTAGCGGGGCATGGCCGACTCCTCAGCAGGTCTCGGGGACGATGACGGAGCCCTCGGGGTGCGAGTCGAGCTCGCCCTCCGTCACGCGGCTCGTGATGAGCGGCTGCCGACCGGGGCGGTCAACAACCATGAGCACCAGGACGCCACCCGCCACGTGGGTGCCGTAGCTGGTGATCTGGGTGCCGTCAGGTGGGTGGCTGGTGCCGAGGTACTCGAAGTCCATGTGGTTCTCCTCCTACGCAGCCATGGGCTGCATGGCCTTTGCGATGGTGCCGATGAGAGCCTGCACCCCTTCGGCGCGGCTCTCTGGTGGTAGCTGCATGACCTGCTCGAGGAGCTGGGCCACGCCGGGGTCGTTCCCGAACTGCTGAGCGATGACCTGCAGCGCCTGGTCGGGCGGCATGGCCTGCAGCTGCGCCAGGAACTGCTCGGCCTCCGAACCCGGCGGGCCAGCAGGGGGAGCACCAGGGGGAGGCGCAACCTCAGCGCCCGGGGGCGGCGGGCCAGCTGGCGGGGCATCGGCAGGTGCGGGCTCACCGGCGGGCGGCGTGTCACCACCCTCCTCGGCTGCCTCTTCCTCGGCCTGTGCCAGCTGCGACAGCAGGCGGTCGGGGTCGAGCTGCTCGGGCAGGGTGAAGTGCGACCACATGGCGCGCATCGAGGCCTCAGCCAGGATGCCCTCGGGTGTGCCCCGCTTCGCCACCGCCGTCAGGAACTCGACCTTGTAGGGCTCGAGCAGGTTCTTGAGGTTCGTCTGGATCTCCGCGTAGGTGCGCGGGCTCCGGCCCTCCTCGCTGAATCCGTAGGTGAACTCGCTGTCGATGTCCTCGATGGTGATCTCGACCCGTTCCTTGCGTGCGTTCTGCAGCACGATGACCTCGGCCATGTCGCGGGCGCCGTCGCCTTCGGGCGCCTCGAGGAGGCCGTCGTCGTCCGCCGTCGGCGTCGCCGCCTCACGAAGCTCGTGCATGAAGCCGAAGCCGTCGTCGACCTTTCCGTCGGGGCCCACGAGGTCGTCCTCGTCCTCGTCCTCCTGCTCGGTGTCCTCGTCATCCTCATTCTTGGCCGGGGCCTCGTCGTCGCCGTAGCGCTCGGCCAGCAACTCGTCGGGGTCGACCACGTCCTGATCAGGGCGCTCTACGAAGTCGACCTCCTCGACCGTGTCCTCGAACCCACCCGCCGATGCCGACGACGTCAACATCGCAGCCACGATGGCGCGTGCCCACAGCAGCGACGCTCGAGCCATCGTCATGTCGAGGGCCGACCGCAGCCGGCCAAAGCGGCTGTCGGTGTAGTCCACCTGGGCGTCGATCTCGCGCGCCGTCACGTCCTGCGTGATGGACAGCGCCGCCGGGGACACCGCCGCGTTGCTCTGCAGGTGGCGCTCCGCCATGACGAGGTGCTGGTCGACGTCAGACAGGCCTGGGTTGGCAGCGATGGTCGCCACCGCCTTGCGTGCATCGAAACCGATCTTCGCGCCCGCCTCGTCATCAAGTAGGTGAAGCTCGTTGTCCTTCATGGACTGCCACTTCGTCGCGCCCTCAGACCCGAGGACACTCTCGAAACCGACGTTGCGCACCGTGTCTGTCGCCACCTTGGCAGACCGCTTCGACAGCGTGGCGTTGATCTCCAGCTGCTGCGGCAGCCAGATCCAGGCAGGTGCCAGGCCGCGCAGCGGGTACTCGGGCTCGCTCTCGAACATGTGGATGTGGATGTGTGGCAGCCAGTCGCCGCCGTCGGGCTCCCACAAGGGCAGCGGACCAACGAACACCGGCTCCTTCGCCAGCTTCCCGCCCTGATCCATCAGGTGCACCTCGAGGCGACCCTTGAACCGCTCGCCCGTCTTCGGGTCCTCGTACTCGTCAACCATGTTGCACAGTTCGACGACGCGCACGAAGGCGTTGATGTCGCTCGGCGCCGTATCGTTGTGGGTATTCGCCCGAGAGGTGGTCGACGCCGTCGAGGTCGAAGACGACTGCCGCTTGAGAAAGTCGGTGCGCGGGCCGCCAGTCAACTTGCCCTTGATGTCGGGGTAGCGATCTTCGATGACCGCCTTCCGCTCCCAGTAGACGTGGCCCCAGAAGCGCGCCTCGCCCTTGTCGTGCACCTTGTCGTCGACTAGGCACTCCCAGGCCGGGAACACTCGCATCTTCACCCGCTGGTGCGCTGGCTTCGTGCCCGCCTCGTACTTCACCTTCATCCCGCACATGGGCATCGTCAGGCCCATTACCAGCAGCGACGACCACCGCTCGCGCTGCTCGTCGGTCATCATGGCGCCGTTCAGCAGCAAGCCCATCTTCTCGGGGTCGCCCGTCGTCATCGCTGACGATCCAACCTCGAGCTTCGACCGCTTCGGGAACAGCGCGTCCTGGTGAGTCCACACCGCCGGGGCGATCTTGTTGAGCTCAACATCGCTGCTGAACAGACGATAGTCGCCCAGCTCGTCGCTGCTGTTGTGCACCCACTCCCAGAAGCGCGTGCAGTACGCCGCCTTCACCGCGCCCATCCGCGTGCGCAGGTGATCCATCCGGGTGTCGTGGGCCTTCACCTGTTCGAGCACCACCGATGGGGTGAGTTCGTCTTCCGTCTCGAGGGGCTCGGGGGCGAGCGCGAGAGCGTCGGTCATCGGAGCACTTCCTGGATTCGAGCGTGGGCCGCCTTGGGCGTGGCCTTCTTCGTGAGCTTGTGCCGTTGCGGGCGAAGCACCTCGGCGTTCGGTAGCGCGAGCCTACACTGTTCCGCAAGGACCAGAGCGTCGGCCAGATCGTCATGGTTCCCGTCCTGACCCTCGATGCGCCCCTTTTCCTCGCGGATGGCGAGCAGTTCGCGCAGCAGCGGCAGGTCGGGGATGTCGTGGCCGCCGGCGTTCACCATCTGCCGCGAGTGCGAGTAGGCCAGCGCCTTGTTGCCAGCCGTGCCGCCGACCGTCGTCCAGAACTTCTGCTTCCCGTTGTCCCAGGTGCACCAGACCTTCACGCCCTCGCTCTGTAGCAACCGCAGGATGACAGGGCCGGCACCGCCCGTGTTGGCCTCGACCAGCACCAGCGCCTTGTTGTAGACCCCCGCCAGGCGGCTCAGCATCTGAGCCGCTCTGATCTCCCCGCCCTTGTTGGTGTGCAGCACCGCGCACACCCGGCCACGGGAGTCCATCACAACGGCCGCGAAGTAGTCCCCGCCAACGCACCACGACGGGTCGGCTCCGATGGCGTAGAGTTCGCCAGCTTCGGGCCGACGGTAGATGCGCAGTTCGCCGGTGATCTCCTGCCCGATGTGCACGGCCAGCAGCGAGTTGATGTAGGCAGTGTCGTACCACCCACCCTTCCAGTCGAGGAACCCCTCCTCGAGGGTCGACGGGTACTCCCGGCGGAACAGGTTCTCCCCGATGCCGCGGGCGCCCCAGATCCTGTCGTGCCGCCAGTAGAGGCGGCGCATGTCCTTGACCGACACCAGTTCTCCGTCGGCGCCCAGGTCGAGGCCGTGCAGCAGCGCGAAGTCGACCTCGGCCTGCGTCGGCTCCCAGTCGGGCGGCGGCGCCTTCTGGTAGCTGTGGTGCAGGAACCAGGGGAAAAAGTTCAGCTTCACCCGGGGGTCGCCCAACTCCATCCGCCGCTGCGCGTACAGCACCTTCTCGTGGTACAGCGTGCCCGGCCCCGACGGCGTCGAGATCAAGTGGATGGGCGTGTCGTCCGACAGAGCGTTTGTCGCCGCTGCGTAGACCTCGCGGGCGTTGCGCCAGAAGCCCACCTCCTCGCCCACGAAGCCGTCGTAGGTACCACCACGACCCTGGCTCTTGCCCCCGGCCAACTCGAGGTTGATGATGCTGTTGTTGAGCGGAAACTTGATGACGCTCTTGCCGAGGTTGATGTTCATCGGGGCCTGGCGCAGCAGCGCCTTCGGCATCCCGTCCCTGAAGACCTCGGCCCTGCGGATCCAGCCGTCCGTCGTCGTCTGGTGGTTCGTCATCACCAGGACACGGTGAGGTACCCGGGAGGTGTGACAGCGGGCCTGGACGTTGGCCTGCTCCTGCGTCGAGCGCCCCACCTGGCGAGCCTTCACGTCGACCACGAGGTCGATGCCCGGGGCGTACCACTGCTGCGCGATCAGCTGCTCCCGGTTCGGCGTGTCGAAGCGGATGGTCCCACCTGGACCACCGTCCTCGCTTCGCTTCACCTCGATCTCGAGACGGCTCATGTACTCGAGCGCGTCGTCGAAAATCTCGCCGATAGACAGCAGCTGGGTCACGGTCAGGCCTCAGCGAGCTGTGGCGCCGCCTTCCACCCGTTGCCCTTGTGCGACTCCCGGTACGCCTGCAGCGAGTCGTCCCCGGGGTCCGTGTCCACCATCAGTGCCCGAGCCTTCGCGTAGTTGGCGCAGTGCTTCGGGTCGCCCCGCAGCATGCCCTTGATCGTCGTGTCCCAGAAGGCGTGGTCCATGATGCGCAGGTCCGTCTCCGTCAGCTCGGACACCTCGGGGAAGGTGTTTGCCCACCAGACGTTGAACCCGTCCGTCTTCTCCCAGCGCTTGAACTCGGTGATGTGCACGGGCTCGGCGCCCTTGAGGCGCTTCTCGAGCAGCCCCTCCTTCCGGGCGTAGCGGATGACCTGGGCGACCATGCGCAGGGCCGGGCGGATGAGCGTCAGCGCGCCGTCGGGCTCCTCCTGGAACAGCGGGTCCCAGCACTCGTCGGCGATGAGGCGGAACTCGACCATCCGCTGCGTCGCCCTGAAGCCGCTGCGCAGGGTGATGTCGCCAGGCCCAGGCGGGTGGCCACCGTGACCGTTGCTTCCGTTGTGCCCGTTCGTGCTCACCGAGCCGCCATTGACTCGACGCGCTCCAGCCTGGGCGCCGCAGGCCTCGGGCTCTCGGCGGGATGGGCCGTCAGGATGACCACCGTGCCGCTGGGAGAGTCGATGATGATCCTCGCCCTCGGGTAGCCATGGTCATCGTGCAGGGTGCGCAGCATCCGCAGGGCGGCGCCCACCGACACCGACTTGCTGCCGCTGCCGAGCTGCTGGATCCACTGCTGTGTGAAGCCCAGAGCGGTGGCGATGTCGGTGTCCGTCGGAACACGGGAGGCCATCAGGCCAGGACCCGTCGGGTGGTTGTCCTTGACCCAGGCGATCAAGGCCGCGCCCAGTGCCGGCACCCCGTTGCGCCCCGTACTCATGCTTCACCTCGCGGGCGCGGGGCCCATGTGTGGGTGCGACGGTCGTTCGTCAGGAAGCGACCCACCACGCCCTCCGACTCCATGGCGATCCTGGCATGGATGGCGTGCACCCCGCCCGCCTTGATCGCGGCCTGCACCGGCTCGTAGTGGCGCCGACGGATGGCAGACCGCAGGTCCGTCACCTCTGCCGGTCGACCCTGCGACGCCACGTAGACCCCGCAGCAGAGCGAGCAGTGGCCAGGCAGGCAGAAGGGCGTCCACTTAGGCGTGCTCCAGTGCAGCGGCCAGTAGATGATCTCCGACCGGCCCAGGCACTGGCGGCTCTCGCCGCACCACCGGGGGCACTCCGCCGTCCACCGGGGGTTGCCGCTCTCCTCGTTGACCGACAGCTGCAGCGCCGACGAGAACCGGGGCGCGCTCTCGAGGCGAGTCTGCAAGGTCCCGTGCCCGCCATCGACGTCTACCTCGAGGCGCCAGTCGACCAACACGCCGTGCCGCACACGGAGCCGCGCCGAGTGGCGACGCTGCCCCGGCCGCTTCTGCAGCGCCTTCCGAACCAGACGGGTGACGTGCAGCCCAGGCTGGTTCTCGATGCGCTTGTTCGGCGCGACGGCCATCTACTCGCCAGCGGGGTCGTCGTCAGCCACGAGCACCTGGCTCGTGATGTCGGCGTTGCTGGCTGGCTCGGGCAGCGCCTCGACCTCGACCGGGCTGGCCTTGGCTGTGGCCTTCTTGCGAGGCGTGCGCCGCTTCTTCGGGGCCGGGGTCGTGGACGCAGCCTGCGCTGAGGTGAGCGCCTCAACCTGGGCAGCCAACTGGGCCAGCTGACGCCGCAAGGCATCGGTCTCGTTGGCACCGTCGAGACGGTTGAGGATCGCCACCTGCTGCTCGGCGAGCTCCTGCTGCCCAGCGGCAATCGACCGGTCCCGAGACGACATCGGCGCGTCGTCGAGAGGCGTGCCGTCTTTCTTGTTGAACTGGATGTCGTCGCTGCCGCTCACATCGACGACCACGACCACCAGCAGCAGGTGCCTCATCGTCTCGGTGATCCGGCTCGTGCCAGCCTTCTGCCGCTCCTCGGGCAACCGCCGGTCCTGAGCGTATGGGCCCGAACCGTTCTGGGTGACCCGGTCGTAGAAGCGAGAGACCGCGCCGTCGTAGTCCCAGCGGAGCACCTGCCAGTCGCCGTTGAACTGCTTGATGCGGTAGTCGTTGATCATCGCATTGACCGCGCGCCAGACGATGTTCTTCCACTGCGACATCGTCACCTGCTGGCCCAGGTAGCCCTGCGCCGGCGGGCACCACGAGAACACCTTCACTCGGTTGTCGGCCACTGCGGCGGCCTGATCGGCGGAGATCTGCAGGTCGCTCAGCACTTCCCGCACGCCGCGCTCGAGCTGAGCAGGGCTGTCGATCCCCCGTTTCGGCTGCGCGTCGGCCTCGACGGTGGGCACGACGTTCTTCGTGTTGCTGAGAACATGCGCCTTGATTGAGGCGATGTCCGTGCGGGCGGTGATGCTGTCAGGCACGAGGCCTCCAAGGCGCTGTTGTTGTTGACGCGACAACCGTAGCAGCGACCTTGGGGTTCGGGCAACCCGAACGTCAGCGAGCCTTTCGGTAGGCTTTGCCGAAACTGGACCCATCCATGGTCGACAGCTCTCCACTCTTGGCGTCAAGGAGCACATAGCCCCCACGGGGGACGACCACATCATCCTTGCCCGAGCGCCGAACATGTAGAGACTTGTCGCGTGAGGGCTTCAGAGACGCGCCATCCGCAAGAAGGTCAGCCACCGGCATGGTGTCCTGGCCGTCCCACTGGGCGGCAAAGACGGTGCTGGACTTCAGGCGGTACTTCTGGGCCATGACGGGCTCCTGTCAGGGGGATTCGGCCGCAGTATCGCAGACGTGTTGCCTCGTGCGCGCCACCTACTCCTCTGAGGCTGCGGGCGGCGATGCTGCAGCGTCCTGGCCGTCAGCATAGCCCTGGCCCAGCACGTAGGCCGAGGCCGAACCGACGACGCCCGCGACGATGGTCGTCGCCTGCTCCTCGGGCAGGTCGAAGAGGGCGACGACGATGACGACGAGGATCTGAGTGAACAGCGTCACCAGAAACTTGCGGCTCTTCAACTTCTCAAGCATGGAGACCTCCGAATGGGGTCACCATAGCAGCCGGGCTCATTCTCTCAGGAAGTCGATGCCCTCGCGCCGCAGCCGCAGGAAGTCCTTCCACTTCACCTTGCAGATGATGCGGTCACCCTTGCGGTTGAACAGCTGCACTGCGGGCTTGCACACCACGCCCTCGGCCACGAAGTCGCCCCACGTCGAGCGCTGCTCCCCGGCGTGCACCATCTGGATGGCGTCGTCGAGGGTGCCGTGGCCGACGATGGGCACCACGTCGAGGCCCAGCTTCTCCGCCACGTCCTCGACGTCGCCACGGTCGAGCCACCAGGGGCCCACACGGACATCGAAGAGCACGAAGCCCTGGTCCTGCCGGTACTTGCCGCCGCTCTGGATCTTCACCCCGTAGCCCTCGCCGTAGAGCACGACCTCCGTCTCGTCGTCGTTGCCAAAGTGCTCGTGCAGCTTCGACTCGAGGTCGAGGTCGGCGATGGCCGCCGCGAGCTTCGGGTGCAGCTGAGCGTTGTCGGTCCGCCCGGCTACGAAGTAGTCGAGGCGGACGCGGGTAGACCGCGGGCCATCGGCCACGAGCTCGAGCCCGATGCGGATGTTCGTCCCATCGACCTTCTCGGTGAACTCCCACTCCAGCTCGGAGAGGTAGCCAAGCTCTGGCCGCGACCAGGCATGGGGGATGCACACCCCCCGGTCGGTGCGCTTCCAGATGCTCTGAATCTTGTGGTACTTCGTCATGCCGAGACCTCCTTCGTCGGCGGGTGGTGTCTTCTACTTGCCCTCGAGGGCGATGGCCGCATTCGCCTGCCACCGGGCCTTCAGCAGGTCACGGCGCCTCATGGTCATGTGACCTCCCGGGCAGGGCAGCCCAGCGTGGCGAGGTGGGCGTCGGCCAGCTCGACCAACTCCAGGAGCGGCGGCATGTGGCAGAACACGTCGGCCGGGCACTCCGCCAGGAACACGCCCTCGCCGCGGAGGAAGTGGGTGGCCTTGCCTGTCCAGCCTCCCCACATCCAGAGGAGCTGGTCGAGGCGGGGGATGAAGGCCATGTGCTCCAGCGGGACGTGCGTGCCCCGCTCGAAGACGTTGTCCTGGTCTGGCACCCGGTCGCCAAGCGTCAGCATCCAGTTCGATGGGCCACGCCACAGACCAACGCCAGCCTGACCAGAGATAACGACCGCCCTCGGCTTGTCCTCGGGGCGGTTGACCCAGTCGGTGTTGCAGAAGAAGTCCCCCACACGCACGTTCGCCTGCATGCCCTGGCCCACGGGCGGCAGGGCCCATGCCGCGCGGCTTCCATGGTCAGCGATCAAGGGGCCGCCGTTCTCCGAGGTACAGGTCACGAACCCCTGCCCCTCGTGGCGCCCAGGCATCCAGGTGGCGCTCCACCAGCCCTGGACATGCCGAGCCTTCCGGCAGGCCTCGATGTACTCCTCGGTGATCCACTCAGGTGTCATCGGCTCCCTCCCTTCGGCTTCACGCCGTAGTTGTCCCTCGCCCATCCCTCGCCCTTCAGTACGAACGACGTCGAGCTCACCAGCCTGCGCCGGGGCGCCTTGCACTCGGGGCACGGCGGGTCGGGCTCGGTGATGCTGACCAGCACCTCGGCCTGGGTGTCGCAGGTGCTGCAGTGGAGTTCACGAATCGGCACTGGTCGACCCCGTGTCCTGGCCCTCGAAGATGAGGCGCTCGGTCACCTCGCGGATGAGGCTGGCGCGCTCTCGCATGATGCGCGCCACGTCCTCGACGGCGAGGTCGCTGGGCTCAGGCGCGGCGATCTTCTCCCCGGCAGCGAGGTGCAGACTGAGGCCCACCGTCGCCTCGCGCATGTCCACCAGACGCTCCGCCAGCCGGGACCGCGCCTCGGTGAAGTCCCGCTCCGCCTGCTCCACCACCGCCTCGTAGGTCATCCGCTCTCGCATCACAGTCGCCAGCGCGGGGTCCTTCAGGACCATCGCATCGCACTCTCGCCCGACGTGGAGTGCGTGCAGGGACAGCATCTGAGCGTAGCGCTGGCCGTCGCTGTGCACCCTGTCCTGCGCGGCAGCAAGGTAGGTGTGCATCTTGTCGAAGTAGTCCTGGGGGGTGAGCCGCTTCATGCTCCCGCCTCAGCCCGCACCAGAGCCACCATCACCTCGGCAGCCAGGCGCGCATCGCTCAGCGCCCGGTGGGCATCGCCCTCGCGGGTCAGGCCGAAGTGGGCGGCGGCATCCGCGAGAGAGGCGGCACCCTTGCGGTGGCCCTTCACGTTCCGAGGGATGGAGTCGGTGAGCTTCATGTGCGTGGAAGCCTCGTCCTTGATGCAGGGCATCCAGAACGTCTCCCCGTGCATCGACCACGCCCTCATCCGCTCCACCATGGGCTGGTCGAACTTCACGCCGAACGAAGTCAGCAGCCACTCGTCCGCGTCGGGCTGGCCTCCATCCGTGATGGCACGCAGCCAGTCATGGAACGCGCCCGACACCCTCGACTCTCGGATGCCAGCAGCCACGTCCTCCCGGCTCAGCCCCGACACAGCCAGCGCCTTGTCCACGCTCGACTTCTCAGGCAGCGGGTCGTCGGGGCACACCACCATGCTGAACTCCGACATGATGACGCCGCGGGCGTCCACGTAGACGGCGCCGAGTTCGACGACGCGGGCCTCGGGGTCGGTGGCCCAGCCCGAGGTCTCGGTGTCGATCACGATGGCGGGGAGGGTGAGGCTCAAGAGACCTCCTGCTTGAGGCTGTGCAGCGCGGCTGCATGGGTGCGCCACTTGCCGAAGACAGCGTCGGCGCTCTCGTCAGCGAAGCGGTAGCTGGGGGAGTCCAGCAGAACGACAAGCTCCACCCGGTAGAGCAGCCGCTCGATGCGGGCGACAAGGGCGTCGATAGGGTGGCCGTGACGCCACGAGGGCAGCTCTCCGAACTTCCGCTCACCCTGGGCGGCCAGCTCCAGCATGTCGCTCAGCTCCATGTAGTGCTCGACCAGGAGCTTCTCGGCCACGGTGTTCGCCAGCCAGTTGCTGTTGGCGCTCAGGGCGAGCAGCGCCTGCTCGAAGCCCAGCATGTGGTCGCCGAAGATGTCGCTCATGCGGTTCTCCTCTGGAGGCTGTCGAGCCACTGCTGCTGGCACTCGGCACAGATGGGGCCGTGCTGCTGCGGCGGTGGCGGGGACCCGTCGATCATGCTCAGCGGGAAGGGGTTGAAGATGTCGATCTCCCGCTGCGGCGAGGGCCACTGCACGGACCCGACAGCCTCTTGGATGGGCGGCGGCATCGGGCACCGGTCTGGCTGCGGCACCCCGGGCGCAGACATCCACCGATAGAACGACTTGTGGTCGTCGTGGGCCTTGCGGCAGTCGATGCACTCGATCATGGCGCAGCCTCCAAGGCCAGGGCATGCACTTGGGCCAGGATGTACCCAGGGCTGGGTTGCGGGAGCACGCTCCACACCTCGACGCTGACGTGCTGAGAGCCCTCCTCGAAGGTGTTCGCGGCGAGCACCACCCGGTGGTAGTCCTGGGTCTCGACGCCGCCCACGCCGTCGGCGCTCGGCCCCACGATGAGGCTGACCATGGGTCGGTTGTCGCCGATGCCCACGCGCTGGCCTCGGTGGTGGCCGTCGATGATGAGGAGGCGGGGGCCGCTCACGGGCTCGCCTCAGCAGCCAGCACCCGGTCGACGGTCCACATGTAGAGCGCCGAGGGCAGGCCGCAGCAGCAGGCCAGGGTCAGCACCACGATGATCATGGCGGCCACGCCCTCGGCCTGGAAGGTGGTGCCCACGCTGCTGTCGTCGGGAGCGCTCATCGCTTCTCCCTCCGCTGGATGTACTTGTCGAGGGCGGCGTCGGCGGCCTTGCGGGCGGCGCCGGGGCCGACAACCTCGTCGTGGTAGCGGTAGCCCTCGGTCTCGCCCTCCGCGAGGATGCCGTCGTTGACGCACACCCCGTCGGGCGGCCACAGCGGGGCTGGGTCCTTGATGGCGGGCTCGTCGTTCAAGAGGCCACCCCAGGCGCGGTATTCCTCGACCTCGCCGTGGTCCCACTGGACCAGCCAGCCAGACCCGAAGGTGCAGTCCCGCTTGCCGTGCCACTCCGACTCAGGGTCATCGATTACCGGGTCACGCCGGCCGAGGGCGGTGATGCGCCGCACCCGCTTCATGTGGAGCAGCGGAACGCCCGACACTGAACGGGGCAGGGGTCGGTAGTCGTCGAACACCCACTCCTGGCCCAGCTTCGGCTCTGCTCCTGGCTCGGGGTCGATCATGTCTTCTCCAGTCGCGGCATCGGCCACGTCTCGGCTGCGTCCCACTCCTCCTCGAGGCTCACCGCTCCCGTGCGGACGAACGCCAGGAAGGCCTCGTCGGGGATGTCAGCGCTCGAGCGGGCGAGGGACAGGAAGGCGCCCTTGCTGCTGCCGCCCAGGTCCGACCACTCCTGGCCGGCGGGCCAGTGCCCGGGCTCTGCGTCCCGGTTCGCGGCGGCGAGCTCCCACTGGGCGAGGCGCAGCAGGGCGCGGTAGCCCCAGCGGAAGGCCTGCCGCGTGGTGGTGAGTTGCTGCTCGAGCTGCTCGACCTTGGCCCGCCAGGCGTCCGCGTTGAACTGCTTGATGCGGTAGTCGTTCACGGTGCGGTCGTAGCCCTGACGGATGCGGACGTGCATGTCCGACTCGCGCTCCTCGAGACGCGCTTCCGCTCGGGCCAGCTGAGCCCGCAGGTCGTTGACCACGGCGCCCTCGAGGCGCTCGGCCAGGTCGCCGGTCACGCGCCGCCCGACTGCTCGGCCTGCTCGGCAGCACGCGCCTGACGCACGATGCGTTCGATCTGACGGGTCCTCGAGCGGTCCCCCTCCTTGGCCTTCTGGTCCACCCACTCCATCAGGTCGACGGGCAGTCGAAGGGACGTGGGCGTTGATCGAGTCGACATAGACACCTCCACTACGCTTGGTAGCATACCAGTACACTGTGGTCCATGTGACTCCACCAGTTGGCAACGTAGGCGTAGTCAGTTACGCTACCTGTGGAACCACGGAGCACCCATGACCACCACCACCGTCCCCTCTGCCTTCACCCGCGGCACCACCGGCCAGCTGGCCACCATCGAGTGTGAGCTCGTGCGTCGGCTGCCCTCGATGGTCATCGTCGGCATGCCTGCCGGCCAGGTCCGCGAGACCGCCGAGCGTGTCCGCAGCGCCATCGTCGAGGCCGACCTCGAGTTCCCGCGCAAGCGCGTCGTCGTCAACGCCGCCCCGACCGACATGGTCAAGCGGACCACGGGCCTCGACCTGCCCATCGCCGTCGCCGTCCTCGCTGCCAGCGGCCAGATGGACGTGCCCGAGAGCACGGCCTTCATCGGTGAGTTGAGCCTCGACGGCAACGTGCACCCCGTGCGCGGCATCATCGCCATGGTCAAGGCGCTGGCCGAGGCCGGCATCAAGCGCGTCGTCGTCCCCTTCAGCAACAGGCACGAGGCTGCCCTCGTCGACGGCATCGAGGTGCGCGCCGTCCTGGACCTGGAGGACGTCGTCGAAGGCCGCGACGCGCCAACCCTGCCGCCCGCCGCGCCAGCCCCCACCCACGACCTCGACCTGTCCGAAGTGCGCGGCCAGCACCGGGCCAAGCGGGCCCTCGAGATCGCCGTTGCCGGCGGCCTGTCCGTCCTCTTCATCGGCAACCCGGGCGCTGGCAAGACCATGCTTGCCGCCCGCACGCCCAGCATCCTCCCCCCGATGACGCGCGACGAGGCCCTCGAGGTGGCCACCATCCACGACGCCACGGGGCTGCACGCCACGGGCTCGGGCCTCCCCACCCGCCGCCCCTTCCGGGCGCCGCACCACGCCGTCAGCGCCGCCGGCATGGTCGGCTCTGCCGCCTTCCGCCCGGGCGAGGTGACGCTGGCCCACAACGGCGTGCTCTTCCTCGACGACGTCACCGAGTTCTCCCGCAGCGTCATCGAGTGCATGCGCCGGGCGCACCAGGACAAGGCCGTGACCACCACACGCGCCTCGGGCAGCACCACGATGCCGGCCGACTTCATGCTGGTGGGCGCCTGCAACCCCTGCCCCTGCGGCTACCTCGGCTCGGCCACCCGGCAGTGCACCTGCCCCTCGGTCGTGGTCGAGCGGTACCAGCAGCGCATCCCCCGGGACCTCTTCGACGTCGTGGTCTGGCTGCACACCCCGACCCCCGAGGACGTGCTCGAGGCGCCGAAGGGCGAGCCCAGCGCCGACGTCCAGGCCCGAGTCGTGGCCGCCCGGGAGCGTGGCACGCTGGCCGCGACCCTCGAGGGCGATGAGCTGGTCGAGCAAGCCCGCCCCTCCGACGAGGCCCGCGCCTGCCTCGCCCGCATCATGGGCGCCTACGGCCTGTCAGGCCGGGCGCACGGTCGCATCCTGCGCCGGGGCTACGCCATCGCCCGCCTCGACGGCGCCGCCCACGTCGAGGGCCAGCACCTCCTCGAGGCTGCTGCCTTCCGTTCCGTCATCGTCTGACCCACCCAACCCGGAGACCCCATGACCACTGAGACCCTGCCCGGCCTGACCATCGGTGCGCCCGACCCTGTCGACGTGTACCTCGACGCCTGCGAGATCGAGCACGAGGCCCGCCTCGCCTACCTGAAGGCCACCGCCCACCGTGAGGCCTGCGAGGTCCGTGCCCGCCTCGTGCTGGGCCCTGCCGCTGAGCAGGTGGCCGCCGTGGGTGACGCTGAGATCCGTGCAGCCCTGCTGAGCTTCATGCGCCCGCAGGTGGCCGCTGCTCTGCGCCGCCTGGCCGACAGCCCGGCGCCCGAGCAGGTGCTCGAGCCCGAGCGAGAGCCTGCACCGGCCGTGGACCTCGAGCCCGACCCACCGACCGAGGAGCAGCCCACACGCACTGTGACGTCGTACCCGAACGGCACCCGGCCATCCCGTCCCAGGGCTGGCTCGACAACGGGCGAGATGGAGTTCTGGTACCGGGGCGCGAGCTACTCGACCTACGCTCGGCACCACCATCTCGGGAACCTCATGGAGTACACCACCCCGGCCGGCAAGAAGCGCTGGGGCGTGTGGCTGACCGAGCCCGAGCGAGCCACCGTCGCCAAAAACTGCAACGCATAGCGTCGAGAGGCTCGACGTTCTCGACGATCACCCCTCCCTGTGGGCCGGATTCTCTCAGGTGCTGGCGCGGGCGAACCCGACGCACGCGCCTGGGGTGGCCTCTTGGGGGCACGGTAGCCGGATGTGATCGGCCGGTCACTTCTGTTGCGAGTGACCCGTGCTCGAGTCACTGCTGCACATGCCCGCTTTGGATTCTTTGGATTCGATGTGGAAGTGCTTGGTATGATTGAGTTCGTGCTGCTTCGACTTGACGTGACCGGGTAGCGTTGTCCCCACTGTCGCTTCGCGCTCAGGCTTCGGCCTCCCGGGAGAGCGCCTGCCGATGAGAGCCAGCCCGACGGAGTCGCGGATGGCCGGGTCGCGCCGCCGCTCCCTGCTCCTCGCGCGTGCGTGTTCTGCTCTACAGGTGAGTGTGCAGGGTGAGCCACACTCAGACTTCAGTGGTGGTGGTGTCGGCGTGTGGCGCCAGGTTCGCCTGAGTTCCACAATGTAGATGTGGTGGTGGTTCTCGCGGTGCCCTACATTTATCTTGTAGGCAAGTGAGGCGTGGTGGGCTACGTGAATCGTGTACCACGGAGTCCCCGAATGACTGACACGTTCTACCTGTCCCCGTCCACCCTCCGCGCCAACAGCGACGCCCGCTTCGTGGTGGCGCTGTGCCACGACGGCACTGACTACTGCGTGCGGGGCTGGGACCCCGAGCAGGGTGACGACGAGCACGACGAGACCCTCACCCTCGAGGCGGCCCGGGCGATGGCCGCCGCGTGTGCTGCGGAGCAGGGCAACCGGTGGTTCGACTTCAGCGGCACGACCGACCCGCGCGACAGCAGCATCGACACCTCGGGCGAGCCGCTGCCCTACGTGGTGGGTCGTGACTGCCACGCCTTCCACGTGCTGGTCGTGCCCGACAGCGAGGTCATGCCGCAGGGCAAGGGCGTGTGGTCGTACCGCAAGGCGCAGGCCGCCGCGGGGAAGGTGACCCTGTGGTGCTCCTACGTTGACGAGTACGACGACGGGTTGTACGCGCTGCCCTACAGTGTGACGCACTACCGCCAGCCCGACGCCGAGCGGAAGCTGCGGTCGCTGGTGCGCAACGCCGCCGCCCGCCTCGCTGCTGAGCAGGGCGTGGTCGACGGCACGGTGTGGGTCTGGAAGGTGGGGCCGCCGCACTGGAGCGAGACGCAGGGCATGGCCCGCGTGGGCTACTGGCCCGTCGACGTCACGCACCGGCCGCAGTGCTTCGCCAAGGTGCACCTCGGCGCCACCCTCGAGCGCCACGAGCAGCGGGTCGCGATGCTCGTCCGCGAGGCCATCGAGCTGGACAGCGACGACGACTGGCGTGACGAGCAGCGGCGCATGGCCGGCATGGCGCACGGTTCCCGTGGCCTGGCCGACTTCGATGGCCTCGAGCTTGACGGGGACCGCCGATGAGCGCCCTTGCCCGCATCACCCGCCGCGACCATGCCCTCGCGCTCCTCGCCGCGGCCCCCGAGGTCTACACGGTGATCCGCGACGAGGACAGCAAGCTCCTGCACATCAGCCTCAGCAAGTCCGCCGCGCTGGAGTACGCCGCAGCCTACGAGGATCTGACCGGCCGCTACTGCGAGGTCGCCCCGAAGCCGCTGTGCGATGCCGAGACGAGCCGCGCGATGGCGGCGAAGAGCCGGGACTACGCGGCTGCTGGGCTGGGGGTGTCCCGATGACCCCCACCCTGCACGACGTGACCTACGAGTACAGCCGGCGCGTGGGTGAGCCCTTCGCTGAGGTCAGCCATGTCTTCCTCTGGCTGGAGTTCGCCCGCAGCATCGCCAACCTGCGGCCCTCGCTGCCGGCGGCCCAGGCGCTGGCGTTGGCTGAAGAGTATGCCGAAGAGGTGACGGCATGACCCCCGCTGCCCGCCTGTCCGCCGTCCTCGACGAGGTCGCCGCCGACTGGTCCGCCTCCCTCGACGAGGCGCCCACCGCTGAAGACCTGCTGCTGGAGGCCTACTCGGGCCTCGGTGACGACGCTGTCCACGGCGACGACTTCAACAGCTTCCAGCTGGCGCGGGCCGAGCGCGTCATCGGCCGGCACTGGGGCGTGAGCTGATGCGCTTCGCCCTGACCTTCCTCGCTGCCCTCGCCCTCGGCGGTGGCGGCGCCCTCGCGGCCCGCGTGCTGGCCGCCACCGTCTTCCCCCCCGCTCCCCTTGCGCCCCCTGCGGCGCCCACTCGGAGGCTCTGATGCTCGACCTGACGACTGCGGAAGTCGCCATACTCTACTATGTGTTGTCGGATACGGCCGACGTTCTCGAGGAGCGCCTCTCGGACATCGGCAAGGACAGCCCGTTCTCGGACCCAGCAGAGCGAGACGAGATCAAGCACAACCTGGCTCTGCAGATTGCCGTGCTGCGCAAGGTGCTGCCGTCGTTGGTGGCGGCGTCGCCCGCCGTGCTGCGGTTTGCCGCGCTGGACGACGGGGGTGGATCGTGAGCCTGAGCTACACGGTCTACAGCGTCGACGACGACGGCTCTCGAGACGGCATGCCCGAGGGGGAGGACACCAGAGAGTGGACGACGTCCCTAGACAAGGCGAGGACGATCGCCCGACGTCGCGCGGCCGGGCTCGAGCCGACGAACACGGTGACGATCGAGAAGGTGGTCATCATCGGGCTCACGACGAAGGACCTCGTGATGAGGCTGCTGAACCAGCGCGGCTTCATCGCGGGGCGCAAGCCCGTGGCCACCTTCCCCGGCCGCTCAGAGCCCGCCCTCTGCGTCGAGTGTGGCGAGGAGCCGGCGATGGACTACGGCCAGACGCCTGACCTCTGCTCGGGGTGTGCCCTCGGCTGAGCGGCCACCTGGGCGGTGAGCTCACGCGCGCTGGCACACCTGCGAGGGCAGGGCGTGCCAGCCTTCTACACTTTTCTTGTAGCGCGCAGGCTGTAGTCGGATAAGGCCTGGATAGACACACGGAGAGCCGACATGACTACCAGCCTCAACACTCTCGACCCCGCCGTCCTCGCCCTGCTCGGCAAGCAGCTCACCGCTGCGGCCAAGGTCTCGCGGAAGGACCTGGCCGTGGGCACCCACAGCCTCGACTGCGACGTCACCTTGCGCCTCGACGGCACCGTCAAGGTGGGCGAGGTCTACACCCAGCGCGTCGTGGCCAAGGCTGACCCCTGGGCCCTGCTCGCCACCGCCCTGTCGAAGCTGAACGGCGTGACCGTCAAGGCCATCGTCGCTGGAGCCCTGGACAAGAGCGCCCTCGACGAGGTCTCCATCGAGGCCATCGCAGCCGAGTCCATCGCAGCCGACAAGGACAAGACGAACGCGCTCAAGACGCGGGCCGCGACCGCCATCGCAGCCGTGAAGGCGCCCACGCTCACGACGTGCAACGGCAAGGTCACGACGTCGAAGGACAGCGCGGTGTCGGTGGTCTCGACGGCCCCCGCCCGCCAGGCCGAGGTCGTCATCGTCAGCGAGGAGGCAGCATGACCATCACCGTCACCATCGAGATCAACGACCGGCCCGTCCAGGTCGAGCTGGACTTCGACGAGCCCGACCCCAGCGTCGGCTACGGCGGAGGCTTCTTCGTCGTCGAGGCCTGGAGCGGCGACATCGAAGGCGAGGACATCACCCTCACCCCCGCGCAGGAGGCTGAGGCCTTCGAGGCAGGAGCCGCGGTGCACGACGAGTGGGCCGAGGCCGCGGGGGAGCAGCGCATCGAGGCCTGGGAGCGGCGGCGAGAGGAGCGCCTGTGAGCCTTGCGACCTGCGGCGACGTCCTCCTCCTCGTCCTGGCCGGCGTCTGCCTGGCCTTCATCATCGCCACCGGGGGTCCGCTGGACCCCATGGGAGTCCTGCCATGAGAGTGAGCATCAGCATCCTTTTCGACGTCGAGCCCGTCAACGACGAAGACGGCGACCTCTCCAAGAACCAAGCCGAGGGCGCGGCCGACTGGGCCGCATGGAACTACCTCGCCCTGTGCACCGAGGTGACGCAGGGGACCATCGCTGAGGAGGTCGAGGTCCACGCCGAGGGCTTCGGGCCCTGCACCGTGCGGCTGGTGGAGCCATGAGCGTCGCCGACACCATCGCCCGCTTCGTCGCAACCCTCCGCGCCGCCCGCCAGGACGACGAGGCTCTCTACGGGCTCAGCCTGGAGTGGCCCGACGAGGTCAGCGAGTCCGCGTCCCGCCTCGTCAACGCTCACCTCCCCTGGACCGAGGCCAACGACGGCAGTTCGACGCTCGACACCGCCGCCTTCCGAGATCTCTTCCAGGCCGTCCTCGTCGAGACCGGCGAGAGCTTCGCCCCGGGCACCGACATCCGGCGCCGGGCCATCAGCATCTACAACCTCCTGGCCGAGGCGGGTGGCCGAGGCCTCTGCACCCGCACGGGCAACTACGCCGCAGTCCGCTGGCTCTGCGCCCTGGTGCTCGCCGTCCTGGAGCGGGACCGCGACCAGCTCGTCGACCACTACGCCCAGGAGGCCCGCGCCGAGCGCTACGCCGAGGCGCTGTCCGAGGCCCGCCTCGGTGGGGCCAGCGCGGGCGACGCCATGCTCATCGCACAGTGGGCCGCCGGTCCACGCACCCCAGGGGGCCACGCATGACCGACATCCGCCTCGACTACCTCTCCATCGACGGGCACCACAAGCACCGCACCTACAAGACCCTGGCCGACGCCCTGGCCCTGCGGGTGATCGCATGACGCTGCGAGCCTGGGACCCACCCACCGCCGACGACCACGATGTCTGCGAGGTCTGCAACGAGAGCCTGCCCAGGCGCCGGTTCCGCCTGACCTGGGTGCTCGACGCCCAGGGTCGGGAGGAGGGCATCACCCACTGCCCGCCCTGCGACCCGCTCAGCCTGCCTGGCGTGACGGAGGCCCCATGAGCGAGGCTCAGTACATGCTCGACCAGACGGACTGATGCTCCGCCTGCTGCTCACCCCCGCCCAAGCGTTCGCCCGTGGCCTTGCTGCCGGCGAGCGCTGGGTGAAGACCGCCAACCCCCAGGAGCCCGACGTCCACGTCATCGCCAGCCAGCTGGTCGACGAGTGGCAGCGTGGCTTCGACACCGCCCGTAGGAGGGCACCATGAACGAACACCTCATCGGCCTGCGCGTGCGCGTCGCGCCCTTCCTGGTTCAGCCACCCAGCGCTGACGACCTCGACTACGAGGGCCGTGTCTTCGTGGCGGACGAGACCGACCTCGGCATCATCTGTGCCGACGGCAGCGTGCGCCGCATCTGCGCCCTGTCCGACAGGGTCTGCTTCCTCGACCCCGACGCAGTCCAGCGCCGCCTCGACGCCCTGGCCCCGAAGCAGGAGCCCGACGCCTGGGACCACTGGGTGGGCGACAGCAGCACCGTCCCCAACCCCAACAGCAGCGACGATGAGCACGAACCGCTCGGCCCGTGGGAGCCCGTGGCCCTCTCCAGCTACGGCGAGAACGAGTACGTCACCAGCGCCGATCAGGTGCTCTGGCGCCGGCCCCTCCGCCAGGTATCCTCGTGATTCCCGGTCAGGAGCCCAGCATGTACTTCATCAGCCTCGTCTTCCCCAGCATCTGCACCTGCATCGCCCTGGCCATCGAGCTCGAGCCGCTGCCCGAGCCCGCCGAGGCCTGAGCTACCAGAACAGCCCCCGCTGCACGGGCCCCCTCAGAGCCGCACGGATCCCGTGCGCGCCCTGCTGGGGGTTCACCATGTTGCCCAGGAGCTTCAGCCTGGCGGGGCGGCCGGGGCACGGGGGGCCGTCGGGGAGCGTGCGCGGGGGCTCCCAGTCGTAGCCGGGCCAGGGCACCGTGCGGTCCCAGTCCTCGGGGTAGCGGCCGCGTGGCCAGCGGGGAGCCTCGAGGAGGGCCCGGGCCTCGGCGAGCTGGCTCGGGCCCTCGGTCTCCGTCCAGCCCATGGGGAGGCCCTGAAGGCACTCAACCCACGCCGCGGACAAACGCTTGCCGTTCCCGGCCTGCATGCTGAGCGCCTCGGAACCCACCCGATTGGGGAGCTCGCCGCACTTGTAGTCGCGCGCCACCGGCGTGGCCCACGACCGGCCATCTACTCGGTGACCCTCACCGGGCCCGAGTACTGGTTCACCTTCACCATGAGCGGGTCCCCCCACTTCCTCCACCGCTGGTAGTGCTTCCCGCAGAGCCCGTGGCCCTTGCTCCTCTGCCCGCACACCCGGCACGGTGGCGACTTCACCGGCATGGTCTTGCCGGTCTCCCAGTGCACCGTCGTGTGGCACCTCGAGCAGAGCGTCTGCAGGTTGCTCGGGTCGTTGTTCAGCCTGTTCTCGTCGACGTGGTGGATGCTCAGATTGCTGGTTGCTCCGCACCGCTCGCACGCCGCGGCCCGCAGGGGCTTGACCCGCTTGCCGATGGCGCCCGGTGTCGGGTTCGTCTTCCGCTGCCCCATCCCAGAGCAGGCCAGGTCGCAGTACTTCCGCCTGGCGTACAGGCAGGGGGGCTCCAGCGTCCCCTTCGGGTAGCGCCGCCGAGGCATCGGCTGCCCGCAGTACGCGCACGGGCGGAGGTCTATCGGGGTTGGTGACACTCCCATGGGCAGCTCCAGGTTCACCCATTGTACCAGGGTTCATGCGAAGCCTCACCTGCATCCCCAGCGGCTCAGACAGCGGTCTTGACCCAGCCTCGACCAGCGCGCGAGACCGGCTCTCGTGGCTCTCGTGGCTCTCGCTCTCGTTGAAGTTGCCGGCGTTGGGTGTGGCCCACTCTCGAACCACGTCCTCCCGAACAGCACGGTCAGGCCTCACGGCGTCGGTGAGGCTCGTGCCTGGGTTGGCGCCGGAGCCTTCGAGGTTGCGGCTTCCGCTCGCCTTGTGGTCGTTCCACATGGGCCAGGGCCGCTGCCGCGCCTCGAAGTTCAGCGACGGAGAGCGGCGGTGCCCGTTGAACTTCACGTCCTCGGCGTCGGACTGCAGCGGCGTGGGCCACTCCCTCTCCGGCGACGGCGACGGCGACGGCGACGGCTCCACTACGCCACGGTGCCGCCCACCGAGCACCATCACCACGAAGACGCGGGCCCGCCTGTGCGGGGCGCCCACGTCCGAGGCCTTGCACTTCACCCACGTCGCCCCGTACCCGAGCTCGCCGTAGTGGCTCTCCATCAGCTCGCGCATGCACGTCAGCATCTTCGGCGTGTTCTCGATGACCACCCAGCGGGGGCGCAGGTGGGCGACGAACCAGAGCAGGCCCCAGTAGGTGGCCGCCGTCTCGGGGTGCTCGAGGAGTTCGCCCTTGCCGGCGACGCTCACCCCTTTGCAGGAGAAGCCCCCGGTCACGATGTCGACGCGCGGCAGGTCGGCCGGGGCGATCTCGTTGACGTTGCCCACGATCTGCAGGGCCTCGGGCCAGTTCCGTCGGCGCACCTCGTGGCCCGTGAGGTCGAGCTGCCAGGCCACCTCGACGTCGCCCAGGTGAGCGTAGGCAGCCTCGACGGCGAGGTCGAGCCCGCCCAGCCCGGCGTACATGCTGCCGACACGGAGTACGCTCACCCCTCGCCGCTCGCCCCAAGCGCCTCCTGCATCAGCTCCTCGAGGCGCCCGTGGATGGCCCGCTGGGGGCAGCCCTCGAGGGTGCACGGCACAGGCAGGGTGCCCGGGCGCAGGCGGCACGGCTGGGCGGTGGCCGGCACCCCGAGCACGCTGCGCACCGCCGAGCACGAAGAGTGCTGTAGCTGGACGTAGGTGGCCAGAGCGGTGCGCCTGACGTGGCACACGTCGATGGCGTCGGCGGCTGCCGCCATGATGGAGTCGGCCTCATCAAGCCGCACGTCGAGTTCCCCGAAGCGGACGCCCAAGAGTGCTGGGTCAGCGTAGGGCTGCTGCGCCAGCCCGGCGAGGCTCATGCTGCAGTTGTGCAGCACTCCAGCGACCCGAGCCGACTCGTCGTGAGCGGCCACCTCGAGGGCGCCCTGGCGCGACGCGGTCTTGTCGATACGGTCCTCGAAGGCCGACAGCTTCAGCGGCAGGCCAGCAGGTATGTTCAGCCAGCGCTGGAGCCACCCACGAAGGGCGTCGAAGGGGTGTCGGATGGTGGTCCAGGTGCTCATGTCGGTCGCCTGTCGTTGAGCCACACGAGGGCCTCGTGGGCTGCGTGGGTGTCGGGGTGCCTGTCGGGGTGGGCCACGCGGGCCAGGAAGCGCCACACGCTGCGAGGCAGGGCGGCGGGGCGGTGCGACTGGCGCTTCGCCTGGGCCAGTGCGGCGCGCAGGGTCTTGTTCTCCTCGCGCAGGTGGGAGCAGGCCAGGTCGATGCCGGCCACCATCGAGCGAAGCCGCTGCAGCTCACGCTCCTGCTCGTCGGCAGGGCGGGCCGCGCACCGCGCCCGTTGCACCTCACGCTCGTGCACGTCGAGGGGCACGACCTCTCGACTGCACGTGGAGCAGTAGCGGTAGGCGCTCACGTCTTCTGCCGCAGGCCGGGGCGCCCGAGGTCATCCCAGCGCTGGACCCTCTCGGGCACGGGGTTGCCGTTGTCGAGCAGTTCGGCCGCCCAGGCCAGGACACCCTGCATGGCCTCGATACGCCGAGCCCGGAAGCGAAGCTCGGCGGCCTGCAGTTCGGCCGGGGTGCGGTACCCGTTGACCCCGGTCTTCGGCACGCCGATGGTGACCTTGGTGTCGGAGCCAACGCTGGGCACGAGCCGCAGGCGAGGCTTGCTGTCGTCGCTCACTCCGCGCCCCCGCTCGCCTCGGCCAGGAGTTCCTGCTCAGCAGCGTGCAGCGCGTTGGCCCACGCCAGCGCCTTGGGTGCGCCGAGCCGCCCGTCGCTCGGCTTCATGGTCACACTGACGCCCACCTTCGTGCGGATTGCCATTTCGATGGAGGTGCCCAGCTTGGCGTTGGCGTCGTCGATGTAGGCGCGGGCCTCGGACTCGTCGGTGAAGCGAGGCTCGACCTCGGGGGTGGGCGCCTCCTGCTGGGACTCGCCGTGGGGCGGCGGGGCATCGTCCTGCTGCCTCGTCGAGGAGGACGTCGGCTGGGCTGCGACCTTCTCGCGGGCCTCGGGCTGACCCTGCTGGAAGTTGGGGACGGGCTCGGGAAGGGCGGCGGGCTCGGTGCGCAGGGCCTCGGGGACGGGGCGGGCTCCCTGGTCGGGGCTCACCTTCTCGGGCTTGCCCGCCTCGCGCACGGTGTCGGAGGTGGCGGTGCCCTCCTTGAGTTCGCGCCACAGGGCGGTGAGCCCGTTGATCTCGACGACGGTCCAGAGGCGCACGTCGTGACCCACCCAGGCGGCGAGGTCGTTCGGCGTCAGGCCCCACTCCTGGAAGTAGCTGTTGAGCACCCGGTCGATCTTCTCGCCCAGCGACACCTGGACCCACTGGCCGTCGGCGTTCTTGACCCGCAGGGCCATGTCGTTGGCCACGTGCTTGGCGGCGCCCACGGCCTCGCTGACGAACCACCCGGGGAGCACGTCGAAGATGGCGTTCCGCTTGATCTTCGAGGCCGCGCTCTGGATCTGCATGCCGTGCCAGCGCTCGGCTTGGTCGAGCTTCTCGGCGAACCGGCCCGGGGGCGGTGCCGTGCTGATGACCGAGTCAGCTGAACCCACGACGATGCGGCACAGGTCGATGACCCGGGCCCGCAGGTGCACCCGCTGGCCGCCGCTGCTCATCGGCTGAGCGCTCACGATCTCCACCTGATGCACGAGCCCTCCCCACTCGCTGGCGAGGGCCTCGGCCATCACGATGGTGGGGCCCTCGACGGCCTTGCCGCCCATGCGGAAGCTGTAGAAGCCAGACTCGCCCAGCAGCATGCCGATGTGGCGGGCGGCGTCGAGCATCCGCGTCTCGTCTCGATCGAGATCCTTGGCCATCTGCACGAGCGGCAGGAGGAAGCTGGCGTCGGGCGACGACTGCTGGGCCACCTCGACGGCGTGGGCCTGGCGAGGACGGGCCACGCTGCCGTGCTCACGGCGGGCGGGGGGCATGAAGGGGGAGTCGGACATCGTCTACCTCTCGGGGTCAGGGAATCTGTGAGAACGGAGAGACCGGGAGCCATGCGCCCCAGCCTGTAGCGACACGTAGGGCGCCCGGTGTTCGGGGCCCATCAGCAGCTTGTCGGTGGTCATGCGGGACAGCAGGCGAGCGCCGTAGATGTCGGCCTCGAGGGTCGAGCGCTTCACGCTGGCTTTGGCTGCGACCCACTTCTCGGCGAGCTCGCGCTCCTCATCGGTGGCGATGCGACTCTCGGGCGGCCGCCTCTTCGTGTAGAGGTGCCACCTTCGGCAGGTCTCGCTGTGGTCGTCGGGGGGGCGCTCGCCGCCGAGGATGTGACGCTCCCACCAGGGGATGACGACGTTCAGGATGTCGGCCCAGCGGTCCTCGTCGTGCTGGATGCGACGCACGAGGACGTTGACGGAGACAAGGTCGAGGCCTGCCAGATCGGCCCACACAGCCGTCGCCTCTCGGCCCTGGCGCTGCTGCTCCAGGCGCATCAGGCCCAGGTACCAGAGGGTCTGGATCTCGTACCCGATGGGCTGCGAGGCAACCTTGACCTCGCCCTTCTGCTCGAACCAGAGCTTCCGCAGGCGCAGGCTCTTCGCGTCCACGACGCCCACCTCGACGTTGCGGGTGTCGAGGATGGATGCGTCGATCTGCGCCCGCATCCACTGGTAGGGCTCGGGCCCGTAGATGACCCGGGAGCGCCCAGCATGCAGCCCCTGGTCTGCTACCTGGGCGTTGTACTCGCCCAGGATGAAGGGCTCCAGGACGTTGCCCAAGTCGAGCCAGCGCTTCATGCTCGGGTCGCGAGGGGGACAGGCTGCCGGTGCGTGCCGCTCTGCCCAGACCTCCCACGCGGAACCGTAGTAGGGCAGGCCGCGCACGGAGCAGTAGATGCTCGCTGCGTCGGTCCCTCCGCAGAATGGTGCTCGCTCGGCGTTGACGCTCATTAGTTCCAGTCCGAGCGGATGGGCGAGTTCTCGCCGAGGAAGCGGCGGATGACCACCCAGCACGGCGGGTCCTCCTCGCCGGGCACCATGGACTCACGCCACCCCTCGTACCGCTCGGTCACGGCGTAGTACTCCAGCCAGATGGCGACGCCCTCGATCTCGACGGGCATCCAAGCGAACACGCAGCGGTTGCGCGTGTCGCCCTCCTTCGGCCGCGGGGCCCGGGCGGTCTTCCATCGCATCAGCCGGCCTCGACGTGGAAGCCGCGGGCCACGCCCGCCGTGCGGATGGCGACGACGATCTGCGGCGGAATCCCGACCCCATGCGGGTCCTTGTAGATCAAGGCCGTCTTGCTGAAGGCCCCCTCGGCGATGGTGCCCCTCGACACGGTCTCCCGTTTCACCCCGAGCAACTCAGCATCCACCAACAGGTCGTCGAGCATCTGTCCCAAGTTCTCGCCGATGTAGGTGCAGCGGAGCGTCCCGCTGGTGGCCCTGGGCTTGGCGTGCCCGTCGTCGAGCCAGTCGAGCTTCACGCCGTACTGGTGGCCCCTCTCCGGGTGCTCGCCCTCGTAGTCGACGTTGACGTGCACGAACCAGTAAGAGCCGATCACGATGCGTCCTTGACGTGGTGTCGGTTGAATGCGTCGATGCCAGCGAGCAGCGCCCGCATCGTGGTGGGGATGTCGTCGTGGTGCTCGGCCTGGGCTTCGTAGGTGCCGGAGTCCAGGCGGACGTGGACGTCGTCGATGTCCCAGGTGCAGATGAGCGCGTCTCCCCGCTCGACATCCTCCGCTCGCCAGATCCATGTCCGCCGAACGTCGCCCTCCCACTGGTCCGCCTCGACAAGGTCGGACACCTCGCTGGCCCATACTGGGGAACTCACGCGGCACCCCGCGCCCGCGACTCCACGCTCCACTCACCCGGAGCCGTGCGAAGGAACACCGCATTCTCCACCTCGGGCCACTCCCCACTCCAGTCCTGCGCTTGGTCGACGAACAGGGGCAGCCAGCCGAGGTCAGCGGCCCGGCGCAGCGCGCGTCGGAGGTACAGGTCCGAGTAGCGGAGCCGGCCGGCGCTGGCACGCTGCCACGGGCGCCCGTCGATCAAGACTTCCACGGCCTGCTCCTTGTCGGTGGCGCCCCACTCCAGGGTGACGGGCCCGAGGTCCCCGAGGTACGCAGCCTGGCGCTCGGCCACGCGGCTCGGCGCGGCACGGACGGCGGCGACGAGCGAGCGGACGCGGGCAGCCTCCTCGGTCTCCTTCTCGAGGGCGGCCTGCGCCTGGGCGACCTCAGCCTCGAGCCGGGCCACCGCCTCGTTGTGGGTGGAGAGGTGGGTGGCGTGGTCGACGTGCGCCTGGATGGTGGCCTTGGCGGCGGCGAGGGCCTCGGGGGTGACCTCGGGGGGCTGCGCCGGCGGGGCTGAAAGAACAAAAAAAACGGGCTGCGTGGCGGCCTGCGGCTTGTCGGGGAGCGTGGCCGCGCCCGGCTCCCGGGGGGCGAAGGGAACGCGGGGCTGGGAGCCTAGGGTGAGCTTCGACTCGCCCCACTGGTGACGCAGGGCCACGGCCTGCTCGTGGGCCACGACGGCCTTGGCCTGCGCGTCGATCAACGCCTTGGCCTCCTCGGCCTTGGCCTGCGCGTCGATCAACGCCTTCTCGGCGGCGCGCACGAGGGGGGTCAGGCGCTCGACCTCGGGGGTCCCGCCGTCGGCCCACACCTGCTTGCAGTGCGGGCAGGTGTGATCGCCGTCGCGCGCCTCGATGTAGGAGGTGTTCACATCGAGCAGCTGCCGCTCGGCGAAGCCGACCTTGGCCTTGGCCTCGTGGCACCACATCGGCACGTTCGAGACCGTCGGCAGCGTGGGCTGCGGGCCCAGGGCGGCGACGTCGGTGTCCCACTGCTTGGCGGCGGCGGCGGCGGTGTTGTAGGCCTGGATCGCGCTCTGGTAGGCCAGGGTGTTGATGGCGTACTGCTCACGGATGCGGCCGCACTCCTGCTCCCAGCGGGCGACGGCGTCGGCCTGCGCCTCGTACAGGGCGACGGCGGCAGCGTGTTGCTCCTCGAGGTGGGCGACGTGAGCGGTGTGCGTCACCATGTCCGAGGCCCACTTCGCGTGGGCAGCGTCGGCGGCGAGCACGAGCTGCGCCTCGGCGGCGTCGCCGTCGGGGGCGCCGGGCGCGGGGTGGGCAGCGAGCGCCGTCTTTGCCTGCTCGACGCGACCCTCGGCCACGGCCTCGCGGCGGTTCGTGATGGTCTGCTGCTCGAGCGCGGGCTTGATGCTGACCGCGTCGAACTTGAACATGGACACGCCCTCCTCTTCGAGGATGGCGTTGACCTCGGCCCCCATGTCGACGGGCGGCAGCACGGACATCAGCGCCTTGCGCAGCGGGCGGCCGCGCTCCTTGTCGTAGAGGTTGGTCCAGGCCAGCGGAGCCAGCACGAGGCGGGCCATGGTCGTCTTGCCGGTGAGGCCCAGCCACTGCGCCACGCCGCGGCTGTCGGTCTTCGCCCCGTCGATGTCGGCCCGCTTGCTGCTCGCCGTGATGCGCCGGGAGATCTTCCCCCGGGGAGAGTCGAAGGAGACCTCGGCGGCCTTGGCCGGCTCCTCGGCGCCTTCGGACTGGTGACGTCGGTCGCCGCCCACGGCCTTGCCGTGCGCGTCGGTGCCAACGATGGCGTAGCAGACGGCGTCGACCAGGGTGGTCTTGCCCGACTGCGACGGCGCCGTCACGGTGGAGTTGGTGGGGACGGAGGCCTCGCTGATGGGGCCGAGGTTCGAGACGGTGATCATGTGGCAGATCCTCTGGTTGGGTGGCGGGAAGGGTCGGCCGCTCGCTCGACGGCGAAGACGGCGGTGTCGATGAGGCGGCGCAGGCTGTCGTCGGTGGAGGCAACGTCAGCCAGGACACGTGCCTCGGCGAGGTCTCCGTGGAGCAGGGCGTTGGACGCCTCCTCCATCAGGATCATCTTCGTGATCCCCAGGTTGGTGACGCGCGGTCGCGTGAAGTGCGTGAACATCAGGCCACCAGCACTTCGAGGACGTCCGCCGTCAGTTCGATGTAGAGCGGGGCCAGGCCGCGCAGGTCGACAACGCCGAGGCCATGGGCCGACAGGACGAAGAAGGCCCGGCCGAGCACGGCCGCAGCCAGTCGGCCATCGAAGTTGCCGCTGCCGTACAGGCAGCCCCACAGATCGTGGTAGACGCCGATAGCGTGGCTGACATCATCATCGCCTGCAAAGTCGAGCCAAACCTCTGCCAGCGCCACGACGCTCGGCTCCGTGCTCCACTCGTCGGGACCCTCGTCGAGCAACCCATTGACAACGTCGATGTCGTCGAGCTTCTTGTCGGCAGATTCGCGTTGTTCTTCGACGGCGTAGAGCCACGCGCTATCGTCGATTGTGGCGGGGTCTGGGCTCTCTGAGCCACAGAGATCGTAGGGTGTCCTGCGCATGGTGTTCTCCGTGTTGGCCTCAGTGCTGTATCTCGGCCGCACAATCCGTGTGTAGGTTTTCTCAAGAAAAGTGGCGCACCCCACAACTTTGAGGTAGAAGCCTCCCAGCTACCACAGGAGCCACAATGGCCACGGACCAGTCGACAGGACGCCTCATCCAGGAGGCACGAGAAGCTGCCGATTGGACCCGTACCGCTGTCTCGAACAAGACGGGCATCGGCCTGCGTCGCCTGGAAACCATCGAGCGGAACGGCGTCGTGACCATGCCTGAGCTGCGCGCCCTCATCAACGCGCTGCCCGACCTGACCCTCGAGTCGCTCGGGCTCGCTGACGTTTCGGCCGCACCGAAGACGCGCCAGCACAAAATAGCAACTGGCCGAGGCGTGCAGGGTCAATGAACGCCCTTGCCCCGTTTGGCGCCCGCCCCCCGTGGTGGCCCCTCCTTCCATCTTGGTCGAGTCGTGTTGGCAGATCCGCCTCGACCCGCTGCGGCGCGAGGCGCTCAACGCCACCCATGCGCAAGCGCCCGCGTCGCAGCACTTCCCTTTCCGCCCGAGCCCACACCCTCAGCTGGTCTTCCGTGTGCCATCTAGGATCGACTGTGGGCTCGGGTCTTCCTCCGTCAGGTGGCCGCCCACCCGTCCCCGCTCCTTCTATGGACTTGCTCATGGTGGATGGTGGTGGGCTGGCCCCTGACGCTTTTCGCTGCGTCCTGTTGTGAGCCAGATCCGCCTCCTCGGGGCGCCGCCGCCACCGCAACCCACCGCTGGCTCCGACAACGCCTACACACCTCGTGCGTTGGCCGCCTCGCTGGTGGAGTACCTCATCTACGCTCACGGGCTGCGCGGCCCCGTGTGGGAAGCGCATGCCGGCGACGGTGCCTGGGTCGAGCCGCTTCAGGCTGCCGGCCTCGAGGTCTGGGCGTCGGACATCGACCCCGCGCTGGGCTGGGACGTCTGGGATGCCGCCCGCGGCCCCATGCCAGGCACGCCCCGCTTCATGGCTGGCGTCGGCAACCCGCCTTGGTCGAACGCGGCCGCCATGCTGCTGGACGCCCTGCGCGACGCCGACGAGCTCGTGTCCTGGATCTTGCCCTCGTCCATCTTCGGCCGTACTGGCGACCGTGGTTGGGACCCTGTGCTGAAGCAGGCATGGCCCGACGAGACCATCGACCTCGGGCGCGTCTCCTACGACGGCCCTGGCCGCGACCACCAGAACGCCTCCGGCAAGACCGACTCGTCGCTGGTCATCTGGCGGAAGCGGGACGGTTCCTGGCAGGGCCGCGGCATCCGTCGGCGCCTCCTCGGCTCCGACGTGAAGCCCTGGCCCCCAGCGCCCCCCTTCTCCTCGTCGCACCCGCAGACCGCTGACCCCAGCGGCTCTTGTGCGGCTTCATCCGCAGCCCAGCCTGGTCGCCCCGAGAGTGTGGGTAGGCGACCCTGTGAGGGCGTCCAGGCTCCCGCTGCGGACACATCTTCATCCAGCGCCTCTTGAGGGCGCGAACCAACAGCACGCGGGCGTCGAGCCCGAAGGAGAGCCCATGCCCGAAGAATACGCAACACTCACCCTGGAGACCCTGGGCGATGTCCAGGACGGCCGGGTGGGCCGGCAGTTCCAGCAGCACCTGGAGCGCATCATCGACGCGGTGATCTCGCACGAGAGCGCGCGGAACTCCACCGGCCACGCCACCGGCAGCATGACGATCACCATCGGCGTCGAGGGCCTCTCCGCCCGGGACATGCCCGGTGCGCCGCTGACGTTCGACGTCCAGGTCAACAGCAAGACCCCGAAGGCCCGGGCGGCCAAGTCCTTCCTGCACATGGTCGATGGCGAGTACGTCGAGCCCGTGGGCGAGTCGCCGCAGCCCGCCCTCCCCTTCTCTGTCGAGAGTGGTGGGGGTGACCAGTGATCCGCGAAGCCCTCTCCTTCCTCATCGACCAGGCCCGGGCCGCCTCGGCGAAGCCCATGTACGAGACCCACCCCGACGGGCGTCGCCGCGTCTTCCTCTACGCCGGTGGCCAGAACCAGGGCTACCAGCGCCACGAGGACAAGGGACCCGACGAGGTCTACCCTCGCCACACCTTCACGCACCTCGTCGCCTTCGCGTCGTGGCTGCTACGCGAGAGGGAAAGGGACCGCTGCTACCCGAGCGACGTGACCATCATGGTCGGCGAGTCGAAGGTCACCGCCGCCGCCAACGACTGGCAGGTGGAGGGGCTCTCTGTCGACTGTTCCCTGGAGGACAACGCGGCCTGGGCCACCTGGCGCCGCGTCTGCGGCCCGACCTGGCACGACCTCGACACCATCTTCGACTTCGTCCGCACCGTGCAGGACACCTTCGCCCCACGCATGGCGCGGAAGAAGGGCGCCGACAACAAGTGGGTCGAGGTCGAGGCCGACGGGGCCGCGACCATCCTGACCTCGCTGATGAAGCTCGAGGTCACCGACGGCAGCAACATGACGGTCCAGAAGGACCCGACGGGCCTCGTCACCTTCAGCGGCGGCGAGACGAACACCTCGGTGAGCGGCAAGATCGAGCCCGTCTGGAAGCTGCGCCTCGCCCCCTTCCTGGCCACCCCCGACATCCAGGTCGACGTCGATGTCCACGTCTCGATGAAGTGGGACCGAGAGGCCAAGGCGATGAAGTTCCGGCTCTCGATGCCGACGTGGCGCGAGGCCCGGCGCGAGGCCCAGTACGAGCTCGCCAACAAGCTCCAGGTCGTGCTCGGCGAGGACTGGCTCGTGGGCATGGGCTCGCGCCAGACCGAGACCATCATCGGCAGGGTCACCGACTGACCTGATCTCGAGGCGGGGTCCACCTGGGCCCCGCCATCCTTCGTCTCACCTTCCACCCGCCAGGACCCATGACGATCCAGCAGCCCAGCCCGACCCTTCCGGCCTACCTCCGCACACTCTCTCCCATTGACTGGGCTGTGCTCACCGAAGGATACGTTCATCACCTGAACCCACGCCATGGATGGCACGCGAGCCAGATTGCCTCCCAAATGGAGGTCAGCACCATACCGGTCACTCGGTCTATGCGCCGGCTCTACAACCTGGGGCTCCTCTACCCTCGAGAGCACAGTAGGCCGCCCCGTCTGACCCCCCGCGGGCTGACCGAGTACCTCGCGCGCCCTGTCGGGGTGACCGCCTGGACTTTCCAGGCTGTGTCCGAGGGAAAGAGCCCGCTCCGGTTCCCGAAGTCCCGGCGACGCTGATGAAGAGCCATCTGCAATCGAAGCGGAAGCGATCAGGCGAGAGCCTGCAGCGCGACGTCGACAAGTACCACGCCGGCCTGCGGGACCCCGGGGTCCACGTCTACCCCGTCCCCCCTGAGTTCCGAGTGCTAAGCACGAACCCGCAGACGAGGAAGCACACGGGCTTCTTCGTCGGCGCAGGCCCCTGCGACTACGGAGGGACCGGCGACGGCGTGTCGGTGCACTTCGACGTGAAGCGCTGCACCGAGGAGCGCTTCTACTTCAGCCGCCTCGTGCACAAGGAGCGGCGCTCGGGGAAGGAGAACCCCTCGCAGGCGAAGCACCTCGACGCATGTCTGGCCGCCGGCGGCGCCCCCTTCCTGCTCGTGCAGTGGACCTCGGGCGGCACGCTGACCCCGGTGCTCGTCCCCTGGTTCGAGGTGAAGGCCTCGTTCTGGCGCTGGTTCAAGGAGCGGGGGCCGCCGGCGTCGCTTGCCCGAGGCGACGCTCTGGCCCTCGGCTACAGGTGCCAGGGCTTCGTAGGTTGGGTGCCAGCGTTCCGTCGATGGCAGGCTGGGTGATGGCCGAGCGCCCCCCCTTCTGCCAACGCGCAGCCCGGGTGGCTGTCACCGCAGCCATCATCGTAGTGGTCTGCGTGGTCTTCACCGTCGAGGGCGTGGCCGGGGACGTGCGGCGCTCTCGAGCACGAGGGCCTCGTGGGGCGGCCGGAAGGCGGAAGCCCAGCCGAGAGGTCGTCTGGACGAACACCACGAACGGCGTCCGCCAGACCTCTCTGCCTTGGGGGGTCTCGCCGTGAGCAGGCCGCTGCACCTCATCGTCTGCGGCGGCCGACACTTCGGCGAGCGCGAGGATCCACGCCGCCAGCGCTGGATGCGCTTCGAGCCCGAGGCCGCCCTCGTCGGCGACCGGCTCCTCGAGTTGATGCCCGCCCTGGTCCTCACCGGGGGCTGCCGCTCGGGCGCCGACATGCTGGCCGCCGAGTGGTGCAACACCATGGCCGCCCCCCTCATCGAGGTCCCCGCCCCGTGGCGCGGCGGCGGGAAGGCCGCTGGCCCGCGCAGGAACCGCTGGCTGCTCGACATCGCCCGCAGCCTGGCGAAGGAGCGCGGAGCTGACCTGATGTGCCTCGCGTTCCCCGGGGGTCGCGGCACCGCCGACATGGTGGCGCGCTGCAAGGCCGCGGGCGTCGAGGTGCTCCTCGTTGCCGCGAGCGACCCAGCGTGCCATACTCCTTCTCAGCCCACATCGGGCTCTTGAACACCACGTCCTCGGTGCGGGCTTCGGCCCCCCTCCCCGGCATGCAACCGGGGAGGGTCGCACCAGGGGCGGGAGACGAACCGAGGACATCATGAACGACGACAAGCCCGAACGGGCCGGCGCCGACGTGCGCGATGAGCCGGGATGACCTGGCGCCCCACGCCCACCGACCTCCTCGCCGAGGCTGTGTCCTGGGACTACGCCCGGCACGGCAAGGGCCCGAAGCTCGTCATCTACCACTACGTCTGGGGCCAGCTCGAGGACGGGCGGGAGCCGACCGAGCGTGAGGTGCACCGGAAGACCGGGTGGAGCCGCAAGGGCGCCCGGCCGACGGTGCAGCGCGCCATCGCCGACTTCGTCACCTGGGAGCGGAGGGAAGGCATCGCCTCCGAGCCCGAGAAGAAGCAGTACCCCAAGAATCCCCACCGAGTCCCCACCGAGTCCTCACCGAGTCCCCACTCGGACACCGAGGCTCACGGGGTCATCGACCCACCAGTCCCCACCAAGTCCCCGCCCGCTCCCCAGGCAGGTTCCCACGCGCCCGATCTTCTCTCTACACCTACAGGTACACATGGGGAGGTACCCCCCCCAGAACCCCCCCCTCCCCCACGTCTCGAAGGCCTGACCCGACCACAGCGAGAAGCCCTTCGGGCAGCCGGCTACACCTCGACGGCGAAGCTCGCCCAGGCTCGGCGCTCAGAGGCCAAGGCCCTGCCCGGCATCGGCCGGAAGGCGCTCGTCGTGCTCGACCGTCTCGTCGAGGCCCACGGCGGATGGCAGCCCGAGCCCGAGAAGGACACCCTCGCCAGCACCCTGTGCCAGCAGGCCTCCGACGCCTTCCTGGCCGCCTGGCGCCGTCGCCACCCGGAGGTCGAGTACCCGTGGCGGTTCAAGGGCCGGAACAACGACCGGGGGCACCAGAAGACCCTCGTGGCCATCGCCCGGCTGCACCTCGATCACCCCGATCGCACCGACCGACTCGAGGCGGCCGCAGACCTGTACCTCGAGGAGCAGGCAGCAGGCCGGGCGTGGCCCCACGACGGCGAGCCCGCGACCTTCGGGACCTTCACCAAGGTGGCCGACCGGTACCTGCTGAAGGTGCAGGGCGTCAGGCCACGCGACGGCCCACCCACCGGCAGCCCCGTCGGCGGGCTCACCGCCGGCGCCCGTGCCCAGAACGCCAACCTCTCTCTGCTCGCCCGACTCCACAACGAAGCCCTCGACGAAGAGGCAGCCCTCAAGGAGGCCCAGAATGCCTGACCGCTCCGTGATCATCGAAGAGATCGGCAAGCTGCTGGCCGGCAGCGTGGCCAACGCCCCGAAGTCGCCAGAGGCCATCGAGCTCACCATCGCCCTGTGGCGCGACGACCTCGCCGACCTGAGCAACCACGACTTCAGGGCGGCGCTGAAGGCTCTCCGGCGGGACCCGACCGCCTGCCAGTTCTGGCCGCAGCCTGGGACCATCCTGGCCCGGGTCCCCGGCCGCCGCCTCGAGGAGATCGACACCGCCGACCAGGCATGGGGCCGGGTCGTGCAGGGCATCCGCCGCTACGGCAGCATGGACCCCCCCGCCGGCATGCGCCGCCGCCGCGACCCCGAGTGGGTGGCTGAGTCCTGGCACATCGAGTGGGACTTCGGCCCGAACGAGCGCCCAGGGGACCGTGATGCAGTCTACGCCGGCATCGACGCCTGCGGGGGCTGGCAAGACCTCTGCATGAAGCTCACGGCCGACACCGAGGGCACCCTCCGCAAGAGCTTCCGCGACACGTACCGGGCTCACAAGAAGCAGAAGCGCCTTGGAGTCGAGGAGCGGAAGGTGCTGCAGCTGCTCGACGGTGGGCTCACCACCCCCTCGCTTGAGACGTCGTCTTGACCGCCCCCGCCCCCGTGGGGACCGTGCTTACTGTCCGCTTCCAGGGCGAAGGTGGCCGAACTCTGCCGCCACTGCGGGCCAAGGTCGAGGCCGTCGCCGGCAGCCAGGTGCAGGCCTCCTTCACCACGCTGAAGGGCAAGCACTGGTACGAGTGGGCTTACCTCGAGTCCATCGCCTACGGCGGGGCGAGCTCGTGGCGCAGCGACATGAAGAAGACAGACCGTGAACACGTGACGACCCGGAAGGCCGGGGGCCTGCAGCCCCTGTCGGCCAGTCTGTCGCGCGGGGGCCAGCCATGATCGACACCGTGATCGTGTTCTTCCTCATCTGGGGTGGATCTCACCTGTGGCGGTGGGCCGCCTCGATGCCCCGGAGTGACCGATGAAACGGCAACACCACACCGCGCTCCTGATGGCCACAATGCTGGGGGGATTGGCCCCCGCCGCTCCGCCGCCGCCATCCCGCCGAGACGACGACGACGACGACGACGACGACGACGATCCGCCTCGGTTCCGCCGCATCATCGGCGCCGAGACGACCTTCGCCAGCATCGACCATGGGCGGAATCCCGGCCCCATCGCGCGCGCCTGTGGGCGCTGCCGCGCCCAACCCGGCGAGGAGTGCCGGGGCCGCCGTGGTCGATACCGATTCCACCGTGCCAGAGTCCAGGAGGACCGATGAGCACCGACAAGCCCGGCACGCCGCGCCTGACCGTGGACCAAGTCCGCGCCCGCGTCGGTATGCTCCTCGTCAATGGCTGCCGCATCCATGGGGAAGAGACTGCGCTTCCCGAATCATGGGTCGTCCTCGACCCTGCTCACAAGGGCGGCGCAGTCCGCTACGTCTGGACCGAGCACATGATCGGCCCTGGATGGGAGCCGAGCCCCGAGTGCCCGCACGCCGCGTGGCACGCGAAGGTGGCCAGGGTGACAGCAGAGCGCGACGCCGAGCGGGCGAGGGTGGCGGAGTTGGAAGCCGCAGCGGAAGACGCCAGCCAGATTCCGCCTCTACCTGGAGACCCACAGGGCACCCACGCCTTCATCCGTTGGCTGCTGAGCAAGCCTCAGTTCATGCAGCGGCGCATGCTGCTGGCCACGCAGGAAGGCCAGAGCCTCCAACGGCGCGCCGAAGCGGCAGAGCATGAGGCGCACGCCGCGTTGCGTGTGCGGATTGCGGGGCTACCCGCGCTGGTGGCCGCTGACATCGAGGCGATGCCCATCTCCGACGAGGCCAGGCGTCCCATGTGGGCCATTCACGACGAGATGTGCGCCCGTGTCCTATCCCTCCTCACCCCAGACCCCAAGCCCTCGACGGGCGACGGGTCGTGACCGGCGCCGCGCTGACCCTGTGGGCCGGATGCGTGGTGCTCGCCGTGTGGGCTGTGCTCCACCTCTGGCGATGTGCTCGGCTCCTGCTCCTCGCTGTGGCGTGGGGATGGGTCACCACCCCGACCGAGGCCGGGCGGTGGGCGTGGCGGGCTATGATGGGGCCACGAGGTGGTGATGGCCGACCCGGTGCTGACTGAGGTGACCCTGGTGCAGGTCGCAGCCCTGGTGGGTGTGGTGTCGGCGTTGACCGCTGGATTCGGGCAGCTGCTGGCCCCGTGGCGGTCGTTGCAGAAGCTGGTCGAAGAGCACCACCGGTTGCTGGTCAAGCCCGATCACGGCCACGTGTCGCTGGTGCAGCGGGTGCAGGATGCCGAGTCTGAGCTGACACGGCGACGGCAGGCCGACCGAGACATGCACGCCATCCTCGCCC
>Ga0315338_1000430_pt1 | contig 99530 bp, 100 predicted proteins | sample ASW8metaG_FD_204518 | JGI IMG/M metagenome (GOLD analysis project Ga0315338, IMG submission 204518) | Ammonia-oxidizing marine archaeal communities from Monterey Bay, California, United States - ASW #8 | ecosystem: Environmental > Aquatic > Marine > Coastal | place: USA: California | collected...
TGAGAAAGACGACCACGACCACGTACACCAGTGGCCCCGAGAAGTAGGTCACGAGTTCCTTCCGCATGACCGCCCATGCCCTCATGTGTTCCCCTCGCGATCCTCGTGGACCAGGCGCACGAACAGATCCTCGAGACTCATCGGCAGCGGACGGATTTCGAGGAGATCCCATCCCTTGCCGACGACCAGCGCAGCGAGATCGCGACGCAGGGCATCGCCACGAGCCGAGCGCGTGACGAGCGTCACGACGCCGTCCTCCGCGCCTTCTTCGCTGACGGCTTCGACCCCGGGCAAGGCCCGGACCGCGTCGAGTACCTCGGCGCGCGGCCCCACGATCCGTAGCCGCGTTTCTTCCGATCCCCGGAGCCGATGGGTGAGTCCCTCGGCGGTATCTTCGGCAATGATCCGTCCGTAGTCGATGATGATCACACGCTCGCAGGTCATGCTGACCTCGGGCAGGATGTGCGTGCTCAGCATGACCGTCGTACTGCCGCCGAGCGATTTGATCAAAGCCCGGATGTCGACGATCTGGCGCGGGTCGAGTCCGACCGTTGGTTCGTCCAGAACCAGCACGCGTGGTTCGTGAATGATGGCCTGCGCGATGCCGACCCGCTGCCGGTAGCCCTTGGACAGCTGACCAATGAGCTTGTGCGCGACTTCGGTCAGCCCGCACGCGGTCATGACCTCGTCCAGCCGGCCGCGGCGTCGCGCGGAGGCGATACCCTTCACCTCCGCGCAGAAGAGGAGAAACCTCCGCACGGTCAGGTCGGGGTAGAGGACGACGTTCTCCGGGAGATACCCGATGCGTTGCCGCACCTCGAGCGAATGCTCTCCGACGTCGAGCCCGTCGATCGCGACCCGACCTTCCGTGGGCGGAAAGAAACCCGTGAGCACCCGCATGATGGTCGTCTTGCCGGAGCCGTTCGGTCCCAGCAGCCCGAGGATCTCGCCGGGTCGGACCGAGAAGCTGACCTGGTCGACCGCGCGTGTGGACCCGAACTCTTTGACGAGACCTTCAACGGTGATCATGGAAGCTCCGCGGTGATCATTGAACCTCCGCCCCTGAAGGCCGCGTCTCGGGGCCGATCTCGAACCGGACGAGTTCGATCGTCGCGAGCACGGCAGCGCTGGCGTCGCGTTGCTCGGTCTTCACCAGGCCGACGCCCGGCGCATACCAGTCAGCGTAGTAGAACACGACGCCCGATCCCACCGGTCGGCCGTCGGGGCCCGTGGAGGCGTGCATCGCCGTGGTGTCCACGCGCATGCAGTTCTTGAAGGCTCCGGCCGGGACGCTAATGGTCGCCGACTCGAAAACGCGCGCGTGGGACTGGCGGACCTCGAAGCCGGAACCATCGGGCAGCCGGTAGGCATTGGTCCAGCCCTCCCACGTCGCTGTCGCGGCCGGATCTGTGGGCAGGAACTTCAGCTCTCCCGAGCGCAGTCCGTTGTCCTCCAGGGACTCGCCGCGATACTCGAGTGACATCACCCGGTGGAGGAATCCGCCCTTGGCGCAATACAGGACGGGAAATCTCGTGCCGCCGGTGACGTCGGTATAGCGCTCATCGACCACCCGGCACGCCTGCCCGTCTTCGGCGATGAAGTCCTGCTGCTGGACGGTGGCGACGAACTCGAAGCGTTCACCGCCCGCACGGCGGCTGACCACGTATTCCCACCGTGAGTTGGCCGTCAGCGGGAAAAAGCTCGCCGCTGGCGGCGCCTCCGGACGCGGGCCGAGCGTTGCCGTACATCCGCCCAGTGCGGACAACAGCAGCGCCCCACACGCTAGCCGACCGACGATCCCTGGCATCAGCCAGGGATGCTAGGCAATGCGGTCCGTGCTTTCAATTCGGCGGCCCCTCGTAGCGTTCGGAAAGCTTCCGAACCGGAGGATTCAGGCGTAGCTCTGGATCCAGGTCTTGCCGCCATCATTCGTCCGAAGGATCGTTCCGAAGCCTCCGACGATCCACCCGACATTGTGATCATAGAAATCGATCCCACGGAGCCAGGTATAGACCGACATGCCGAGGTCAGCGCGCTTCCAGGCCTGACCCGGGCCGGATGTGACGACTTCACCGCCAGAGCCGACGACCCAGCTCTTGCCGTCCGGGAACATGAACGGCTCGTAGAGTGGATCGAGCACCTTGACCTCTTCGTCGATCGGCTCGAACTCCCACGACACGCCCCCATCGTGGGTACGCGCGATGGCGCCTTCGAGACCCGCGGCGACACCTTCGAGATTGTTCACGAAGTGCACCCCGAAGAAGGTGGGAAGGTCCAGGATGTCGACGATCGACTCGCTCAGCAGCGTTTGCTGCTGCGGGCCCCAGGTCTTTCCACCGTCCTGGGTATGGTGGATCGTGCCGAATTCGCCGACGATCCACCCGTGCAATTCGTCGCTGAACGACAGGCCATAGAGAACCGGATCCTGCACGGCCAGCGCGATGTCGTCCGAAATGCCTTCCGTCGACTGAGCAAGCGTGCGCTTGGTCCAGGTGGCTCCGCCGTCGCTCGTTTCCACGAGGAGCGAGCGGTCTCCCACGGCGAAGGCTTTGGTCTCCGACAGGGCGTAGACGGAGAAGAGATACTCCTTCGTCCCACTATCCTGCTCCACCCAGGTCTTGCCGCCATCCTTCGTGTGCAGGATCAGGCCGGCCTCGCCGACGATCCATCCCACCTGATTCTTCGGCGCGTCCGCGAACCTGAGGTTGTACAGTGCCCGCTTGGTCGGCGTCTGGATGATCTCCCAGGACTTCCCACCATCGGTGGTCTCGAGGATCTTGCCCGCGTATCCGATGACCAGCGTGCGCTCGGCCGAGAGGGCCTTCACGTCGTAGAAGCGATCGCCGAGGACCGAGATCTTGGCCTCCGGCAGTGGCGGCAGATGCACTTCTCCGTGACATCCTGCAACCACGAAACCGCCCACGATGATGAGCACTGCAACGATGTGCTTTGCGTGCCGCATCGGACCCTCCTTCACTGCTTCCGCACGACGTCGGATCGACGTCTTAGGGTTAAAAATCCGACCAGACTAACGGGCCGTCCTAGTGCCCCAGATTGCTGGGGGAGTCAAACGGACCCACGATTCCCGCCTGCGACCAACGATCAACCGCCCTTACGTGCGAACCACGGGGATTGGTCGCCCTTTTCGACGATCTCCTGCTGATCGATCTTCCAGGCGCCCTCTTCTTTGATCAACGTGTAGAGTTCGTACTCGTCGGCGCCCAATTGATTGAGGAACTTGTCCTGCGAGCTGAGAATGTTCGGGACCTTGGCCTTTTCGCCCTCGACTTTCCCGGGGAAGACCTCGTACTTGAAGATCTTCAGGTCGGTGGTCTCGAAGATGTACTTCTGCTCTTTGGCCCAGGCCTCCACGTCCTTGTTGCCGGCCATGCCCTTCGAGATGTGCTTGTAGGCTTCCTCGAACTCATGGCCCTTCATCGCCCCGAGCCACTTGGTCACGGCATCCTCCGGCGTGCCGGATTCCGCGCGCGCTCCTCCGCTGAAGGCCAGCAGGGCCGCCAGGCCAATCGCAAGCATGCGTGCCTTGGTCATCGATGTCCTCCTTGTTGTGCGAAGCCTCATACCCAGCATGCATATCGAATGCACCAGGGGTGAGGCAACGACACCCCTGCGTCACCCCGCCACGCAAGTGCCGAGGCGCCCACGGGGTGCGGGCCGAAACTCTGTGCATTTCCGCGGGCCGCCCCGACGAATCGTGTGGCACGAGGGTTGCTGCCTGCAGTGGCGAGCGCCGTAGAGCGCTTCCCAGCGGAATCTGTGAGTGTTCCGAGGGAGCGGGGTCACATGAACAGGAATTCGGAAGAAGTGAGCGAGGAGCACGCACCCGGGCCGCAGTCGATCCGGGACCTGCGGGCCAAGCTCGGACTCACCCAGGAGGAGTTCGCGCACGCCATCGCCGTCACGGTCTCGACCGTGAACCGATGGGAGAATGGGCACGCGAACCCCAGCAAACTTGCCTGGCGCGCGATTCAGACGTTCGCGCGCAAGCGCGGCGCGACGCTCGGCAATCGCGCAACCTCCGACGAGTAGGACCTTCCGCCGGTGTTCAGCCGGCTGACCTCAGAGCGCGGCGCGAGCGCCGATCTGGAGCGCGCGCTCGATCACGGCGCGCAGCGCCTCGATGTCGACCGGCTTCGACATCACCTCGACCGCGCCGAGGCCGTGAGCCAGCTCTGGCTCCGGTTGCACCGTGAGCATGACGATCGGAATCGTCCCCGTGGCCTCGCTATGTTGCAGGATGCGGAGCACGTCGTAGCCGCTGAGGTCCGGCAGGACCACGTCGAGCAGAATCAGATCGGGGCGCTCCGCGCGCGCGACGTCGAGGGCCTGCACTCCACGCTCGACGCGCAGCATCCGGTAGGTCTCGCCGAGCGAGGCTTCGAGTACCCGCCCGAGATCGACGTCATCGTCGACGAGCAGGATGGTTGGAACGTCGCCGTTGCCCTGGGTTCCGCACTCGGGGTCCGTGCCGTCGATCGACTCCGGAACGGCGGGGACCCGCACGGTAAACGTCGAGCCCTCGCCTTCTTCGCTATCGACAGTGATGTCTCCGCCGTGACGATCGACGATCGCTTTCGAGATGGCGAGCCCGAGCCCGGTTCCGGGCTCCGTGGATCGTTCCGGGTGCAAACGCTGAAACCGCCTGAACAGCCGGCCACAGTCCGCCGCGCTGATACCGACGCCCCAGTCCCGGACGGCGATCGCGATCTGGTCCCCCTCGCGGTACGCCCGCACGAGTACACGCCCACCGGCTGCCGAGAACTTGACCGCGTTCGAGACGAGATTCGTGACCACCTGGATGAGGCGATCACGATCGCCGTGCACCGGGGGAAGATCTGTCTCGACGTCGCAGCCCACGGTCACGTCGCGCCCCGTCCCGTAGGAGCGCAGCCCCGCGACCGCCTCCTGAACCATCGAGCCGGTCACGAACGGCGCGAACGCAAGGTCGAGCTTGCCGAGTTCGAGCTGCGAGATGTCGAGCAGGTCGTTGATCATGCGGATCAAGCGATCGGCATTCTTCAAGCTGATGCCGAGCAGCTCGCGCTCAACCGGGGCCAGCGCTGCCGACTTCCCGAGCACGAGTTGCAGCGCACCTTTGACCGACGTCAGTGGGGTCCGAAGCTCGTGGGTTACGGTCGACAGAAAATCGCTCTTGAGCGCGGTCAACTCCCGTTCTTGGCTCAGATCGCGAAACACGAAGCTGCGGCCAATCGGGGAGCCCGCCCCATCCCGGAGGGGCCGACTACGCCATGCGCAGATCCCGATGGTGCCGCCCCCGCGCGCAACCTCGCCACTGGCTCGTGCGTCGGGCTCGTCCAGCAATCGCTGCACGGCGCGCTCGAACTCCACCGGGGCCTCCCCCCAGAATGCCATCGCCTCAGAGGCCGTGATGCTTCCTCCCGGAACGTAGGCGTCGCCAAATGCGACGGAGGCGGCCTGGTTCAAGTAGACGATTGCGCCCGCCAGATCGGTGAGCACGACCATGTCCGAGCAGTCGTCGAAGATCCCGGCGAACAACGAGACCTGTGGTCTATCGACGCCGCCCGCTCCACGACGCCCCGAGGCGGATTCCGATCCAGATACTGTCCCAGCCGACACATCCACAGCGCTTTTCCCCTCCCGCGATGACGCCGGCCGGATGGCGCGGGCGCGATGCGAAGCAGCAAGGAACGTGCCCTCGCGAGCGCTCCCCCCGGGCACGGCACACGGCCACGATCGGTCCATTTCGCCTGCTGGCGTCCAGACTGGCCGTCGAGAACGGAGCGTTCGTCACCGAGTTGACGCTTCGCCGCCCAGCGCCGCTCGCCGGCCGCCCGTAAACGCACACCAGGCTTGGCTATGTCTGTGTCAGCCTGGCTCACCGCCTGGCATGCGTCTTGCGAGGCACCTCGCTGCGGCACACGCGCGTACCAGCGTCGAAGGCGGAAAAAATCTATGGCTCTGCACGACCAATATCGTGTCCTCGTCGTCGAGGATGATCCCGACATCCGTCGGATCCTCCAGCTGTTCCTGACCGAGCGCGATTTCTCCGTCACGACCGCAGATCGCGCCGCGACCGCCCTCGAGTTGGTCGGTGAGGCCCCCTTCGACCTGATCCTGTCAGACGTCCGGATGCCGGGCATGAGCGGTCTGGAGCTGTTGCAGACCGTGCGCGAGCGCGACGCCGACGTGCAACTCGTGCTCATGACCGCCTACTCGTCGGTCAAGGACGCCGTCGAAGCCATCCAAGCCGGCGCGACCGACTACATCGAGAAGCCAATCGACTTTCGGCGGCTCGAACGCATTCTCGACGTCGTATTCGACCGTCACCGCCTCACACACCAGAACAAGATTCTGCAGCAGCAGTTGCAGGGCAAAGTCGAGTTTCAGGGCATGGTCGCGCGCTCCCAGGAGATGCTGGAGACCTTCTCATTCGTGAAGCGGCTTGCGCGCTATCCCACCACGGCCCTCGTGACGGGTGAGAGCGGCACCGGCAAAGAACTGGTCGCACGTGCCCTGCACGATCTGAGTCCACTGAAGGGGCGTCCGTTCGTGATCTGCAACTGCACCACGCTGGCGCCCTCGCTCATGGAGAGCGAGCTTTTCGGCCACATCCGCGGTTCGTTCACCGGCGCCGATCGTGACTCGAAGGGCCTGTTCGAGGCAGCACACGGGGGCAGCATCTTTCTGGACGAGATCGGCGAGCTCCCATTGTCGGTGCAGGCGAAGTTGCTGCGCGTGATCGAGAACCGCGAGATCAAGAAGGTCGGATCACCCGAGCCGATCAAGGTCGACATCCGGATCATCGCCGCCACCAATCGCAACCTTGCCGCCATGGTCGAAAAGGGAGAGTTTCGCGAGGACCTCTACTATCGCCTCAACGTCGGCAGCATCACCCTGCCTCCGCTCAGCAAGCGCCCTGGCGACATCGAGATTCTCTGCGACCACTTCCTCGGCCACCTGACCAAACGGCTCGGCAAGGACGTGACCCAGATCTCACCACAGGTCCTCGACGTCTTCCGCCGCTACGGCTGGCCGGGCAACGTCCGCGAATTGCTGAACGTCATGGAGCGGGCCCTGATCGTCAGCCGCGGCCCCGACATTCTTCCCGAGCACTTGCCAGCAGAGATCGTCGAGCCGACCGAGGTGGGCAGACCCGGGGTCGTCGAAGCCCCGCAGGCGGTTCCAGTACCGATACAGCCCGACCTCAGCATCGAGGCGGCTGAGCGCGATCAGATTCGCCGTGCCCTGGAGGCCGCTGGCGGGAAGCGGATGGAGGCCGCCCGGCTCCTCGGACTGAGCCGCCGCACGCTGTATCGGAAGCTCGACAAGTACGGGATCAGCTGAACGATGGAACCCACGGCCGCCATAACGAGCGCCGCGACGGCGCTGGATATCGAGATCGTTGCGACCGCCGCCGAGCGCGAGGTCATCGTCGCGGTTGCGCGCCAACTCGACGTCAAGGTTCGACTGCGTGACGCCCCCTCGGAGTCCGAGGTGCCACACGTCGTCGTGATCTCGCTCGACGCGGCCGGATCGCAGGCCCACGCCCTCCTCGAGCAGCACGCCAGACGTGCGCCGAGCGCGACGATCCTCGCGCTCGCCACTCAGCCCACACCCGACATGACCGTGGGCGCGATGCGCGCCGGAGCCTCCGAGGTCCTTGCGCTTCCGCTCGAAGCGCGCGTGCTCGGCGAGACCCTCGAAAAGATCGCGGCGGTGCACGCGCTGCGCCGGCCGTCATCGGCGGAATCGGGTCGCATCATCACGGTCGTGGCCCCCAAGGAAGGCCTCGGGGCAACGACCCTCGTCGCGAATCTCGGCATCGAGTTGGGACGGATCCATCCTCAGCAGGTGGCATTGGTAGATCTCGATCTGCGCAACGGAGACCTGGCGTTGCTTCTGAACGTCGACCCGCCGCAGTCGCTCGCCGACCTGGCCCTCGGCGTGGAGTCCCTGGACGCCGTCTTCGTCCACGGGTCGATGGTACGACACGCGAGCGGCTTGTCCCTGCTCGCGGCGGCCACCGAACGCACCCGCGAATCCTCCGATCTCACGGCGGCGCACGTCGAGCACGTCCTGGCACTGCTCCGCGCGGCCCATGACGTCACCCTGATCGACGCCCCACCCCCGCTCTCGGAGGCGGCGTTGGCCGCTGCGGTTCGGGCGGACCGGGTGCTCGTTCCGACCGAACCGACGGTCCCCTGCTTGCGAGCAACCTGGCGATTGCTCGAGGCCCTTGGCCGCCACGGCGTTCCGGAGCAGGCGCTCGAAGTGATCGTCACGCGCTACGAGCGGGACGACGCGCAGATCGCCGTGGATGAAATCGCCGAGGCGCTCGGGCGCCCGGTGCACCACGTCGTCCCCCGTGAGGACGACACCGCGTGTCGCGCGATCAACAGCGGTCTCCCGATCGCGAACGTGCGGGCCGACGGCCCGCTGCAGCACGCCATCGCTGCCTTGGCGGCAACGATGGTCTCTTCGGACAACGCATACCCGGCGCAGGCGGCATCGGCGTCGTGGAACACACTATAGGAGCACTCGAGGATAGCCATGGAGACTCTCAGAGCGTCAGGATCTGACGACACCCCACGCGTATTGATCGTCGAAGATCACCCGATGATTGCCGAACTTGTCGAAACCAGGCTCCGCATCGAGGGCATGCGTCCCACCAAGTCGCTCGGTGGTCGCGAGGCCATCGAGGTGCTCGGCGGCCAGACGTTCGACCTGATCATCCTCGACATCATGATGCCGGAGGTCGACGGATACGAAGTGTTGAAGTTCGTCCGAAGCCAGGAGAGCACACAGCACGTGCCGGTCATCCTGCTCACAGCGAAGTCAACGCAAGAAGATGTCGAGAAGGGACTCAATCTCGGTGCTGACTACTACGTCACGAAGCCGTTCAGCGGTGCCGAGCTCGTCCGCAAGGTCAAGATCCTTCTCGAGCAGCGCCGGGCCGGCGATACCGCCCAAGTCTGAGCCGTGTCGATGCCGCGACTCGCTGTGGGCAGCGCGTTCGTCCTCCTCATCTGCGCGCTGATCGGCGTCGGCGGCAGGCGCTCCACCCATCACGACGTTCCGCTGACCGGAAACGGTCGCCATCTGATCGTCGAAGCGCGCCTCAACAGCACGGTCTCCGGACCGATGCTGGTCGACACGGGCGCGTCGTACTGTGTCGTCAATCCCGCGATCGCACGGCAGCTCGACCTGGAACCGATCAACCTCCGTGGCGTGTCCGTCGCCACCGCGAACGGTGCGGTGGACGCCAACCTGGTTGAATTGGATTCGGTGCAACTCGGAGGCGCACGGCTCGCGCGCGTGCGTGCCGTCGTCATGGAAGCGGTCGAGCCGCCGTTGATCGGAGTGCTCGGACTGAGCTTCCTGACCCAGTTTCGCTTCTCGGTCGATCAGCCTGGCGGCGTTCTTCGACTCGAGCGTTAGTACGTAGGTTCGATACATCTGCCTAACCTGCCTTGCATTCATTGGCCGTACGCCGTTCACCAACAGCGGGCCATTCGAACTATCGTTGCAAAGTCCACACGTTAGCCGTAGCGCCCCACTCTTGTTTTCACGATACGATCTGGCTACCATCTTTCGTTAGCGGAAGCGTTTTGCGCGGCCGCAGGCGGGCGCACGAAGGCCGTCGCCCGGGAGATGCGGATGAACACCAATCTACGACTTCAGGACCTCTACGGACGGGACAAAGAGAACGAGACGAAGCTGCTCGCGTTGTATGTCCCCAAGGAACTGACAACGCGCATCGACCGCCTGGCGAAGGAACTGAAAGCGAAGAAGCGCGAAGTGATTCTGGCGCTCCTCAACGAAGGCCTCGACCGCTATCACCGCTCACGCACACGGCGTCGCAAGCGCCCCGCGGCACGCACGACCAGTCGTACGAGCTGACGAATCAGTGAACCGTCTGGTCGTATGATTTGGCCTGCGGTTCAGGGAACGTCGCGCAAACCTGCAGGGGACGTCCCGCAAACGTCCAGGGAACGTCAGCGGGAGCCGGCGGGAACGGCCTGCCGATCGGCGCACTCTGCGAAGACCGCGCGCAGGTCCTCACGCGTTGGCTGCCCGTCGGTGCCGACGAGGTACGCGGCAACGAAGTCGTAGCGCAGCCAGTAGATGATGCGCTCGCGTGGGCGCGACGGTTCGTCACGCGGTGCCGGGTAGATCCACTTCTCGTTGAAGCGCACCCCGTGCTCCTCGCGTTCGCGCGGCTCGTTGAGACTGCCCACGGTTAGCTGTGGCGTCCCCCACCGTTGCACGACCATGTTCCGCCGGATGTCGGTCACGGACGAAAGCTCTCCGGAAAGGGGCATTGGCGTTCGTGGACGTGCGCCTCGAACTCTGGCCGGAACCGCCGCAGGAAGCCGGTCGCTGCCCATGAGGCGGCGTCGGACAGCGCACAGATCGTCTGGCCTTCCATGTAGCCACCGATCCGATCGATGGTCTCCAGATCGTCGGTCGTGCCGAGGCCGGTGTCGAGACGCTTCAGCAGCTTGTGCAGCCACCCGGTTCCCTCGCGGCACTGGGTGCATTGCCCGCAGCTCTCGTGGCGAAAGAATCGCGCAATGACCGTCGCCGCCCGAACCATGCAGGCGGTCTCGTCCATGACGACGATACCGCCCGTTCCGAGCAGGGTCCCTGCCTGCTTCAGTGATTCGTGATCCATCCGAACGTCGACCTGCTCGGCCGAAAGCACCGGCATCGAGACGCCTCCGGGGATGATCGCCTTCAGTGCGCGGCCGTCGCGCACGCCCCCGGCATGCTCGTAGATGATCTCGCGGAGGGTCGTGCCGAGCGGCAATTCGTAGACGCCGGGACGTTCGACGTGCCCACTGACGCCGAACAGCGTGTGCCCGGTGCTGGTCGGCGTGCCGAGCGTTTTGAACCAACTCGCGCCACGTCGAAGGATCGAGGCGACCTGCGCCATCGTCTCGACGTTGTTGACCGTGGTGGGACACCCCCACAGGCCGTAGACCGCAGGAAACGGAGGCCGCTTCCGGGGCTGTCCCTTCTTCCCCTCGGCGGATTCGATCATGCCCGTTTCCTCGCCGCAGATGTAGGCACCACCGCCGCGCATGGCATGAACGTCGAACGGCCGATCGATTCCGAAGGGGCGGTCACCCAGGAATCCAGCCTCCCGCGCCTGTTCGATTGCTGCCGACAGCGTCTGGAACGCCGTCGTGTACTCGCCCCGGATGTAGACGTAGGCGGCGCGGGCGCCGATGGCGTGCCCCGCAATCGCAAGCCCCTCGATCAGGAGATGTGGATTCCGCTCGAGGATCTGTCGGTCTTTGAACGTCCCGGGCTCACTCTCGTCTCCATTGCACGCAATGTAGCTCGGCTTTGGTCCGCCGGGCTTGGGCATGAAGCTCCACTTCTGCCCGGTGCTGAAACCCGCGCCGCCGCGCCCGCGGAGACCCGACTCTTTGACCTCCTCGATGACCTGCTCGGGACCCATCTCGTGGTGCGCGCGCCTGGCAGCCTCGTAGCCGCCAATTTGTCGGTACGCCTCGAGGTTCCGCCAATCCGCACCCGCTGGCGGTAGGAGATAGGATTCGTGCGCCATAGATCAGCCGATGGTGTGGAGGAGGGCGTCCAGGCCATCCGGACGCACGTTTTCGATATACGGCTCGTTGTTGACCTGCACACACACGGCCGTGCCGCACGATCCAAGGCACTGGACCTCTTCGATCGAATACGCCCCGTCGGCCGTGCGCTCACCGGGGCGGATGCCCAATCGCGCTTCCATGCCTTCGACGACCTCCCGGGCGCCGGCCAGCGCGCAGGCGATATTGACGCAGATGCGAATGTTCGACCGACCCACCGGATGCTCGTGGTACATCGGATAGAAGCTCACGACCTCGCGTACCTCGATGGGACGGATGCCGAGAAGCTCGGCGACCTGACGTTGGACCTCGATGGGGACATGCCCGATCTCGGCTTGAATGAAATGCAACGCCATGAGCAGAGCCGAGCGCGGCTCGGGGTACTTCTTCACCTCGGCGGCGATGGCTTCGCGTACTCCCGGCGAGATCTCCAGTGCGCTCATCGATCGCACTCCCCCCCGATCATGTTGATCATGTCGAATGTAGGTACGACGTCCGCCAGCAGTGCCCCCTGCACCATCTCACTGAGCACCTGGGTGTTACTGAAACTTGGCGAACGGCACCGGCACTTCCACGGGCGACCGCTACCGTTGCTGACGATGTAGAAGCCGAGCTCGCCGTTCGCGCCCTCGACTGCCTGATAGACTTCGCCAGCCGGGGGACGTGCCCCCTCCGTCACCATCTTGAACTGGTCGATGAGCTCTTCCATGCGATTGAAGACCCGCCCCTTCGGGGGCAGGCGGAGCCGTGGGTCATCGACGTCGACCGGCCCTTCGGGAAGCGCAGCGAGCGCTTGCTCGATGATGCGCACGCTCTGGCGAATTTCCTCGACGCGGACGAGATAGCGGTCGTAGTTGTCGCCCGTCTTGCCGATCGGCACGTCGAAATCGAGCTGATCGTAGACGAGATAGGGTTGGGTGCGGCGAAGATCGAGCGGCACTCCGGCGGCGCGCAACAGCGGCCCTGTCACGCCGTACGCAATCAACGTGTCCGCCGACGCAATGCCGGTGCCTTCCAAGCGATCCCGGAAGATCGGATTCTCCGTGAGCATCCGCTCCACGTCGGCGAAGATCGCCAACGCCGCCGCGAGTTTCTCACGGCAGAGGGCCGCGAATCCATCCGGTGCGTCGCTCTGCAAACCCCCGATGCGTACATAGTTTGTCGTGACACGCGCACCGCACAGCGCTTCGTGCAGGTCCCACATGTGCTCGCGGGCTTGCATGCAGTACAGAAACGGCGTCATCGCCGCCAGCTCCATCGCTCCCGCACCCAGGCACGTGAAGTGATCGCTCAGACGAGAAATTTCGGATGCGATCGTGCGTAGGTACTGGCCGCGCGGCGGCACCTCGACGCCGAATAGCTTCTCAACCGCGAGACAGTACCCCACGTTGTTTATGATCGGGCTCGCGTAGTTCAGCCGGTCCGTGTACGGGATCGCCTGCGCGTACTCGCCTGCCTCGCACTCCTTCTCGAAGCCGCGATGGAGGTACCCGACCTGGACGTCGGACCAGAGGATCCGTTCGCCGTCCAGCTTCAGACTGATGCGGACGGTTCCGTGCGTCGCCGGGTGGGATGGACCCATCTGGAGCTCGAGCGGCTCACCGTGGAGCTCGTCGGGGAGCACGGCTTTGCTACCAGCGTCCGTATCGCTCACTGTCGCGCTCCCGTTGTCGCCGCTGCTGTGCCGGTTCGACATCCGCTCGTGTCACCAGAGGCTGGCGCTTCTCCTTCGGATAGTCTTTGCGGAGTGGGTGTCCTTCGAACTCCTCGTAGAGATAGATGCGCCGGAGATCGGGATGACCGTCGAACTGAATCCCGTACATGTCGTAGGTTTCGCGCTCGAGCCAATTCGCCCCAGGCCAGACGGCCGTGACGCTCGGCACGCGCGGAGCGGCCTCCGGGGCACCGACTTTCAGTCGCACGCGGTGATTCAAGGCCAGCGAGTAGAGGTGGTAGACTACCTCGAACCGTGGGTCGCATCCCGGGTAGTCGACTGCCGTGACGTCCATCAGGAAATTGAATGCGAACGCCGGATCGTCGCGGAGCGCCGTACAGACGTCGATCAGCGCTGCGGGAAGCACACGTACGACCACGTCGCCGTGAGTCTCGGTCACATCGACGATGCCCTCGAGGGCCTGGCTCGTCAGGGTGGTGAGCAGCGTCTCCGTCACGGGACCGGCCTCCGGGGGACGCCCTCATACCCGCGTCGGATGCTTCCCAGACGCTTGTCCAGATCAGCCACAGGGACCAGCAGGTCCTGCTTGTGCCACACGTTGCCCCGCCAGTGCGTCGAGGCGATCGCCACCCGGTCGCTCATGACGATCGCTTCTTCCGGACACGACTCCTCGCATAGACCACAAAACATGCAACGCGACATGTCGATGTCGAACACGCGCGGGTAGCGCTCGACTTCGTCGCGGGTCTCGGCGGGATAGATCGTGATGCAATCGACGGGGCACGCCCACTCGCACAGTCCGCACGCCACGCAGCGCTCCTTGCCGTTCGGCATCTCGACGAGCACCGGCATGCCGCGGAATGCCGGCGCGAATTGCTGCGCCTCCTCGGGGTAATGGATCGTAAAGATGGTGGGTCGCCCCCGCAGGAAGCCCCAGAGATTCCGAAAGAAGTGGCGCGAGGTCACCGCAAGCCCACGCAGAATGGCGAGCGCGCCGAGGGAGTCCATGGCGCGTGGCCGTGGGCGGCGCTCGACGGTGACGACTCGTCCGGGCACTCAGGCCTCCGCCCCGGCGTCGGCGGCAATCTCGGCCGCGGACTCTTCGGTCGGCCGGCCTCCGGCACCGAGCGCATTCCAGCTGACGTGGGCGTAGGCCGGTACGACCCGCGCGATCTCCTGCAACACTGCGGCGGAATCGAAATGGGGGGTCGGAAGCTTCATGCCCAGCCGCTGGCCGAGCGCGAAGAATATTTCGCCGTCCGAAGGCTGCGATTCAGGGTCGAGGGCACGCTCGATTCGCTGCACGCGCCCGGCCACGTTTGTGAACGTCCCCTGCTTCTCGGCAAACGTGAGCCCCGGCAATACCAGATGAGCGAGCTCGACGATCGGATGTTCGTTCGTGGCGTGTACGATCAAGGTGTCGAGCCGGGCGAGCAGCGCGGCGCTGCGCGCGCCCCAGACCTCCCACAGATCGGTCCCCGTGACGTACAATCCGCGAATCGTGCCGGCCTCGATTCCGGCGGCGATGTCGTCGAGTGTGCCGGTCACCAACCCGAGATCACGCGCGCCCCGGCCGTTGGCGGCCTTGTCCTCTTTGATGAGCAGATCATCCGCTGCCCCATGCCGGATGGCGAGATCGAACTGTGTCGTTTGGAGGCCCTGCGTCAGCAACTCGCGCAGCACGAAGAGTTCTTCATTGGTGAGGTGCGGCGAGACGATGGCCGCCAATGCCCCCTCGGTCCGGGCCAGGCCCTTCAATCGTTCGGCGGCCTCGTCGAACGCGGCCGCCCAGGTAATCTCGCCGGCAGAACCGCCGTTCCGCACTTGCGGCTCACGCACGCGCTTCTCGTTGACGAACCGGTACCCAAGCCGTCCCTCATCGCACATCCAGGTGTCGTTCACGGCGTCGTTGCGTCGCGGCAGCAGCCGCTGGACCTCGCGCCGCGCCACACCGACCTTGATGTTGCATCCGTTCGAGCAGCCGGGACACACGCTCTCGGTCTCGTCGAGAAACCAGACCCGCATTTTATGATGGAAGTCCTTGCTGAGTAGCGCACCGACCGGGCAGATGTCCGCCGTGCAGATCGAATAGTCGTTTGTGAGCGGCTCGTCGGGGAACGTATCGATGCGGGATTCGTCACCGAGGTTGAAGACGGCCAGCTCGCGCGTTTCGGTGATCTCGCTGCAAAACCGGACGCAGCGACGACAGAGGATGCAGCGCTCCTGGTCGAGGACGACACGCGGCCCGACATCGACCCGCTTCAGCAGCTTCCGGCGTGGTTCCGTCGACTTCCCCTCGCGTGTGCCGTACTCGAAGCTGTAATCCTGCAGATAGCATTCGCCGGCTTGATCGCAGATCGGGCAATCCAGGGGATGGTTGACCAGCAACAGTTCGAGCACGCCGTGTCGGGCGTTCACGACCTCCGGACTTTGCGTGTCGATGACCATGCCGTCACGCACTGGCGTATTGCAGGAGATGGTCAGCTTCGGCATGCCCTCGACCTTGACCATGCACATGCGGCAACTGCCATCGATGGAGAGCTTCGGATGGTAGCAGTAGTGCGGAACCTGCAAGCCGTGATCGAGCAGTGCCGGAAGCAGCATGCTGCCGTCGGGCACCTCCAACGGCGTGCCGTCGACGGTGATCTTCGCCATGGGTCGGTCAGTCCTGAATGGCGCGCCCGCTGCCATGGCGCGCGGGGTACGGCACCCCAGGTCGCTCGCGCTGTACGCGCTCCTGCAATTTCAGAAGCGCGTCGAGCACGGCCTGGGGATGCGGAGGGCATCCGGGTACGTAGACGTCGACGGGGATGATCGTGTCGATACCCTGCACCACTGCGTAGTTGTTGTATGGGCCGCCGGAACTCGTACAGGCGCCGAATGACATCACCCATTTCGGCTCGGCCATCTGTTGATACACGCGTTGGAGCACCGGCGCCTGACGGTGAGTGATGGTTCCGACGACGAGCAGGAGGTCAGCCTGTCGCGGTGTGAATCGAGGGAGCGCCGCGCCGAAGCGCTCGAGATCGAATCGGGGACCAGCCACGGCCATGTACTCCATGCCGCAACATGCCGTCACGAACGGATAGCTGAAGAACGAGTACTTGCGCGCCCATTGAATGACATCCGCCAGCCGGCTCGCCGCGAACACGTTGCTGAACGCGCGCCCTTCGACAGCTGCCTGATCCTCGTCGGGCGACCCGCCCGAGGCCAAGAAGCGCTCCTCCTCCATAACGCGTCGGTTCTACAGCGGATGGCGAGACGGCGCAAAGGTCCGCGCGCCGCCCATAGGAGGCTCAGCGCGGGCGATGACGCGTCTCGGGAAGCCCGACGTCGGGCAGCTGCTCACTTCCCGCAGAGCGTTGCCGGCAGCTGGCGCGCTCACAGGCGCCACCGGTCACGCATCCGCGACAACAGTAGGTGACTCCGCGCCACCGCGTTCCACGATCGACCGCGATCGGACACCCGCAACGCGGACAGAGAATGTTTGCCATGTCCGGCCCTCTACCGAGTGACTCGGCGGACGTCAATTCTGACCTTCGACGACTGCGGGTGCATCGTCACGGTGCATCCGCGAAACCTGCGGTGCCCTTTGCGCCGCGAAAATCGCGGCCCAGAGGGCCCGGCTTGCTTGACAGTTTCCCGAAATCCACCTTAGGGTTGCGGTTCTGTTCTTGATTTTCACCAACACTTAGAGGGGGGAATGCTGATGACGAAGACACAGTTGGTTGGAAAGCTGGCAGATCAGACCGAGCTGCCGAAGAAGCAAGTCGAGGAAGTGTTGAGCTCACTCGTCGACATCATCCGGAAGTCGGTGAAGAAGAGTGACCCGGTGAAGATTCCAGATCTCGGGGGATGGAGACTGCGCTCGATGAAGGCACGGATGGGGCGCAACCCACAGACCGGAGAGGCGATCAAGATTCCCGCTCGCAAGAAGGTTGGCTTCACGGTTGCCAAGAGCTTCAAGGAACACGTACTGGCCGCGAAGCGCTAGAGCGGCATTCTAGCTGACAAGTCGCGACGGGGGACGCGATTTCCTTAGGCTCGCTCCCAGGGCTCGCTCCCAGGACTCGCTCCTGAGGGCTCGTTCCCAGGGGCATCCGCCAAAGGACGCTTCCCCCGGCCGCACTTCCCTACGACGTTACGGGCGGGTCTTTCTCCAGCACCCGGACGTTGGATGCGAGAACCTGCTTCCGTAACCCCTGCGCGCTGACGATCGTCAGCATTGAGCCGGCGATTTCGACGACGGTGAAGGGTGCTACGTGCGACATCGTGACGACTGTGTCCCCGATCTTCGGCATGGGGACATCATCGCATCGAAGACCTGAGGCAGCAACTTCGACGCTGCTCATTCGCAACGTCCGGGCCGAATCGTGCAACGTTGCCGCATCTCGATCCCGCCAAGTGACCAACGAATCAAGCGCAGCCGTGGCACTGTAATTGCTGCTCATCGGATTGGCGGGGGAGATGCCGCAACCACCACCCCTCTTGTCACTACAGGATTCCACCCCTCCCCGCGGTGTTTCCTCCGCCCTTCCCTCCCGCAGTCGAGCGCCGGAGCGACCTCAGCCCCAGGTTCCGACTACAGGAGCGACTTCGCCATCAGGCTCCGACTAGCGGATCTCGAAGGCGAACGGCAGGCGCCATTCGGACTTGCGTCGCTTCTGATCGTAGACGCTGACGTAGAGTTGGCCCGCCTCGGCCCGGAGCGGCGAGTCGAGCGTGAGCTTCCAGTGCAACTCGCCTTGCTTCGACTCGCCCTTGCCGAGTGCGAATGAACTCCAGTCGGAAGGCACATCGAGCTCGATGCGCCGAAACCCGGCAATGAGAATCATTTCGACTCCGCCGACCTGAGCCTCGCTTCCACTATTGCTGAGCGCCAGGCTCCCGGTCAGCTCGACCTCACGCGAGAACTCGTCACTGTGTGCATGGCTCGCGTCGAAGCGCGCTTCGAGCTTGGGGCGCGCGAACATACCAAACATCTCAACCTCCTCGGCCAGGGCGGCGTTACATCGTGGCCAGCGCTCGCTGTCAAGATCGGCGACGCGCTGAGCGGGTCGCCTTGCTGGAAGCCGCACCGCTGTGGCATAGGTGCCCGACTCAGGATTCCATGTGACCGATCCGACCAGTCCAGCCGCACCGCCCGATTCGTCCCCAGCAAGCGGCCCTCGTTTCGACACCTTCGACCTGCCCTCTTCGGTGCAAGCTGGCCTGAAAGATGCCGATTTCACCCGCTGCATGCCCATTCAGGCTCGCACCTTGCCGTTCAGTCTCGAGGGTCGGGACGTCGCCGGCCAGGCGCAGACGGGCACGGGCAAGACTGCCGCGTTCCTGATCACGATCTTCGCCCGCCTGCTGCGTTCACCGATCACGGCACGTGGGATCGCACCCCGGGCGCTGATCGTGGCACCAACCCGCGAGCTCGTCGTCCAGATCGCCGCGGACGCCGCACTGATCGGAGGCCAGACGGATCTGGCCGTGCACGCGGTCTACGGCGGTGTCGACTATCGCAAGCAACGGGACATTCTCGGAGCGGGCGTCGACATTCTCATCGGCACTCCCGGGCGGCTGATCGACTACCTCAAGCAGCAGGTGTACTCGCTCTCGGCCATCGAAGTTCTCGTCATCGACGAGGCCGATCGCATGTTCGACATGGGCTTCATCAAAGACCTGCGGTTCCTGCTGCGGCGATTGCCGCCGGTCGACAAGCGCCAGTCCATGCTGTTCTCGGCCACGCTGTCGTGGGACGTCATGGAGCTCGCCTACGAGTTCATGAACGAACCTGAGCGCATCACGATCAGCCCGGATCAGATCACCGCCGAGAACGTCGAGCACCTCGTCTACCACGTGGGCAACCACGAGAAGGTCGGACACCTCCTCGGGTGCCTTGCGCGTGAGGGCGGAGAGCGCACGTTGGTCTTCACGAACATGAAGCGGACCGCGGACGATGTCGTGGCAGCGTTGCAGGCCAACGGTTACGACGCCGGCGCCATCACGGGGGACGTCGAGCAACGCAAGCGCTTGCGGGTCCTGGCGGACTTCAAGGAAGGACGCCTGCCCCTGCTCGTCGCTACGGATGTGGCGTCCCGAGGACTCCACATTGCGGGCGTCACCCACGTCATCAACTACGACTTGCCGCAGGATGCCGAAGACTACGTGCACCGCAGCGGGCGCACCGCACGTGCGGGCGCGTCCGGACGTGCCATCAGTCTGGCCTGCGAGCGTTATGCAGACTCGCTCGAGGCCATCGAGAAGTACATCGGTTTCAAGCTCCCGTTCGAGATCCCAGGACCGGAACTGATGGTGACTCCCGTCTCCTCCCCTGCGCGCAGTCGCCGACCGCGGAGTCGTGCGCAATCGACGCCCCGGAAGCCGGCATCCCGTGCGCGTCCAGCAGAGACCCCCCGCCCCAGCCCGTCCCAAGCCGAGGCGAAGGTCGGAGACGCTCCGCGAAAGCGGCGCCGTCGCCGACGCAAGAGCGCCGCCGCCACACCCACGCCCCCGACCGCGTAGCAGGTAGCAACCGTCGGGGAACACCGCACCAAGGAGACGCACTCCGACGACGATGCTCTCTGTGCGATTTTGGCGCACCGAAGCCTTCGCATTGCGGCCAGCGGTGGACCGGTGGGAGCCCCCCACCCACCTCCCCGCAGAGTCCATCAGTTGCCGACGGTGCTCGGCCCGCCCCGGCGCCCGATGAATCCCTGCTCGGGGCGGCCCCATGGCGGCCGAAACGATCCCCGCGGGTCGTTTGTTCGGTGCCGGGGGAAAAACAGAGGGTTTCCATTGACTGCGCGTGCCGCACCAGCTTAGTATCCCACCTCCACGCGGTCTGGCCACGATACCCTCTATTCTGAGCACGTCCGGGCACTCGGACGGGTTCGCTGCCACATTTAGGAGGCAAGGAAATATGGGTCGAAGCTCCATTCCTCCGTTTCCACCCCCGCTCGAACCCCGACGAGCGATGCAGAAGATGTCGGGCATCGAGCACCTCATGATCGCGGTCGTCAGTACCGCGTTCGACGACCTGCAGAGTGCCGACATGCGTCAGCGGGACACAGCGGTCCGCTACTTCTTCGAAGATCCCGAAACGCACGTCCTGAGCTTCCCGTCGGTGTGTCGACAGATGGATTGGTCGGTCTCGGCGGTTCGCCAGCGACTGCATCGGACCCTCGAAACGCCGATGCTCGCGCCCGATACGCTCGACCTTGGCCTCTCGGTCAGTTCAGCAAGCGCGAGCCCGTAGCGCCAGGCGCGCCTCACGACGAACACCGGGGTTCGACCGAGCGCGTCTGACGCGTCAGGTTCGGAAGTGCGTGGCTCCTCGCGGCTTGCTCCGAAGCGCGCGGCTCGTTATGTCGTGGCCGCATCCATGAGCGAGATGAAGATCGACCTACGCCAGGAGTTTCTCGGCCGCGTCAAACAAGAGTTCATCGACGCACTCGAACCCGATGAACGTGCTGCCGTGGGGGCCGCGACCGGTGAGATGGGCAACAAGCCTGACGCCGTCAAACTCGGCTGGCTCAAGATGCGCACCAAAGAAAGTTGGACCAAGCAGCGCTACACCATCACCGTAGGGCGCGCCCTCGGCAAGTTGCAGAAGATGCTCGATGCACACGACTCCGGCGAGCGTCCGCGCGACGGGTAGCGCCGGATCGATAGGGACCGACTAGCCAGCCGTCTTGAGGTTGGCCCGCTCTTCCGCGGTCATCTTCTCGCGAATGCGGGAGCCGTGACCGAGGTGACGATACAATCCGCCCTCGGAAAAGAAGTCCTCGTACGCCTGCGCCGGCACGTACTCCGCGGGCTTCTTGTCTCCGATCTTGACGCCCGTGACCTCTTCGACCAGGGCGACATCGTACATCCGCACGGCATCGTAATCGGTCAACAAGGCGCAGATCTCGACACAGATGTAGCACCCGATGCACTCCTGAAACCGGTCCTGCACTGGCTGGAGGCCACGGTTATCGACCGAGCCCGGTTCCAGATATTCGATGCACGCGACCGGACAGAACTCAGGACATTTGCCGCACGGAAAGCACAGGTTGACGTCCATGAAGGCGACCTCGCGCGGTCGCTTCTTCTTCTCACCGATGTCCTCCGGTCCCTCCGGAGCATCGGCGACCCTGTCTTCCTTGAGGCGGCGCTTGATGACCTCGACGGCGTCCATGCGTCGTTGGCTCCCCTCACCCGATGACCGGTCCGGTGATGCTACGCAGTCGTGGACTGCGACGCCCGGCACCCGACGGTCGCGGGTGGATCAACTACTGCGGTAGACGATGAATCCGTGGCTCAGATCGTACGGTGATACCGCGATGGTGACGCGATCACCTGGAACCACTTTGATGTGATAGCGACGAAGTCGCCCGCTGATACGCGCCAGGAAGGAATGCCCTTGCTCTCCTTCGACGCGGAAGTGGCCGCCGGCGAGTGCCTCGACCACCTTGCCTTGAATCTGAATGAGATCGTCTCGTGCCACGGAACTCCTTGTCGCCGAAGAAGCGTCCCCTCTACTCGATTCAGATCCTCGACTGCTGCAGTTTGCCGAGATCGCCGCGTGCGCCAGGCCGGGGGACTTCTCCGGGCAGGCGAAACACGTCGCGGGACGTATCCGAGATGATATAGCAAACCGACACAGCCTTGTCGACAAGCCGGATGGCGGGATCCTTCTCCTTGACGGCTGCGTTGGCCCCACGTACGGTTGCGCCTTCCAACCCCAGCCTGGAGGAATGATGGGATCGATCGTCGAGTTCAACTGCTTGAGCTGCGGCTACACCAGCGGAAACCTGTCCGTCGGCTGGGGCAAGGCCGGTCGTACCCGGTTCTGGGGCGGGTTGGGTACCTGCGCAACCTGCCAGCGAGTCTGCGTCGTCGATCTCTCCTCGAAGCAGGACACGCACAAGTGCGAAGAGTGCCAGGGGGCCCTCCAGCTTCTCGAGGGGCTGGCACAGGACATCCCCTGCCCCTCCTGTCAGACGGTGCTGAAGACCAAGAATCACGGCATCTGGAACTAGCGCGGCCGCTGCTTTCCCGCGCCTATCCTATCTAGCCGTAGACCGCCTGGCCGTCGCACTACCAACAGCCGGCGGCTCGTGCCGCGCGATCGATTTCTTCGAGCGCGATCGTGAGTTCGTCCACGAACGCTTCGGTCTCGGCGGCTATCTCGGCGGTCTGAGCCGCGTGTGCCTCCGGGAGCCATTCGGGCAAGACCACGACCGTCGGAGGAAGCGTCCGTCGCGAGTTGAGATGTCCAGTCCACCTCGGGGCTCCGACTGGAGGACGAGCGGGCTTCCGGTAGCGTCCCACTTGTGCGGGCACCTCGAACGTCGCGGGCCGAAGGTGAACCGGCCGCCCTCCCGAGTAACGCACGGGTTGATGGTGCAGCCTGGTCTTCTCCTGCTCGGCCCGAACCCATTCCGGACGAACGAACGGCTTTACCGATTCGAGATCACGCCCCGGCTCATCTCCGTTGTGAATGCGGACGTCCATCGGTCCGTTGCCCCTACCTTCGAAGACGTACCCTTGCGCGGCGGCCTCGGCCACATTCTCGGCTACGGCTCGAAAAGATCGGACCACCGCGTCGTCGCGACTCGCGGTGATGCCGACCTGGGCGAATGCCCGACGGAAATCGCTGCATAGACCGTTGGGCCCGACGGCTCGTCCGGACCGGACCGCGTACGCTTCGAGAGGTGGATGTCCCTTGCAGGGCGCGGCGCCCGAAGGGAACGCCAGCGAGGCGCCTTTGAGCGAAGCTGAGGGATGGGTCGCATCGACGCCATCCACGACCTGCACGATGGAACTGCTCCGGTACATGACGGGCTCTCCATCAACGAAGAGTGTAAAGGCATCTGGCCCGTGTCGGCGCGCGCGCGAATATTTCGGATCGATCGCTCGCGCCATGACCTCACCGACTCGCGTCGGCTGCGATGGAGGGCAGTAGTCGGAGCGCTCCTCACGCGACGGGCGCGACTTGATCGAGGAACTCGGCGCCGTGGGCCCGATCCGCCGCGTGCTGAGGAAGCCGAGCGGCGGGGGACTCGCGACTTTGGCGCCCGGGGGCACGCGTTCGACGCGGTTGGAGCAATGTAGTTGCTGGTCCTGATCATGCCAGCAATAGATGGGTTCGGCGTGCGCCGACACCACGGTGAAGAGAAGGCCAAGGATGGCAAGAGAGGAAGAACGAGAGGTCATGGGGAGACTCCAGGAATCAGTGGTAGGATTGTGACGTTCGCCATGAGCGTAACACCGGGTTTCTGGGACCGTCAACGTACTTATTGCTGCTCTGGGCCGGGCATGACGATTGCTGTCCCTTGGGGTCATGCGCCTCGCAGCTGCCATCGTCTTCGCCCTAGCGTTCCTCACTCCACATCCGGCTTGCGCAGAACACGAGCCGGGAAGCGACCCGGAACGAGCGGGCATGTGCAACGCGTTCGATGGGCTAGCGTTCACGTTCTGCGTTGCGCTGTGCGAGGCACGTGAATGCGACCGTCAACCACTCGACGACGTTCGATGCGATGCCTTGCAGCGCGGGTTCGATCGGGTCAGCGATGGTCGCACCGCGCCCTGCGAGGCCGGCGGCACGTGGTACCCAACGCTCGATCCGCTCTGACCCTGCCGCTGTCGGCGTTGCTCGCGAGCTTGATCGCTGCGGGGTGCTCCTCGGGTACCGTCGGACAGCGCGTAGTCCCGAGTCCGTCGCTCGGAGGGCGCACCCCTCAACTCAGGGTGATCCTCGATGGACGGCCTCTGCATCCCGATGTGGCGAGCGTGACGCTGCAACCGAACGAGTCGATGCTCCTGCTCGATCGCGCCAGCATCCCCCTCGTGCCTGCGCGCCCTCACCTCGCTGTGCGCTCGACCGGAGAGGGGAAGCCGGTACGGTGGCAGGCCGAACACGGAACCGTCACGGTCGAACAGGCTGGCCTCCGAGGCCACGCGCGCTACGCCGCGCCCGCGACTCCGGGCATGGACCGTCTGCAGGCCTTCTCGGAGGATGCACCGACAGGCGTCCTGGCCGAGATCGTCATTCTTACCGTCACACCTTTCGACGCCGTTCACGCCGAGCATCTCGGTAGCTACCGGATCGGACGGTATCCTCCCCCACCAGACGCCGCGACGCCGTACGCGCGCGCGCGCCGGTCGATGGTCGCGGGGTTCGTCGAGGTCACCAGCGACAATCGTGCGACGCGACTCTCGTCCCACGTCCGACTGCGCGACCTCGAGTGCAAGCAGACCCACGCCGGTTCCTCACGGTACCTGGCACTCGACGTCCGGCTGCTCGACAAGCTCGAGCGGCTCGTGGATCTGCTGACCGCGCGCGGGATTCCCGGAACGGCGCTCACGATCATGAGCGGCTATCGCACCCCGTACTACAACCGGCGTATCGGCAACCGTACGCCATGGTCTCGCCATGTGATGGGAGACGCCGTGGACGTTTTCGTCGATGGCGACGGGGATGGGAACATGGACGATCTCGACGGCGACGGGCGGGTCTCACGTGCCGACGCCGAGGTTCTGCTCGTGCTCGTGGACATCCTCGACGACGACCCGGCGCTGGTGGGCGGGGCCGCGGCGTATCCCGGGACGGCGACCCACGGCCCGTTCGTTCACCTCGACACCCGCGGCTACCGCGCGCGCTGGTAGCTGCCGCGGGGCGAACCGCGGATCCGAGATCCTACCGCGTCAGACGCTTGTACTTGATGCGGTGCGGCTGATCGGCATCCGCCCCGAGACGGCGCCGGCGATCGAGTTCGTAGTCGGCGTAGTTCCCTTCGAACCATTCCACCTGGCTCTCGCCCTCGAACGCCAGAATGTGGGTCGCGATCCGATCCAGAAACCAGCGGTCGTGGCTGATGACGACGGCGCACCCGCCGAAGTCGAGCAAGGCGTCCTCGAGGGCGCGGAGCGTGTCGACGTCGAGGTCGTTGGTGGGCTCGTCGAGGAGTAGCAGGTTGCACCCGCGGCGCAGGAGCTTGGCCAGGTGCACGCGGTTCCGCTCACCGCCCGACAGGCCACCAACCCGCTTCTGCTGGTCGGATCCCTTGAAGTTGAACGACGCGACGTACGCTCGCGAGGGGACCTCGCGCCGGCCGACCATCAGCTGATCGGCGCCCTCGCTGATCTCCTCCCAGACGGTCTTGGCGGGATCGAGCGCATCGCGACTCTGGTCGACATACGCCGTCTCCACGGTGTCCCCGACCTGCAGGGTCCCGGCGTCGGGGGCCTCCATCCCGGTGATCATCCGAAACAGCGTGGTCTTACCGGCACCGTTGGGACCGACGACCCCGACGATGCCACCCGGCGGCAGCGAGAACGACAGCCCGTCGACGAGCAATCGGTCGCCGTATCCCTTGCGGACGCCGTCGGCCTTGACCACGACATCGCCGAGCCGGGGACCGGGCGGGATGACGATCTCGGCGTGCGATTGTTTCGCGGTCGCATCTTCCTCGAGGAGGCTCGTATAGGCCTGCAACCGGGCTTTGCTCTTCGCCTGTCGCGCTCGTGGGGCCATCCGTACCCATTCGAGCTCGCGGGCGAGCGTCCGCGCGCGCGACGACTCCTGCTTCTCCTCTTGTGCCAGTCGTTGCTGCTTCTGATCGAGCCACGAGGAGTAGTTTCCTTCCCAGGGAATCCCCGCGCCGCGATCGAGCTCGAGGATCCAGCCCGCGACGTTGTCGAGAAAGTAGCGATCGTGCGTGATGGCAACGACGGTTCCAGGATACTCCTGCAGATGGCGCTCGAGCCACGCCACCGACTCGGCATCGAGATGATTCGTCGGCTCGTCGAGCAGCAGGAGATCCGGGGCCTGCAGCAACAGGCGACATAGCGCCACCCGCCTGCGCTCCCCGCCCGAGAGCTTCGTCACATCGGCATCGCCCGGCGGCAAGCGGAGTGCGTCCATCGCGATCTCGACCGTGCGCTCGAGCTCCCAACCGTTGGCGGCTTCGATGCGATCCTGGAGGACACCCTGCTCTTCGAGAAGCCGCTCCATGGTCTCTGGATCGGCACTGCCGAGCTCGTTGCTCACCGCCTCGAAGCGGGCCAGGATCTCGTAGAGTTCGCCGACCCCTTCCATGACGTTGGCCTGCACGTCCTTGTCGGGATCGAGGTCTGGTTCCTGCGGAAGATGCCCCACTCGCACGCCTTCTGCCGCCCAGGCCTCCCCGGTGAACTCGGTCTCCAACCCGGCCATGATCCGCAGCAGCGTGCTCTTCCCGGCTCCGTTGGCACCGAGCACGCCGATCTTCGCCCCCGGGAGAAACGACAGCCAGATGTCGCGCAGGACCTGGCGATCCGGTGGATGGAGCTTGCCGAGGTCCTTCATCGTAAACACGAACTGCTTGCCCATCGTGGTCCCCAATCCCCTCTCGTGGAGCCCGTGTGCTATACCGGCGCGCGATGACCATCAAACGACGCAGCGATCCTGTTCCCGCCCCAAAGATGCCCTTCACGGCGCCGGGGGCGCTCGACGAACTCGGATGACACGCGCCCGCCCTGGACTGGTCACGCTCGACGGTGTTTCCCGGTGCTGGTGGGGCGCGGCCGACCCGCTCTATCGTCGCTACCACGATCGGGAATGGGGCCGTCCGGTCCATCGCGACCGCGCGTTGTACGAGAAGCTGTGCCTGGAAGGCTTCCAGGCCGGACTGGCGTGGATCACCATCCTCCGAAAGCGCGAGCATTTTCGTGCAGCGTTTCGAGGCTTCGATCCCGTGCTCGTCACACGCTTTGGTGCTCGTGACGTGCGTCGCCTCCTCTCCGATCCCGGTATCGTCCGGCACCGCGGCAAGATCGAAGCGGCGATCCACAACGCCGCCCGCGTTCTCGAGGTCCGTCGCGAGTTCGGATCGTTCAGTCGCTACATCTGGAGCTACGCGCCGCGGCCCCGCGCGGCCCCGCGCGGACGCGCCGGCATTCCCGCGGTGACGCCAGCCTCACGTATGTTGGCAGCCGATCTTCGTCAGCGGGGCTTTCGCTTCGTTGGCCCGACGACCGTCTACGCCTTCATGCAGGCGATGGGTCTGGTGAACGACCATCTCGCCGGCTGCCACTTTCGCGAAGTCTCGCGCACGCTTCCCAGGGCTCGGAGCAGCCGCTAAGCTTCGCCGATCATGCCCGAAGTCACGGCGATCTTTCATCGCACCAAGAGCGTCTCGATCTATCCCATCGCCGGCGATCGATTTCTGATCGACGCCCTGCTGCAGGACGAGGTGCACGACGTGCACGTCGAAGTCGAGATCGTCCACCCCGCCCTCGAGATTGTCGCAGCGCGATCGGACGTCCGGAACGGCCCCTTCACTCAGGTGTGCAAGCTGACCGCACCAAACGTCAGCGCACTCCTCGGCCTCAAGGTAGAACGCGGCTTCACCCAGAAAGCACGCGCCGCCGTCGGCGGACCCGGAGGATGTCACCGTGTCTCCGAGCTCCTCGTGGAGGTCGCACAAGCAGCCTACCAGCTGCACTTCGTTCGCTACTTCGCGAGCCTGCCACAGAAGGCGCGGGAGGCCGAAGACGTTCCTGTCAAGCGCCGCCAGGCCGTGCTCGACTCGATCCCAGGCATGCGCAACACCTGCTTCTCGTACCATGAAGACAACGATGCGCTGATCGAGCACACCGACCCGCTGCAGCTACGGCACCAGGAAATGCCCCGGCGGCGCCTCGACTAATCCACAAGGGGGACTCCGTCCCCCTTCTCCACACGGCCAAGCCGCGTGGAGGCCTCATCCCCCGGCTCGCTGGCCGCTCGGCCGGGCGCGTTCAGCGCATCAGAGCTTGGCGAGAACAGACTCGGCGCTGGAAACGTCGAGCCCGCCTTTGGGCTCCACGAGCAGCGTCTCGAGCTTTCCATCGCGGATGATCATCGCGTAGCGCTTCGAGCGTTCGCCCATGCCAAATCCTGACCCATCCATCGTCAGGTCGCAGGCGCGGGTGAAGTCGCCATTGCCATCCGCGAGCATCCGCACCTTGCCCGCCGCGCTCTGGTTGTCACCCCAAGCGCCCATGACGAAGGCATCGTTCACGGAGATGCAGACGACCTCGTCGACCCCTTTGGCGCGCAGCGCTGCATTCTGCTCGACGAAACCGGGCAGGTGCTTTGCCGAACACGTCGGCGTGAAGGCGCCCGGGACGGCGAATACGACGACACGCTTTCCCTTGGAAATCTCCGCCAGCGAGACCGGACTCGGTGCCCCGTTCACCAGCTCCATCATCTTGACCTCGGGAATCGCGTTCCCCTCTTGAATCGCCATCTGGAATCTCCTCAATGTTGACGCGGATTGTCGAGCGAACGACCGAAAGGTGTCACGCCGACACCCCGACTGCAATCCGAAACGAAAACGTCCCGCGACTCGCTTGAGCCGCGGGACGCCTTCAAGTTGCGGGGGGAGGATTTGAACCTCCGACCTTCGGGTTATGAGAGCGCTCGCAAGCCCAGGAAATCGTGAAGTTGTAACATCGGCGTAGACTCGGAGGCCCCACGCTGGCCTCAAGTGGACAAGATTCCGCACCCTATGCGCACCCAGGCACTTGGCAAGCTAGCGGGTCGGCGGTCGGCGGCGCGGCCTCTTCCCGACCCCGCGCGGTCGCTTCGCTCTGCGCTGCGCCGCCTCGTCACGAGCCAACTCGGCCCGCCGCTCGCGCCCGAACGGTTTCCGCGCGACTCGGACACGGTAGACGTGCACGCGGCGGTCGATTCCGCGAAGCTCATAGTCGCCAAGATCCTCGTAGGTGAACTTGAGACGGTTCTTGGCGTCATCGTGTACCGGCGCGGAGATCATGACCGTTCCCGGCGTCGCTTCCGCTTGGAGGCGTTGCGCGAGGTGCACCGTCAATCCAGGTGCGCTCCCATCGGTTGACGACTCCACCGTTCCTAGGTCGATGCCGACCCGCACGCGCAATCGTGCCCTGGGTGGCTGGTAGAGATGGCACTCGGCGATCGCCCACTGGATCTCGACACCGCTTTCCACGGCGTCGGACGGATTCGCGAAGTCGGCGCGCATGCCGTCCCCCGCCTCATCAACAACCCGGCCGTGGCAAGCCTCCACGACCCTCCGCATCGCTGCCCGGTATTCGACAAGCGTGGCCGCCGTTTCGACCGGCGCACGGGCCATCGCCGTTGTGGAATCGGCAACATCGACGATTAGGACCGCGGCCATCGCCGGCGAGGCCACACTTTGGGCCGCTCCCATGGCCCGCGCGATGGAAACCATGGCGTCATGGTGTTTGTCCTGGAACGCAAACCAGCGCTTCCCCATTGCCATCGGGTTGGTGGGCGTCCCGTCGATCTCGCGTTTCCAGGCGTCCAGCAACGCTGTCGCCTCCTCGTGCAGCTGCGACGACTCCTCCAGCAGGTCCCCAAGTCCCCGCGCCTCGAGCTCCTTTCGACCGGACGCCAGACGCTCCGCGTTCTTGGCGAGTCGCGCCTCCCCGATTAAGACACGCGCACGAACCTCCGAGGCATGCCGCAGTGCTTGCAGACGTAGATCGATCGCCGCCGTGTCCGCCTCGGGATCGAGGAGGTTGCCGAGCTCTTCGAGCCATTCATTGTGCAGGCGAAGCATTTCATCATCTCCGCACAAGCAACAGCCGCTCACCCCCCTCGCCTCCAGCACCGTGGAGGCGAGGTATTGGTGACGATACCGTCCTAGGTGGATGAGCACGAGTTCCACTCGGCTTCCTTTGCCTTTGCCGGATGAGCCCCGGCAGATAAGCGCACCCGCGATGCGCTCGGTTCGGAGCTAGTGCAGTACCGGATCCTGCAGGTATTGGACGAAGGCCCCTGGGTCCGGGAAGCACGGCTCCATCACCAGCACGAGCCCCTGATGATTGAAGGCCGCGTTGCCCGCCGTGAGCGGGAGCAAGCTCCAGTCACGCAGTTCGCGGAAGGCCTGCCGCAGTCGCTGTTGGATCGATTGATCTTGCGCCCAGAGACGCTCGCCCCGCCGATACTCGGGATACGCCTCCTGGAGGATGCGGTACGCGCGCTGGAAATCCTCAATCACCGGACGTTGCGCGCGCTCGAGGGCGTCCCCCGTCAGGTCTGGGGGGACAAAGAGGGTTTCGGGAACCCCTGGCTCGCCCTGAACGACCAGGAACTCCCGGTCCACCGAACGACGCAAGATCTCTTCAGCGTCCTTCGCGCCCACGTGGTAGTCGCGCGCCACTGAACAAACGCAGAACACGCCCGTCCGGGCTTCGATCGCCTGCTTCAGTCGATCGACGGCGCCGAACACTGGTGGAATCGCATAGAGTCGGCTGCCGAGAATTCCCTGGGCCAACATTGCTTCGTGCGTGCTCATCCTCACTTCTCCTAACGTACCTGTACGCCTAGCCCGGCTCGGCCACCTCCTCCCCTCAACCCCTCATACGAATGATGCGCGGCCGAGACCTGCATGACCGCTACTTTCGACCAGAAAAAGAGTACCACTACGCCCGCGACAATGTCAGCACAGCTCGCGAGGAATACTCGACTCGGGCGATTCGCCCTCGTGAGCGTGAACTCATGCCGGACGGGCGTGTTCGCTGTCAAGACGAAAGGCAGGTGCGGTGCACGCACTGTCCCAATTCGACGCGGCTGCAGGCTCTTTGGGGACATCGCCCCCTGTGGGTAAGATGTGGACAACCTGTGGGTAGCGTGCACTATCCAGCACTGGCATTGGGAAGACAGCCCCGGACGCTACCTCAGCTTCGCTCAGAGTGGCTCATGGTGGGCACTCGCCTCGTCAGCCAGAGGCACCGTGATACGGAACCGCTCATCCATTCGCGTACTATCGAGCCTCTCCAGCCATTCCCTATCAATCAGGCATTCGATGACACGTTCGGTCACCCGCTCGGGGTCGCTAATTCTGGAGCCCAAGAGTCGACCGCGGAGAGCCGGCCCGCCCTTCAGGGCCACTGCCGCCTTGATCTGCGCCCACGTCACTTCCGTTGTCGGCATGGCCATTCGCTGCGTGTGCCTCTGGAGTCTCCGAATGATTTCCGCCTGACCGCTCCGTTGCGCCAGGCGCTCGACCCATCGGGCATCGGAACGTTCCCTTGTCCAGATGAGGAGCCAGGCGAGTGAGAAGATCCCGGTCAGAGACGGAAGGAGGATCCCGAAACGCGCGCGCCACTTTGCAGCCGATTTCAGTCTCTCCCGTTCCCACACTCGACGCTCCCGCCTTAGCTCGTGCAGGACGTCGCGAGCTTCGATCCGAATTGATCCCAGCTGTGACGATTCTGATGATATGTCGTTCAAGGCGCCTACAAACTCCCCGAGCATCGCCTGAGCCTGCGCCGCATCAAGCGTTGAAGACGATCTTCCCGCATCAGCGTAGCCCGCAGCCTCAAGATCCTCTCGGAGATACTCGACCGCACGCTTGAATGGGACGAATTCGTCGTCTTCACCCCCCAATTTGAAGTTCTCGTCCCGCCGGACATCTCTCAGTACGAATATCGCCCTTCGGGCCACCCCCACAGACCGGGAGGCACTGATCGGAGGCTCGTCCTCAAGAACGAACTCGGCGAGGAATTGAGCAGTCTGCCCGTTCATGCTCAGCGTGAAGAGCACGGAACAGATGGCCGCTAGTGTGGCGGATGTCGCCCGCGGGAGCGCGTGGCGAATCCGCTCCCGCGCGGTCCATCGCTTGATCTCCGCAGTCAGCTTTTCGTCGGCGTCGCTGTGTCGTCCGCTCTGGGCGTACGCTTCCAGCAGCGCAGGGAGCTGGTTTACGTCGATCGTTGTTGGCAGGAGGTTCGCTTTTCTCGTGAACCGCAGCGCGGCGTCGATCCTATGATACGTCGCCTCAGCCTGCCCATCGGCGAACTTGCCTACGCTGCCTTCCGGACCGTTGGGATGCAACGCCCGACGTCTTGCTTCGAGATCCGTTTTGATACCCTGAAGGTCAGACGGCGCTCGTGTGAGCTGGAACTCGGCGATGATCTCGTCGATTGACGCGAACGACATTGCCATGCTTCAGCCTATGGGAGGTCGAGCGTCATCGCGAGCGGGCGATGGTCCGAGATCGTCGGATTAGTCTGCTGGTCGTCGATCTCGAACACCCGGGTCCGGATGCTGCTGCCCGAGCGACGCAACGAGTACGACACCAGGGCGCGGTCAGCTGATTCAGCCACGGTCAGTTCCTCGGCGTAGGCGCATGGCGCCACGAGCACGGCGACCGCCGAAACTAGCATCGCGATCCGCATCGCGAGCCACCTATCGCACGTCCCCGTGGGGTCAACGCTCACCGCCCGCCCACCGAATGCGCCTGTGCAATTCTGAGACACCGAGCTGGCCCTCTTCTTGGGCGCGCAGGTTTTGAGGTGAGGGGGCGTCGCTACGAATCCATCGCACGTGCGGCCAGCAACTCGCCGAGAAGGTCCACGAGCTCGGCGAACTCCCCGGGCGCGTGCTCGCAGATCCAGCGGGTGAGCATCTGTCCGTGCTTCACCTTATCGTAGCACTCGGCAGTATCCGAGAGTGCGTCGAAGAGATCCTGCAGCAGATCGCCCCCGTGCACGGTGGCGCGAAGCGTCTTCTCATCCGCATTGCTCTCGGCCCCGTACTTCGCATCCCGCGCGTGCTCGTTGAGCCACTCCGTTACCTGCTGTGGCGCGACCTGCTTGCCCCCGTCCCCCGCACATGTGCTCAACACGTCGGCGATCGCCTCAGCATGCAGTAGGTAGTTCTCGAACATCCGCCGGGGCAGAAAGTGCAACGGGATCCCGCTGGTGCGCGCCTCCCGAATCAGGTCGCTCCGCTCTGCCTCCGAACGACCCTCTTTGTCGAAAAGAAACGCCGCAGCGGGCGGAACAAGATCTCCGCCTGTGGTCAGACTCCGGTAGATCCGAAACATCTTCTCCTTGTCTCGCCCTTCCAGGTCTCCCGTCTGCAGAACGGCTCTGATGACTGTCCCGCGGAGCCAAAGATCCGACGCCGCCACAACAATCGGGAAACAGATTTCTTCGGTCCGCCCCTCGATCCAGAGCACGCGGTCCGCGCCGAAGACATCGGAGAGGCGAGCACCTACATCGACCAGTATGCGCTGCATGTCTTCAGCACTATTGCCCAACACATCGATCTTGCTCTCTGGCCCCTCAAGACGAACGCGCAACAGCGTCGACGGATCCGCCGCGCTTACTACGGTCGGTGAGTGTGTGGTGATGATGTACTGGTGCTGTGGATGCGCCTTTAGGATCTCGATCAGCTTCCGAATCGCACCGGGATGTAGGAAACTCTGCGGTTCATCAATGATGATAACCTTCGGGGAATCGGCAGTGGCAACCACATGCAAGATGGCAAGCACCTGACTGATCCCGGTGCCACTCTCCGCAAGGGAGACGGCTAGGTCTGCCCGATCGCGCCCTTCGGTCCAGACTAGGACCTCGACCTTGCTCCCATCCGACCGCGCAGGCGGGACCGAGAGTCCCTTGACCCGTGGAAGGACCGCACGAACGAGGTCGCAATAATCGTCGAAACCGGGCCGGTCGCTGCTCATCTGAACGTTAAGCGCCGAAGCGAGGTTTCCGGCATCGGGGGCCAGCGTCCCCTGCCTGCCGAAAGGGGCCATAGCTAAGCCGAACCGTTCCGCCCGAAACGCGTACACTCGCTCACTCAGGATCTTCAGTAGGCGGTGTCCGAGACGTTCGCCGAGCGGCACATTTTGCCGGTAATTCCGGTTCTTCAGAACCGCTTTTCCGTCGACGAGCGTAAACTCCATCAAATTGACGGCGTCCTGCGGCACGTCGTACCCGACGAGCCCGACTCGGACGAGCTTGCTACCGCCGGAATACTCGGCCTCCCATAGCGTCGTTGATCGGAAGTGTTCGAGGAAGTCCGAGGAGTCATTCGGAACCCCGCTCTGGCCTCGCGCGGGCACTACGAAGCCCCCGACCCGATCACGAAGTATTTGGCTCAGATCACCTTCCGACAATTCGAACGATACCGTGGCACTCGAGCGCAGCTCGTGCAGAGCGCCGGGCCGTGGCACCGTGAGTTCGCTCTTGTGGGGCTTGTTCGAGAACTGAAGGCTCAGGGCCTCCGCCAACGCGGTCTTCCCGGCGTTGTTCTCTCCTACCACGACATTGAAACGCGGTGTGAGGGTGATCTCCCCTAGATCAAGGAAGCTTTTGTAGTTGGTGATCTTGAACCGGCTGATGTGCACGGGGACCTCGAATCAGCCCGTGGGCGCTTGCCCGCTTGCCGGCGCGGCCCATGTCTCCCATGCGAGGGGAAGCAACGCGACACGGCGGTCCTTGGCGTTGATGACGGTCCAATCGTGGATCACGATTCTCGCGCTATCACGCTCTGCAGCGACATCACCAGGGGACGCGATCACAACCTGGACGACCTGCGCCTCGTACGCCATGGAGCCCTACCCTCGATGCCCCAAGAACGCAGCGTCCACTTCGAGGGTCACCGCGAGCGGCCCTTGATCCACCGCCCCGCTTCGGCGAGGGCAGCCGCGATGGGATCGCGCAGGGCGGCGAGTTGCTCCGCCGTGTCTGCGAGCGATCCGGCCTCGAGGAAATCCGCGAGGGCACGAAGGCCGCGGGTGCGTGGTGGTTGGCTCCCCGCCACTGGGACCCACGTCTGCTACCACGCCGAGCGCGGACCGCTCTGCGGAGACGCGTGCGTCGAGAGTGTCGAAGTCAACCGTGGAAGTGGCCATGCCCTCCGGATAGCGCCACGTCCGTGGTGGGGCAAGGGCTACTCGTGGGTTGACAGCAAGGGTTCTCAGGCAGGCGTGAGCGGGGGCAAGTCACCGCGGTCTGAGATCAGCGCCATGGTCGTATCGAGGGATACGCGAAGCTCTTCCGCCCCCACGGCGTTCGCGCCCTCCCGCACGCCACGCGCGAGTATCTTCTCCATCGTGCGGCCCAGGGCGTCTTGCTCCTCGGGGTCAAGGAGATCCATCTGTCGCCCGAGTTCAATGAGGCGATTGGCGAGAGCGATCTCGTTATCTCCGACCTTCGCATCGATCATGTCGATCCGATACCGGAGTAGGCAGACGCGGAGTTGAACACGCAGAGTCGGCGCCCTGCTCACGACCGCGCAGAACTACGTCATCCGGCGCGGATCCGAAGCGCGCTACCCCTTTCGATCGCACTACCCGTTCCTCCTGCTCCTGGCGCGCACGGGCCTGCGGCTCGGGGAGGCGGTCGCGCTGCAGTACGGGGATGTTGACTCGCACGGTGGCTTCCTCGTGGTGCAACGCGCGCTCGTGCGAGGCCAGATCACGTCGCCCAAGAACAAGCAGACCCGGCGCGTCGATCTTTCCAGTCAGCTTCGCGCGACGCTTGATCTGCGTCGCGAGCAGCGGTTCCGCCACGTCGTGGCCCTGGATGCAGACGCCCAGACCGCCCATGAGCAGGCGCGAGACGCGGCCGCCGCCTGGGTCTTTCCCGACGCGACCGCGGGGCCGATGGACCCCGACAACTTCCGCCAGCGTGTGTGGGGCCCGTTGCTGCGTGCGGCGGGACTGCGCCACGTCCGCCTCCATGACCTGCGCCACACCTACGCGAGCTTGATGATCGCGGCCGGCAAAGAGCTGCACTACATCCAAGAACAGCTCGGGCACCACTCTCCGGCGTTCACCCTTTCGGTCTACGGGCATCTCTTGCCGAGGAATCGCCGGGGCGAAGTCGACTGCCTGGACGACCCCGCACCTGCACCCAACCGCACCCTATGCGCACCCAACCCGCTCGAGGCTGAACCGTCGGAAACGCAAACGCCCCGCAAGTCACCGGACTCGCGGGGCGTTCAAGAGTTGCGGGGGGAGGATTTGAACCTCCGACCTTCGGGTTATGAGCCCGACGAGCTACCGGACTGCTCCACCCCGCGCCATACTCGGACGGACCATCGACCACACGTTGCCGTGAGCCGCTCCCGAGAGGGTGCGCTTCTACCGACTCAGCCGCGGGGTGTCAACTTGCGCTCAGGTTCGAGGCGGCGACTTGCGGCGGGCCGCATGCATGCTGATGGCGACGCCGCGCCGTTCCAGCCGCTTCAGCCGGCGCGCGAGGCTGCGCAGTTCCGGCGTATTGCGGGGTGCGCCTGCGAGGTCCACGACGACGCGGACGTCCTCATCGCGCTCCGTCGTCCGCCCGGCGAACTGGTCATAGAGTGACTCGACATCGTACGGCGTCAGTGGAGCGGAGATGTAGAGACCGCCGGTGCTGCTTGCCGCCGCTGCCGAAACTTGCGCTGCTGCACTTCGCGTGTGTGCCCGCATCCTTTGAAACCCCCTGCTCTTTGTAGACGGGCTCGACATCGCAATGCAATGCGAAAGAGCAGCAATCGTGCCATGGGAAAACTTCGTAGCTACCGGGAAGGCGTCCGCCAGGAGTGGTGCACTCTTGGACTCCGGGCCATGAAAGTGACGGACTACGATCGACGATGACGCACTGCGCTGCGCTTGGCGCCGCGCGCGGGAGTAGCTCGCGGAGACGTCCGCGGGGATGCGCTGGGTGCGCGGTGCGCGCGACGAAGTGCGGTGACCTCCTTGGGCTCGAGAAGGCGCGTCTCGCCACGCCGGAGCCGCCCGAGCTCGACCGGCCCGATGGCAACGCGTTCCAGCTTGTCGACACGGTGTCCGACCGCGTCGCACAAGCGGCGAATGAGGTGCGATCGCCCCTCGAAGACCGTCATGTCGAGCCAGGTCTTGGTCGGGAGCTTCTTCTCGACGTGGACTCGCGCCGGGGCTGTTCGCCCATCGTCGAGCCGGACCCCCCGGCGCATGCGTCGCAATACGCCCTCATCGGGAGCACCGCCGACTTTCACGCGATAGCGTCGCGGGACATGGTACCTTGGATGCAGCAAGCGCGCGGCGGTCTCACCGTCATTCGTCAGCAGGACGAGGCCGGTCGACTGCACATCCAGACGCCCCACCGGGAACAGGCGACCCAGGGCGCGTGGCACGAGGTCGGTCACGGCCTGTCGACCCTCGGGGTCGCGTGCAGTCGTCACGACACCAGCCGGCTTGTTGACCGCTACCCAGACGTGGGGAGCACGGGGCCGGAGGGCCTTGCCATCAACGATGATCCGATCAGTCGGGAGGGCTCGTGTCCCCAGGGTCGTGACCGTCGCTCCGTTCACCGTCACTCGTCCCTGCTGGATCAGTTCCTCCGCCGCCCTCCGCGAGCACAGCCCCGCCTGGGCCAGCATCCGCTGCAGTCGAATCCCCTTCGTCGCCTCCCGTGTCGGACTCACGTTCCTCCTCGGTCTCGTCTCCGCTATCGGCCGCGCTTGCCTCGTCTTCGCTGTCGGCCGCGCTTGCCTCGCCCCCGGTGTCGGCCGTACCCGCGCCGACTCCGTCTGGCATGGGCTGGACGACCTCGCTCAAACTCGGGAGACTCGCCAGATCGCGCAGGCCGAAGACCTCGAGGAACTGACGCGTCGTTCCGTAGATGAGTGGACGGCCGACGACTTCTTTCCGCCCAACGATGCGGATCAGTTTGCGGGACAGCAAGGATGCCAGCACGCTGTCGACATCGACCCCGCGAATGGCTTCGATCTCCGCACGCGTGATCGGTTGTTTGTAACCCACGATCGCCAGGGTCTCGAGCGTCGCACGGGTGAGTCGCCACGGCTTCTGCTGAAAGAGCCGCCGGACCCACTGGGCGTACTCGGGCGCGGTGCGAAACTGATACCCCCCCGCGACTTCGACCAGCCGAATGCCACGACCTTCGCCTTCCGCCCGTTCGCCCAGCATACGGAGGGCGGCGCGCAACTCGGCGCGACTCGGTCCAGGCACCGCGTCGGCCAGTCGCGCCATCGTCAACGGCTCGCCGGCCGCGAACATCACACTCTCGACGATGGCAAGCAGACGCTCGTCTGCTTCGACGGCTTCGTCCTCTCGTTCGTCCTCTCGTTGGTCCTCGACCACGTCGGCTTGCTCGTCCATCCCTTGTTCTTCCATGCCGTCCCCCTCCCCGGTCACGTGATGTCCTCACCCGGTCCAGTGAATTCCTCGACCGAGTCGGTGATCCCCTCGAGCTCTGCAGCGCCCGCTGGCCCACGCAGCAACAGGATCTCGCCGTACGCCTGGTCCTGCCGTGCCCGAACCGCTTGACGCTTGACCAACTCGAGCAGCGCGAGAAACGTCGCGACCATGCGCCGACGACTCACCGCGCCCGCGAAAAGATCGACGAAGCGCAGGCTTCCGTCTGTTTCGATGCGTCGCAGGATGATGTCGACACACTCGGCCACAGAGATTTCTTCGGTTACGATCTCGTGGAAGCGCTCCCGCCCAGCACGCTCGAGGGCTTCGCGAAAGGCCTCGAGCAGATCGGCGGTCGTCACGTCCGACAACCGGACTCCTTCATCGGGATCACGCTCCGGCTGTGCAGGCGCCCGACGATAGACGTCCCGCATCAGTACGGGGCGATCTCCCAACGCGAGCGCCGCCTCGCGAAATCGTTGGTACTCGACCAGCTGCTGGACCAGAGCAGCGCGCGGATCCTCCTCTGGCTCGTCGCCCTCGTCTTCCGATGGCGGCAGCAGCATCCGCGACTTGAGATGCGTCAGGGTGGCCGCCATGACGAGGTATTCGCCGGCGACGTCGAGACTCATCTCCTCCATGAGGCCGAGATACTGCAGATACTGGTCGGTGATCTTTGAGATGGGAATGTCGTAGATGTCGACCTCGGTCCGCTTGACGAGGTGCAGCAACAGATCGAGCGGCCCTTCGAAGACCTCGAGATTGACCCGGTAGGTCATACGCCCCCTCCCACACCGACCTTGGCCCGTACGACCTCCATGGTCGTACGGGCCAGCTCCTGAGCGCGCCGTGTTCCCGTCATCAGCACGTCACGTACATCGTCGGGGCGCGCTTCGAGGGCGGCGCGGCGCTCGCGAATCGGCGCCAGCTCCTCCTCGGCCCGGGCGATCATGACGTGCTTGCACTCGAGACAGCCAATGCCGGCGGTGCGGCATCCTTCGGCCGCCCATGCCAGTTCCTCCGGCGTGCAGTACACGCGATGCAAGGTATACGCCGGGCAATCGGCGGGATCGCCTGGATCCTTGCGGCGGGCCCGCCGAGGATCAGTCATCATGCGCGACAGTCTGGTCTTTACCTCATCGGCATCGTCGGCGAGGAAGACCGCGTTGTTGAGACTCTTACTCATCTTCCGCCCATCGAGACCCGGTACGCGAGCCGCGTCGGCGAGGACCGCCTCCGGCTCGGGAAACGTGGCGCCAAAAATATGATTGAACCGTCGGGCGATATCCCGCGTCAACTCGACGTGAGGCACTTGATCCGCGCCGACCGGAACGGCCGTCGCGTGATACATCAAGATGTCTGCCGCCTGCAGCACCGGGTAGCCCAGGAATCCGTAGGTCGACAGGTCGCGCTCGGAAAGCTGTTGCTGGGTTTCTTTGTACGTCGGGACGCGCTCCAACCAACCCACCGGCGTGATCATGGACAACAGGAGGTGCAGCTCCGCATGCTCCGGAACGCTCGACTGCAGAAAGATCGTTACCCGTTCGGGATCGATCCCACTCGCGAGCCAGTCCGTGACCATCTCGAGGATGTTCGCGGAGACCCCGGACGTGCGGTCGTAGTCGGTCGTCAGCGCGTGCCAATCCGCGACGAAGAAGAAACACTCGGCCTCCTGTTGGAGGCGCTGCCACGTGTGCAAGGTGCCCAGCAGATGTCCCAGATGGAGACGTCCCGTGGGACGCATGCCACTCACGATGCGCTTCGTCGTCACAGCAGCGCTCCGAGCACGAGCCGAACCGGCGTTCCAAGGATCGCACGGAGGGAGTCCGTCATGAGCAGGAACACGACGATCATGAAGCCGAAGGGCTCCAGTTGCGCGAGCCTGCGCGCGTAGGGAATCGGCAGCAGTCCCACCATGACGCGACCACCGTCGAGGGGTGGAATCGGGAGCATGTTGAAGACCGCGAGGACGACGTTGATCAGCATGCCGTACCAGGCCATCTGCACCAAAGGCGCGGAGTATCCGGACGAGACCGCCGCCACGGCCTGGAGAGCGGTCACCTCGTAGTAGCCAGCGGCGAGCCGGTGTAGCAGGAACGCGCAGCCGACCGCGAGCACGAGGTTCATCCCCGGCCCTGCCAGGGCGACCCACACCATTTGACGCCGCGGATCGCGTAGCCGGCTGAAGTTGACGGGAACCGGTCGCGCATAGCCGAAGATCCAGGGAGCGCCGACGAAGAGCAGCAAACCGGGGATCAGGAGCGTGCCGACCGGGTCGATGTGAGGCAACGGATTCAGGGTGAGGCGACCCATCCTGAGCGCCGTGTCGTCGCCGCAGCGGAGCGCGACGTACCCGTGGGCGACCTCGTGGAGGATGACAGCCGTGAGCACGGGAATCGCCCAGAGCGCGGCCTGGCCTGCAAGCGCGCCAAAACCCTCAAGGCTTCCCATGAGTGTTCCTAACAGTCGCGTCGCGCGGGCGCAACGGACGGACGGCGTCACGTGGGTGAAAGCGCCGATGCACTTCACGCAGGCGGCGCGGTGCGACGTGCGTATACACTTGCGTGGTACCGATATCGACGTGGCCCAGCATCGTCTGCACCGCCCGCAGGTCCGCGCCGCCATCGAGCAAGTGCGTCGCAAACGCATGCCGAAGGCTGTGTGGCGAGACGCGTGCATCGAGCCCGGCGATACGCAGATACTTCTTGAGGAGCTTCCAAATCATCTGGCGCGAGAGCGGCGCCGCACGTCGGGAGAGAAAGATCTCCGGCCGCGGTCGGCCGCGGCCGAGCAACCCTGGTCGTCCGAGTTGGAGATAGTCGTCGAGTCGTGCTCGCGCCGGACGCCCAAGCGGGACGATCCGCTCCCGGTTGCCCTTGCCCACGATCCGGACACAATTCGCGTCGAGGTCGACGTTGACGTCGCGCAGCGCCACGAGTTCCGACACGCGCAGGCCCGCGCCGTAGAGCAGCTCCAGGATGGCACGATCCCGCCGGCCGAGGGGCGTGTCGGGCGCCGGCGTGTCCAGCAAGGTACGCATGTCGTCGACTCCCGGCGCATGCGGCAACGGTCCGGGGGCCTGTCGCACGCGGAGCTCGGACATGGGCGACGCGTCGAGCGCACCTTCGGCTACAAGATAGCGGCCGAAGCTTCGGAGGGCGGCCGTGAGCCTGGCCTGGCTCCGGGTGCCGAGGCCGCGCCGGCGCTCGGCGACGAGAAACCGGCGACAGACCGCCAAGGTCAGATCGCGTGGCTCGCAGACGCCGAGCGGGATCGCCCAGGTGGTGAATCGCCCGAGATCGCGCGCGTAGGCTCGGATCGTGTTGGGACTCAGACCGCGTTCGGCACTCAGGAAGGCAAGAAACCGATCGATCCAGGTGTCGAGAGCGACGGCGCGCGTGCGTCCCGGGCGGGAACCGCCACTGGTGGTCACGTCGCCTTCTCCGACGGCGCGGCGAAGGTCGCGAGTGCGCTGACCAGCGCCTCACGAATTTCCTCCTGACGCTCGCTCGCCAGAATCTTCGCTCCGTCAGCGTCGGTGACGTAGAAGACATCGAACACCTGATGCACCTGCGTCGTGATCTTCGCCAGGTGGATGACGAGCCCGAGCCGGTGCAAACAGTGCGTGATGACGAACAGGACGCCGACACGATCCTGCGTGATGACGTCAAGCACGGTGTAGCTCTCCGAGATCGCATTGTCGGCGATGACTTGCGTCTCGACGCGCACGCGTGAGGGTTGCTCCAGAATCGAGTGCTGCCGCGAGGCCGCCACCAGCTCCGCCACTTCGACCTGCCCACGAAGCGCCTGCGCGATGAGCCCTTTCACCCGATCCCATCGATCGTCGTCGAGAACGCGCTCGCGCTGGTCGAGATGCGTAATCCTCATCACGTCGAAGGCTACGCCTCCCAACGATGTCGTGATGCGCCCACCCGAGACGTTCATGCCCTGAGCAGCGACGACGCCCGCCACCAGGGCGAACAGGCCGGGCCGATCCGGGGTGCAGATCGAGAACTCACTGAACTCCGACTCCGGGAGATGGCGTAATCTCGCCACGAAGAGATGTTCATGCTCGCTCTCCGGACGCATCGACCATTCTTCGCGAAGACGGTTCATCATCTCGAAGTGTTGTGGGATCCGCGCTTCGGCGGTCGTGGCAACGTAGCGCTCGGGCATCGCGGCGAGGAATCGGTCGAAGGCCTCATGACGCTCCGGGTCGATGGTCGCCCGCACGCGCTGCCGGACGCGCGCGGCCCGCGCATCCTGATTCTCGTCGAGCTGCCCTTGCTCGAAGAGGTTCATCGTCTGCATGTAGAGCTCGGCCAGAAGCTCGCCACGCCAGTTGTTCCAGACCTTGGGTGCCACAGCGCGCATGTCGGCGAACGTCATGACGTAGAGTGCCTTCAGATTCTCGACACTCCCGACGGTCTGCGCGAAATCCCGAATCAACCCCGGATCGCGTGTGTCCCGGTGCTGCGCCAGGTGCGACATCAGGAGATGATGGCGGACGAGAAAGGTCCATTGGGCGGCATCGTCCTCATGAATGGGCAGACGCGCCATGATTCCCTCGAGCAACTCCGCACCACGCTCCGAATGCCCTTCTCCATGTCCCTTCCCGATGTCGTGGAAAAGCATGCTCAAGAACAGCACGTCGTGGCGATCCAGGTCTCGCATGACGTCGGTCAGCAAGGGGACGAACGACCGATGGTCGCCCCGACGCAGGCGTTCGAGCTCTGCGATGCCGACCAGGGAATGCTCATCGACCGTGTAGGTATGGTAGAGATCCCGCTGCACCAGACGATCGATCCGTGAAAACTCCGGGAACATCCGACACAGCACCCCCACCGCGTGCATCTCGCGATAGGTCTCCCAGACGTCATGCCTCCAGGCGGCAATGTCCAGGAACGGACGCGTGAAGGTAAGGCTGGAGCGCTCGGCATCGCCGATCAGGTCCAGGTGCTCACGAATGAGGAGCTTGGTGGCCTCGGTCAACACCACGCCATGCCGCTGCGCGTCCCGGAACAGCGTCACGAGGTTGGTCGGATCCTCCTCGAGCAGTTCGGCTCCGCGAATCGAGAGGACGCGGTTTGCCACGCGGACGCCCTCGCGAATCTCGCGTCCAGTCACGCGGCCGATGAGTCGGTACGGGTGCGCCCGCTCGGTGCAACGCTCGATCATCCGATCCGAGAAACGACGGACGGTCGTCGCGTGTCGGTAGTACGCACGCATGAACTCCACCAACGTCTCGCGGGCGCCCTCCTCCCCGAATCCCAGCTCGGCTGCGATGGCCTCCTGAAACTCGAACGACAAGCGGTCGTGGTGCGATCCGGTCGCGAAGTGCAACGCGTTCCGTACCCGAAACAAGAAATCGAGTGACGCGGCAATCTCCCGCTCTTCTCGCTCGGTGATGACGCCCTTCTGCACCAGGTCGCGGGCCGTCTTGATCTTGAACTTGACCTTGGCAAGCCACATCGCCGTATGGATGTCGCGCAGTCCTCCTGGCCCATCCTTCAAGTTGGGCTCGAGAAGATACACCGAGTTCCCGTGGGCCTGGTGCCGATGCTCGCTCTCGGCGAGCTTCTCTCGATAGAACCCGGCAGCATTCTTCTTGAGGACGTCGGACTCCATCGTCGCCTCGAACTCGCGATAGAGGCCCTCGTCGCCCGCGAGATAGCGCGCGTCCAGCAGGGCCGTCTTGACCGTGAGATCGCGCTGCGCCATGCGCGCGCAGCCGAGTGGAGTGCGACTGGCGTGTCCGACGGTCAGGCCTGCGTCCCACAGCGTATAGAGGATGACTTCGGCAACCGTCTCGACGTAGGGATTCACCTTCCAGGGATAGAGGACGAGGAGATCGATGTCGGACGCCGGATTCAGCTCAAATCGGCCGTAACCACCTTGAGCAGCGACCGTACATTTGTGATCGAGCATGACCGACCGTCGCATGTAGAGCAGCGTCGCCGAGTCGAAGAGATAGGACACCAACGCGTCGATGGCGCCCGTGTAGGCGATCACGATCGCTCCCCCGCCAGCGCCGGCACGATGCTGCGTGCATAGCTCCGCCTTGACGTCGGTCACGTACTGCTTGGCGATGGCACCCAGGTCGGCATCCGCGTCCGGCGCCGGGAGCGGAGGCAGGGTGGATGGCACCGAGGACGGCCTCACCGTAGCATCGTGGGCCGGCTCAGAGGGTTTTCGCGAGTCGAGCATCGGCGAGGAAGTCGCGCATCCCGAGGAAGAGGCCTTCGGCGATGTCGGACTGATACTCCCGCTGGGCGAGGCGCTTGCCCTCGACGGGATGGGTCAGGAAGGAGGTCTCGATGAGGACGCAGGGCATGTAGGCTCCGACGAGGACGTAGAAGGGGCCCTTCTTGACCCCGAGGTTGCGGACATCCGGATAGCGGGCGCGCAAACGTCCAAGTAGTCTACCATGAACGCGCTGGGCAAGGGTGATGGACTCCTCTTCCTTGCTGGACTGCACCATGTCACTCAGGATGAACGACAGGTCCCCACCTCCGAGTCGCAGCTGGGGGCCGTTTTCCATGTTGGCCAGACGGATAGTTGCACGATCATTCGAGTTGTTGAGGGTGTAGGTCTCGATCCCCTGCAACCGTCCGGCTTCGTCAGCGTTGGCATGGATCGAGACGAAGAGATCGGCGCGGCTCGCGTTCGCGAAGGCGGTACGATCTGCAAGCGAGCGCGTCTCGTCACCATCGCGTGTGAGCAAAACGATCGCGTTGAGCTCCGCCTCGATGCGTTTCTTCAGCCGCTGTGCGATACGGAGGACGACCTCCTTCTCGAGCAGGCCGTCGATGCCTTCTGCGCCCGGATCGTTCCCCCCATGCCCCGGATCGAGAACGATTCGCCACGGAGCACCCGCTGCTCCGATCGGCGGCGGCAATACCGCCCGCCTCGGCTTGTGCACCGCTGCAACCTGCTCGGGCACTGGCTTCACCGCCGGCGTTGGCGCGGCGACGACGACCTCGGCGATCACTGCGGCCGTCGCTTGCGCCTCAACGATCCGCTGCGACGAACGCTCCAGGGGCGGAGCGCCGGATGGTGTCGGAACAGCAACGGGCGCGTCCGGGACCGCCGCGCGCTTGGTGTCCGGCGCCACGGGTGTCGGAACTTGCGCCGGGCGCCGAGGCGCGGGCCGAGCATCTGGTCCATCGTGCGTGGGCTTCGTGGCCTCGACGACGGGCGGTGCTCGTCGCACGGCTGGCTCCGGAGCCGCAGGGGCTGGTCGGGGCGGCGCAACGGCCCGTGCCGGTGGGGACGATGGCCGGCGCGCCAGAACGACGCTGGGATCTCCGACGACGTCGATCACGAGTCGTGCCGGCTCGGGGTAGGCGCGGATCTCGTACGTGCTCTTCCCGGCCAAATCGAGAACGACACGCGCGGTCCGCTCGGTGAATTGGCCAGTCCGGATGCGTTGGAGGATGCCGTGGTCCGCCCCCATCGGCACCCGCGCCGCCCGACCCAGCCGGGCGTTCGAAAGATCGATGACCAGTCGCTGTTTGCTACCACGCGCCGGATCGCCCGGGAGCGTGCGAACCTCGTGAGGCACGGCTCTGGAGAGCATGACGATGACCCGTGTCGACAGGCCGTCCGACTCGTAGCGTACCCGCTCGACCTGCGCCGGTGTCGCCGCGGACGCAGCGGCATGTGCAGCAGAAAGACCTCCGGTCTGTCCGCCGAAGAAATCCACCATCGCGAGCGCGATCACCGCCGACATCGCGACGAGCCGATGCCCGGGCGCCCCAACGAGTGTCCTACTCCCCCTGTCCGCGGTCATCACTTCCTCCGCCCCGCGCCGCCTCCACCAAGAGATGAAGCTCCGTCAACGCCTCGATCGGAGTCATGCGTGTCACGTCGAGTCCCTTGAGTCTGGCCTCGACTTCCGACGGTCCACGCGCGAAGAGCCCGAGCTGTTCCGGGATCTCGCCCTCGGCCGCCAGCATCACACCCCGTCCTCCCGAAGCAAGCTCACCGCGCTCGAGCGTGGTGAGCAACCCACGGGCTCTTTCTACCACCGACCCGGGCAGCCCCGCCAGTCTTGCGACCTCGACACCGTAACTCCGGCTGGCCGGCCCCGCCACGATGCGCCGCAGGAACACGATCGAATCCTGCCATTCGCGTACTGCCACGGAGTAGTTCCGGAGCCTCGGGCGCTCTTCGGCGAGGGCCGTAAGCTCGTAAAAGTGCGTGGCAAAGAGGGTTTTCGCCCCGGGTCCCTGATCGTGCAGATACTCGGTGACGGCCCACGCGATCGCGATACCGTCATAGGTACTCGTTCCGCGACCGATCTCGTCGAGCAGGACCAGGCTCCGATCCGTGAGCTCACGCAGAATATTCGCCGTTTCGCGCATCTCGACCATGAACGTCGAGTCGCCCGCGGTCAGATCATCGGATGCCCCCACGCGGGTGAAGATGCGGTCCACGACTCCAATCTGCGCCTTGGCCGCCGGCACGAAGCTTCCCGCCTGGGCCAGGAGGACAATCAAGCCGACCTGTCGCAGATAGGTGGACTTACCCGCCATGTTTGGCCCGGTGATCAGTATGATCTGCTGCTCGTCATCGAGGGTGCAATCGTTTGGCACGAAAGGCTCGGTGGTCGACATCGCCTCCAGCACCGGATGTCGCCCTTCCTCCAGGAGGATCGCGCCGCCGTCGTTGATCTGCGGCCGTACGTATCCGCGATCGTGGGCGAGCTCGGCGAGTCCGGCGATGGTGTCCAGACCGCCGAGTGCCGTTGCGTTGGCTCCGAGCGCTTGCTGGAAGCCCGCTGCCTCTTCGACGAGCTCGGAGAAAATCTCTCCTTCCAGCTGGCGCAGGCGCTCCTCGGCGCCAAGGAGACGGCGCTCCTGCTCCTTCAGTTCGGTGGTGACGAACCGCTCGGCCCCTGCCAGTGTCTGTTTTCGGATGTAGTCCTCCGGGACCGAAGCCAGGTTCGCCTTCGTCACTTCGATCGAGTACCCGGAGACGCGATTGTACTTCACTTTGAGCGATCCGATGCCCGTGCGGGCGCGCTCCCGCGCCTCCAGCGCGACCACCCATCCTTTTCCGTCCTGGGCCAGCGCTCGCAGCTCGTCCACTTCGGCATGGTAGCCGCTGCGTACGACCGGTCCGGCGCGTACCGTGGCCGGCGGCTCATCGACCAGGATCGCCTCGATCCGCTGGGCGAGATCCTGCAACGGATCGAGCGATCCCGCGAGGTCGCCCAGCAATCCCGGCGCCGAGGCCGCACAGTCACGCACCTGCGAAACGCGTTCGAGGCCGTTCGCAAGACGTGCAAGATCGCGGGGGCTCGCGCGTCGGGCACCGATGCGACCGGCAAGCCGCTCGACGTCTCCCATGCCGGCGAGGGCCGACCGCAGATCGCCACGTCCCCCCACGTCGTCCACGAGCGCCTCCACCGCGTCGAGTCTGCGAGCGATCGCGTGACAGGATGTGAGCGGACTCAGCAACCAACGACGTACGGTCCGACTGCCCATGGGCGTCACCCCACGATCGACGAGACCGAGAAGCGATCCGCGTCGCTCTCCATGCGGACCCTGCACGACGTTCAGATTGATGCGCGTCACTTCGTCGAGTGCCAGCGTATCTCGGGGATGACAGATCTCGGGCGCCCGGAGATGACCGAGCGTGCCGCGATACGTCTCGCGAAGATAGGCACGCAACCCTCCGAGCGCGGCCTGCCCCGCGGTGCCTACTGTGCTCGGCGCACCGTCGAGCTCGACCGTGGCCAGCCACCGAAGCGCGTCGTCGGCGTCGCACCATGCGCGTGGCATGCGACTCTTGAAGATCCGCGGTGTTCGATCGAGCAGATGTTGTAGCTCCGGCGCGTCGCTCGGAAGTACCAATTCGCGCACACCGAGGCGGTTGATCTCTTCCGCGAGCGCATCGAGCGTCTCACGCCGCGCCAACTGGTCCGCGTCGGTCACGTCCGACGGCTGTGCGTACTCGAAGACCCGCAGTTCCCCGGTCGAGACGTCGGTGACGGCGAGCCCGAACCCCGCCTCGCTCTCGCCGAGGACGGCGAGGAAGCTCGGTGTCTGTGGATCGAGATTCTCCTCCTCGACCACCGTTCCTGGTGTGATGACCCGCACGACTTCACGCTCGACCAGGCCCTTCGCGCCCCGCGGATCCTCGACTTGCTCGCAGATGGCGACCTTGAGTCCCGCGCCAAGCAATTTCTGAACGTAGGGCTCGACGGCGTGATGAGGCACGCCGCACAGGGGAATGGGTTGCGGATCGTTCTTGTTCCGGGAGGTGAGTGTGATGTCGAGGATCCCGGCGGCCTGCTCTGCATCCTCGAAGAACATTTCGTAGAAGTCCCCGAGGCGGAACATGAGGATGGCATCGCGATGCGCGTCTTTGAGCCGCAGATACTGGCTCAGCATCGGCGTCAGCTTCGGGGGGATCTTGGGCCCCGATGCGGCTGCGGCTTTCGCTGGCGTGTCCGCTCCCCCCACCCTACCCCGCTCCTCGCTCACAAGCGTTTACGTTTGCGATCGATGTAGTCGACGAGAAGGTACTCGCCGAGCGTATCGGGTCGCGTGTACAGGGCCCGGCCGCGATTGATGCTGGTCATCCGCTCGACGAAGGCGCGGAGACTCGGACTGTCGTCGAGCATGAACGTGTTGATGACAATCCCCATCCGGGTAACCCGTTCGACCTCCCGGAGGGTCTCCCGGGCCGCGCGCAGGCTGATGCCCCCGAAGCTGAGTGGCCATTCACAGTACAGCCTTCCCTTCTGGAAATAGGCCGTCGGTTGCCCGTCGGTGATGACGATCATGTGGCGGTTCCGGGCCGGCCGCCGCGATAGAAGCTCGGTCGCAAGGCGCAGACCATCCTGCAGGTTCGTGAACGGATCGCCCATGTTCCAGGTGGCCTCGGGCAGATCGCGGAGCTTCAGCTCCACCGCGCGTGTGTAGAATCCCACGATCGCAAAGTAGTCGCGTGGATACTGCGAGCGAATCAGGCTTTCCATGGCCAACGCGACCTTCTTTGCGGCGATGAATCTCCCGTCCCAGCTCATTGACCAGCTCATGTCGAGCAGCAGTACCGTCGACGCCGTCGTGACAGCGTCGGCCTCGTGCACCCGGAAGTCGTCGGGCACCAGCGAGAGCGGTGCCCCGGCCCGGCGCGCCAGCGACTGTTTGAGCGTTCCGACCAGGTCGAGGTGCATGGGGTCGCCATAGACATACGGCTTGGTGGCGTCGGGGCGCACGGTGACGGCTCCCTGGCGTCCGAGATCGTGGCCGCCCTCCCGATCGCGCCGCAGCCCCTGGTAGATGTCGCGCAGGGCCAATTGGCCGATCTTCCGGACCCCCTTCGGGGACAGGACCGTCTGCCCGTCGCGTTGGGAGAGATAGTTCGACTCGCGCAGGACTTGCATCATGCGCTGTAAGCGCTCGAAGCCGTCGGCGGCCTCGTCACCGAGCAGCTGCCTGAGCTCCTCGAGCGTAATCGACGCCATGTTTCCGGAGGCCAGATCCTGTTCGAGCTTGCCGAGCCGTTCGAGCTCGCGCATCAGCTCGAGTGCTTCCTCGTACCCGAGCGACCGCTGGCCTTGAAAGAGTCCGCGGCTGCGCTGCTGAAAATTCTCGAGATCGCGGATGTCCGCCAGGTCCTCGACGAGATGGTCGAGCTCGGCCTCGGCGATCGACTCCCTGAACCCTTGTTCCGTAGCGAGCTGCCGCAGGGCGGCAATGGCATCCGCCAACCCGGGCGGAAGCTGATCGAGCCGTCGGAGTGCGTCTGCCGCATCGGGGCCCTTGCCAAGCGCTTCCTGTTCGAGTTCGAGAAGCTCATCGAGCTTCCGTTGCTTCCCCTCGAGCGCTGAATCGATGTTGACGTCCTGATACCGCTCCTGCATCTGACGGCGGACGCGGTCGAGCAGCTCGTCGAGACCCATGACTGGCTCGCCCCCGAGGTCCGCCCCCTCGCGCATGAGCCAGTCGAGCGCCTGCTGCAGATCGTCCGTCCGCGACAGATGCTCTCCGAGCTTCGAGAACACTTCGTCGGCATCGAAGCGTACCGCCTGTCGTCCGTCCCAGACCGTATATCGATGGATGAGCATTCGCGGAACTCAGTTGCGATAGGAGTAGCGCCCGCCTTGGCGGTCCTTGTTGAGCTTGCCGTGGACATGGCAACCCTCGAGCACGAATTCGGTGGCAGCCGCGACCAACGCCGGACTCTCGAACGGCCCGAGCGCGGTAATCGCCTCGCGCAGCCCTGGAATGCCGCGGACGCCCTCCAGATAGTCGGCAGCCGGCATGCGATCCGACACCTCCACCCCGCCCCCGCTACTGAAGTACTCGACGATGCTCCCGAGCGCGTCGATGTCGATGGCTCGATCGAATACCTTGAGCACCGCGCGATTCATCAGTCGATCGATGAGATCGTCTTCCCGTTTGTCCTCGCCGGCATATTCGAGCTCGATCTTCCCGGCCATCGAGGGCAGGATCGCATGCAGGTCGGTGATGCGCGGAACGATCTCCTGCTCGTGACACCGCACGGCACGCTTCTCGGCATTGGAGAGCACGCTCTCGTAGTTGTTGATACTGACGCGGACGCTGACGCCCGACGCTTGATTGATCTCGTCCGAGTCCCGCGCTTCCATCGTGAGCTGCGCCAGCAGCTCTTTCATGAAATCGGGCACGCGAAGCTGTCGACCGTCGCGATCGGTGGTTGGCACCTCGAGATCCACGATCGTGATTTCGTCGGCGATCGTACGTGGATAGTGCGTTCTGATCTGGACGTCGAAGCGATCTTTCAAGGGGGTGATGATACGACCGCGGCTCGTGTAGTCCTCCGGGTTGGCGGTCGCGACCAGCACGATGTCGAGCGGCAAGCGGATCTTGTAGCCCTTGATCTGAACGTCCTTCTCTTCCATCAGATTGAAGAGGCCGACCTGGACCTTTTCGGTCAGATCCGGCAGCTCGTTGATGGCGAAGATGCCCCGGTTGGTTCGCGGGACGAGTCCGTAGTGGATCGTTTCCTCGTCGGCCAGATAGCGGCCCTCCGCCACCTTGATCGGGTCGATCTCTCCGATCAGATCGGCCATGGATGCGTCGGGGGTTGCCAGCTTCTCGCCGTAGCGCCGGTCCCGCGAGATCCATTCGATCGGAACAGCATCTCCTGATTCCGCGATCTTCGTCCGACAGGCCTTGCAGAGCGGGCGGAAGGGATCGTCGTTGATCTCGCAGCCCGCGACGGCCGGCACGGTCTCGTCGAGCAACGCCACCAATCCACGCATGATGCGTGACTTGCCCTGCCCACGCTCGCCGAGAAACACGATGTGATGACCAGAGAGGATGGCGTTCTCGATGTCCGGAATCACCGTCTCGCCGTAGCCGATGATATCTTCGAGGATGGGTGTCCCTGCGGCCAATCGTGCCACGAGGTTCCGGCGCATCTCCTCACGTACGGACGCGACTGCGTACCCTGCCGCTCTGAGCTCGCCAATCGTTCGACTTTGTTCGTTCACGTCAGGCCTCCCGATAGCGATCATTATAATCGGGGCAGTCGCACGGAGGGAAGCGGGACGGAGCCCTCAATGGTCGCGTTCAGGTGAACAGTGGATGCAGGCGGTCGAAGGTCGAATCGAGATGCTCGGACATGACCTTCACCTCGGCGACGACCGGCATGAAATTGGTGTCGCCGTTCCACCGTGGCAGGAGATGCCAATGACAGTGATCCTCGACGCCGGCTCCGGCAGCGCGCCCCAGATTCATGCCGATATTCATGCCCTCGGGCTCAAAGGCGCTCCAGAGGACCCGCGCGGTCCGACGGACCGCGTGCTGCAATCCGTCGTAGTCCTCGTCGGAGAGCTGGTCCGGACGCGCCACGTGCTGGGCAGGGGCCACCAGGAGGTGCCCATGGCCGTAGGGATACTTATTGAGCATCACGACTGCCGACGGGGTGCGCGCGACCGTCAGATGCCCACGGTCGTCTGTCGCGTCGAGCGCCGCGCAGAAGAAGCACTGCGGCGCGCCCTCGTCAGGGGCATCGGTCCGCGCCTTGACGGCCTCGTCGATGTAGCTCATCCGCCACGGGGCCCAGAGTCGCTTCACCGTTCCCCCTCCGCCGTCCGCCGCTCCGCGGGCCTCGCGCCGCGCCGTGTCAGACGGGGTCTCCGGCCGAAGGGTCTGACTCGATCTGCCCCTTGCCGTCGACCCGGAGTTTCAGCTCCTTGCCCACTTTGAAGAACGGAACGCGCTTGGCTGCCACCGGAACAATCGCTCCGGTCTTCGGGTTGCGCCCCTCGCGGGCCTTGCGATGTTTGACGACGAAGCTGCCGAAACCGCGGATCTCGATCCGCTCCCCGCGCGCCAATGCCTCGGTCATGCTGTCGAACACGGCATTCACGATGACCTCCGCGTCCCGTCCCGAGAAGCGCGGATAGACGCGGATGACTTCGTCAATGAGGTCCCGCTTGGTCATGGAGCCGCCGTCCGACACTGGATTCGTGATCATGCCCTCTCCCTCACGGTCACCGAAGCAATGGTCCGCCGTACAAGAGCTGAAGTCCCGACACTGGAGGACTGTTCCCGAGGCCTTGCGCGAGGCCCCGTGCGAGGCTGCCAGGCGCGAGGTCGAACAGCATGCCCCACCACCAGGGAAACTCACGTGACCGCATGTGGCGGACGCGGGGCTCACCCTCGATACCGCCACGTTCAGCCGCCATCGCGATTGCATCATCGAGCCCACCAAGCGCATCGACCAGACCGGCCGCGTGGGCCTGTTCGCCAGAGTAGATGCGACCATCGGCGAGCTCGCGTACACGCGCGGCGTCCATGTCGCGTCCGCTCGCGACCGCATCCACGAACTGCGTATGGACGCTGTCGATCATCTCCTGAAACAAGCGCCGTTCCTTCTGGGTCAGAGGGCGCGTCGGCGAGCCCATGTCCTTGTGCGCGCCCGACTTGATGGTTTGGGGAACGACACCGACCTTGTCGAGCAGCCCTTCGAGGTTGCCGAGCTCCATGATGACACCGATCGAGCCCGTGATGGTACCCGGATTGGCAACGATCGTGTCACACGCCGCGGCAATGTAGTACCCGCCGGACGCGGCCACACCGCCGAAGGACGCCACCACCGGCTTGACCGCCCGGAGCTTGAGGATGGCGGCGTAGATTTCCTGCGATGGCGCGACGCCGCCGCCAGGCGACTCCACGCGGACGACGACGGCCTTGACGGCAGGGGATCGTTCGAATTCCTTCAGCGATTCGACGACGGCATCACTCTCCGAGATGACGCCTTTGACCTCGACGACGCCGACTTTATCGCCAAACGCCAATGCCGACGCGAGGTCGCCGTCCGACCCGATAGTCAGCAGGAACGCCGCGGCAAAGAAAACGACGACGATGAAGGAAAGAACCGCGATGCCCCGCGCAATAGGATGCGCTCTCGCCACGTACCACCACCCGTCCGCTACTTGTCGGCCTCGCCTTTCGCCTTGGCTGGCGGGTCACTCTCGTCACGATCCAGTCGTGCTCCGCTCAGAAGGTCTTCGAACGAGAACTTGGCGCTTTCACGCTCGCGCTCGAGATAGCTATCGACCTCTTCGCGTTCCTCGCTGCGCCGAAGCGCCTTGATGCTGAGACCGATCCGGCGCTCACGGGGCTCGACGTTCGTTACTTCGGCTTCGACCGATGCACCGACTTCGAAGAGCTGTCCGGGACGCTCCACGCGCTCGGTCGAGAGCTGGCTGACGTGGATCAGGCCTTCGAGCCCTTCCTCGAGTTCGACGAAGACGCCGAAATCGGTGACGCTCGTGACGACACCCTTCACCCGACGGCCCACGGGGTAGCGCTGAGGCATGGCGTTCCAGGGGTCTTCGTCGATCTGCTTGACCCCGAGCGAGATGCGCTCGTTGTCGACATCGATGACCAGCACGACCGCCTCGACCTCGTCGCCCTTCTTGTACATCTCGGACGGGTGCTTCACCTTCTTCGTCCAGTGGAGGTCGGAGATATGGACCAGCCCGTCGATCCCATCGTCGATGCCGACGAAGATCCCGAAGTCGGTCACGCTCTTCACCACACCTTTGACGCGATCGCCGACGGGATGATTGATGCGGACCATCTCCCACGGGTTCGGGGCGATCTGCTTCAGCCCGAGTGACACACGACGATTCCCGGGATCCACTTCGAGGACCACGACCTCGACTTCATCCCCGGCGTTCAGCACCTTGGAAGGATGACTGACGCGGCGAGTCCAGGACATTTCGGAGACATGAATCAGCCCCTCGACGCCCTTCTCGAGCTCGATGAACGCGCCGTAGTCGGTCAGACTGACGACCGTGCCCTTGACCCGCATGTTGGTCGCGTAGCGCTCGGCCACGGTTGCCCACGGATCCGGGAGGATCTGCTTCATCCCGAGCGAGACGCGCTCGCGCTCCGGATCGTACTTGAGTACGACGACCTTCACCTTGTCGGCAACGTTCAGCACCTCGGACGGATGTCCGATACGCCCCCACGACATGTCGGTGATGTGGAGCAGGCCATCGATGCCACCGAGATCGACGAACGCGCCGTAGTCGGTGATGTTCTTGACCGTGCCTTCGAGGATGACACCTTCCTCGAGCACCTTGAGCGTCTCGCCTTTCAGCGATGCACGCTCGCGCTCCATGACCGCGCGCCGCGAGACGACGACGTTGCCGCGTGAGCGATTGAACTTGAGGATCGAGAAGCGCCCGCGCTGCCCGATGAAACGATCGAGGTTGCGCGCCGGCCGAAGGTCGGCGTGCGACCCGGGCAGGAAAGCGGGCACACCGATATCGACTTTCAGGCCGCCCTTGACCTTGCCGACGACGGTACCTTCGATCGCGCCCTGCGCTTCGAACGCTTCTTCGATATCGCGCCATACGCGGAACTGTTCCGCCTTCTGTCGCGAGAGGATGATGCCGCCGTCCTCTGAATCGGAGCTCTCGAAGTAGACGTCGATCTCGTCGCCTTCTTTGATCGAGACCGTTCCGTCACGATCACGGAACTCCTGAACACCAATCTGTCCTTCTGACTTGTAACCGATGTCGACGGTAATGTGATCGCGGCCGACCATGACGACGCGACCGCGGACGACCTCGCCTGGGCGAACGGAGCGCAGGCTCTGCTCGAAGAGCATGCCGAAGTCCTCGACACCGGCCTCCTCGAGCTGGTCGTGTTTTTCCTCGCTAGACAAACGTACACCCCCTGGGCATTGAGATCCCCGCCAGGCCAACGCCTCGGGACGCCTCTCATTAGCTCTCCGCCCTTGGAAGTTCAAGGCCTTGGCGGTTTGCGCACCTTGAGGGCGAGGACTTCGACGACCTCGGCGAGGCTGAGACCACTGGTATCGAGCACCTCGGCATCGGGCGCCGGCCGGAGGGGGGCGACCGCCCGCCCCTGGTCACGGAGATCCCGCGCGACAATGGCCTCCCGGATGGCCTCCAGAGCCTCCTCGGGATGCTCGGCGTGACGGCGCCTGGCCCGTTCTTCGACGCTCGCGGTGACGAAAAACTTATGATCTGCGTCGGGAACTACCACGGTACCGATATCCCGACCCTCCATCACGATACCGCCGCGGGCCGCGTACGCCCGCTGGCGGGCGATGAGGGCTGCACGGACCGGCGGGAGGGCCGCGAGTCGCGAGGCCCGCTCTCCGGCCTCGGGCGCGCGGATCGCCAGCGTCACGTCCCGGCCGTCGAGCAGCACCCGCTGACCGCCGGGCCCCTCCGTGACCTCGATCTCCAGGGACGCGATCATGGCCGCCGCGGCGTCCGGGTCACTCCCATCCAGCCCGCGCTCGTGTCCGGCGAGCCCCACGACGCGGTACAACGCGCCACTGTCGACGTACTCGTAACCCAGCTCGGCGGCGAGCCGCCTTGCTGCCGTGCTCTTGCCAGCGCCGGCGGGACCGTCGATGGCGATGGTGGGTCGCCGCGTAGTCACCTCGGCTCCGCACGCGCGGTGAGGCGCGCCATCGTTTCGTAGAACCCGGGGAACGAGACATCGGCGCACGCTGCGTCTTCGATGGTCACGCCCGCGCGACTGATCAACCCAGCGACCGTTGCGGCCATCGCGACACGGTGATCGCCTCCCGACGCAATCCGGCCACCACCGAATGTCGCGGGTCCTTCAACGACCAGACCGTCGGGGCGTTCCTCGACCGTCGCGCCCAAGGTGCGCAGCATCTCGGCCATGGTCGCGATGCGATCACTCTCCTTCACGCGCAACTCGGCGGCATCCGCGAACTCCGTACGGCCCGACGCGCATGCGGCCGCGATACACAGGATGGGGAACTCGTCGATCGCGCGTACGAGCATCTCACCGGCGATGCGCGTGCCGCGGAGGGTGGCCGTCCGCGCACGGATCGTTCCGACAGGTTCGCCAGTTTCCGCCGCGGGCGTTGGAGACACGTCGAGCTCCGCTCCCATCGCCGCCAGGACATCGAGCACGCCCGTCCGCGTCGGGTTCAAACCGACGTGCCGCAGTTCGAGGTCCGAGCCAGGAACGACGAGCGCCGCGACGATCAGGAACGCAGCCGACGAGAGATCGCCCGGAAGTGAGACCGTCGTGCCACGCAGCTGCTGCGGTCCCGAGACCACGACCTGCTCTGCCCGGACGTCGAGCCGCCCGCCGAACGCCCGAATCATCCGCTCGGTGTGATCCCGCGAGCGCGCGGGTTCCGTGATGCTCGTTTCGCCGTGCGCCTGCAGCGCGGCCAGGATCAAGGCCGACTTGACCTGCGCACTCGCGACCGCGAGCTCGTGGGTGGTGGGGTGAAGCAGGCCTCCTTCGACGACCAGGGGCGCACCCCCCGCCGTCCCCTCCGCCCGGATAGTGGCTCCCATCCGACCCAGCGGTTCGAGGACCCGTCGCATCGGGCGTCGCCGGAGCGACGCGTCACCGTCCAGTCGACTCGGAAACGGGCGCCCTGCGAGCAACCCCGCAAGCAGCCGCATGGTGGTCCCGGAGTTCCCGCAGTCGAGCGTCGTCGGAGGCGCTACCAAACCGTCCCAGCCGTGCCCGTGGATGAGAATTTCGCTCCCATGTTCCTCGATCGGAACACCGAGACCACGACAGGCCGCCAGGGTCGCCAGGTTGTCGGCGCCACCGGGAAAGCCGCGGATCACAGTGTCGCCGTCTGCGATGGCACCAAGCATCAGGGCGCGATGGGCAATGGACTTGTCACCCGGCACCTCGACCGCGCCGCGAAGCCCCGTGGCGGCGGGGACAACGGAGACAGAGCTCATCGGCGCCGCCTGCGCGCCGGTCCCGGGCCGGGCGCGGCGAGTCGCCGCCGGACACGCTGAGCCGCGACCAGCTCGGCTTCGAGGGCCTCGTGATCCTCATCCGCGATCGCCTTTCGCAGCTTCGTACAGCTGCCGATGAACTGGTCGATCGCTTTCGTCACCGCCCGGCGGTTGGCCAGGAAAATGTCCGTCCACATTTCCGGCGAGCTGCCCGCGACCCTGGTGCCATCGCGGAAGCCGCCCGCGGCATAGGTGAGTGCGCGTGGAGCTCCGCCAGCTTCCGCCACCGTGCGGACGAGGGCAAAGGCCGCGATGTGCGGGAGATGACTCACGAGGGCAAAGATCGGATCGTGCTCGGCAGCCGGAAGCGTTTCGACGCGCATGCCCGCCCCTGCCCACAGCGCTCGGATACGCCGCTGCGTCGTTCGACTCGTTCGTGGCGTCGGCGTCAGCACGCACCGCTCGCCCTCGAGCAGCGATTCCGTGGCCGACGCGGCCCCGGAGTCTTCCGTGCCAGCAATTGGATGTGCGCCACAGAAGCGGGATGCGCCCCGGCCGAGTGCGCGCTCGACGGCTGCCACAATCGGGCCTTTGACGCTCCCCGCATCGGTCACGACGGCGCGGGCCGGCAAGTGTGGCGCGAGACTCGTCACGACCGAGGCGATGGCCCGGACCGGAACGGCGACCACCACCATGTCGACACCCTCGGCCGCCCGAGCCGGGTCACGCTCGATACGATCGATGATGCCGCGCTCGAGTGCGACACGCATGTTGCGACGCGATCGGCCGAGCCCGACAATCTCGCCAACGACACCCCGTTGGCGGAGCGCAAGCGCGAGCGAGCCGCCGATGAGACCGACGCCGGCAATCAGCAGTCGGTCGGCGACGCGCTTCACGACGGAGTCGGCCCCTGCGCCTCCAGTACTTCCTCGAGCGAGGCCAGGAAGCGCTCGTTCTCCTCCGGCAGTCCCACGGTCACCCGCAAATGATGGGGCATGCCGTAGACGTCCATCGGACGAACGATGACGCCACGCCGCAGAAGGGCCTCGTACACCCGGGCTCCGTCGCCGACATCGATCAGAAGAAAATTCGCCCAACTCGGGACGACGGGTCGGCGCAGGCGCTCGCACCCCGCCCGGAGGTACGCCAAACCGTCCCGATTGTTGGCGCGTGTGCGCGACACGTGCTCCGTGTCCTCGATCGCGGCAAGGGCCGCGACCTGTGCCAGCGCGTTCACGTTGAAGGGTTGGCGAATGCGGTTGAGCACTTCGATCAGTGGCAATGGGCCGACGCCATATCCGATCCGCAGACCTGCCAGGCCGTGAATCTTCGAGAAGGTGCGCAGCGTCAGCAGCAAGCGATCATGGCGATGGTAGGCGAGCGAATCCGGGTAGTCGGGATCGTCGACGTAGTCGGCGTAGGCGTCGTCCGCAACGATCAGAACCGTGGGTGGCACGCTTGCGAGAAAGTCCTCCCACTCGTCACGCTTGTAGATCGTCCCAGTCGGATTGTTGGGGTTCGCCAGAAAGACGAGCCGCGTGGCCGGCGTGATGGCCGCCGCAATCGCATCGAGGTCGTGCGTGTAGCGCTTCAGCGGAATCGGACGCGGGACGGCGCCCGCCGCCTGCACGACCATTTGATAGATGACGAACGCCTGATCGGCCATCACGGCATCGTCGCCGGGCCTGAGAAAAGCACGGGTGGCGAGCTCGATGATCTCGTTCGAGCCATTGCCGAGAATGATCGCATCGGCCGACACGCCGAAGCGCTCTGCCAACACCCGGCGCAGGTAGAAGCCACTCCCGTCCGGATAGCGATGGAGCAGCGGTAGCGCGTCCGCGATCGCCCGCAGCGCGTGTGGCGATGGTCCGAATGGATTTTCGTTCGAGGCCAGCTTGATGGAGCCGGTGAGACCGTACTCGCGCTCGAGTTCTTCGAGTGGCATCCCGGGGGGATACGCAGCCAATCCCTGGATCCACTCCGGAATCAAATCTTTCAAGTCCACCGTGTCCTCACGCGCGCCACGCGCGTTCCCCGATCGTCCGCCGCTCATGCACCCACCGGATACGAACCGAGCACCTTCATGAGGGTCGTCATCGGCGCCATATTGGTCAAGGCGCGCTTCACACGCGCCTCCGTGCGGTGGCCGCGGAGATCGAGGAAGAACAGATACTCCCACGGACGACCCCGCAACGGCCGCGACTCGATCTTGTGCACACTGACATGGGCGCGCGCCAGAGGCTCCAGCAGCTTGGCGAGGATGCCGACTTCGTCCTTCACCGTACACACGACGGACGTCTTGTCGTTTCCCGACGGCCGCTCGGCATCCTGTGCCCCCAACACGAAGAATCGGGTCATGTTGGCGGCCTCGTCCTGGATGTCGGCGGCCAACACCTTGAGTCCGTGATGCTCGGCGGCCAGCCGACTCGCAATGGCCCCAACCGCCGGCCGCTCACGTGCCAGCGCTGCCGCGTGGCTCGTGCTGGCAACCGGTTCGAGCGTGGCCTTCGGAAGGTGCTGTCCGACCCACCTCCGACACTGGGCCAGCGCCTGGGGGTGGGACAGGACGCGGCGGATGCCGGTCAGTGAACGCGCCGCGCCGAGCAGGCAATGGCGGATATCGAGCAGAATCTCGGCGGTGATCCGAAGCGGCGACTCGACGAGGAGGTCGAGCGTCGATGTCACAGCGCCCTCCGTCGAATTCTCGACCGGGACGACGCCGAACTCGGCACGCCCCTGTTCGACGTCAGCGAAGACTTCGGCCACCGAGCCTGCGGGCGCAAAGACGACGCCGGACCCGAACTGCCCGCGGGCTGCGGCATGGGTGAAGGTCCCCTCCGGCCCGAGGTAGGCTATCCGCAGCGGCGCTTCGATGGCGCGCGATGCCGAGATGATCTCCCGAAAGATGTTCCGGACGACATCGTCACCGAGCGGACCGCGGTTCAACTCGCGCAGGCGCGCAAAGATCCGTCGCTCACGACTGGGCACCCAGAACTGCGCAGCGCTGCGACCAGCGCCGGCCTTCTGACGGCCGATCCGCTGCGCGATGCGCGCGCGTTGATTCACGAGCGTCAAGATACGCTCGTCCAGGCGATCGATCTTGGCTCGTTCCTGATCGACCGCCCGATCTGAAGCGCCCTTGCGTGACACGTGGCCCACGTCCCCCGAGACTTGCCCTCGAAGTGAGCTACCTCAGCCCTCGGTGCATTGCAATATCGCCCCGGCACACGTCATGTCGTATGCGCACCGATCTCGCGATAGCGCGTATGGCGCTTCCCGAGCAGGTCCCGCACCTGCGCGCCTGCCAGCTCACGCAGATGCCACCGCACCCGCTCCGAGACCGTCACAATGGCCCGTGCTGGCCGGCGATGCGCGCCACCCGCGGGCTCCGGTACGAGCTCATCGACCAGCCCTGCCCGGTAGAGGTCCTGCGCCGTGAGACGAAGCGCCTCGGCGGCGCGCGCCACGTGTTTCCGCCCTTGGTTGCGGTACAGAATGCCGGCGGCCCCTTCGGGAGAGATGACCGAGTAGCAAGCGTACTCCTGCATCAGCACCCGATCGGCAACCCCGAGCGCGAGCGCACCGCCGCTCCCGCCTTCTCCGATGACGACCGTCACGATCGGGACGCGCAGGATCGCCATCGTCTGCAGGCTGCGCGCGATCGCCTCGGCAAGGCCGCGCTCCTCGGCGCCCACGCCAGGATACGCGCCTTGCGTGTCGACCAACGTCACGACGGGCATTCCCAGGCGCTCGGCGAACTGGAACGCCCGCACCGCCTTCCGGTATCCCTCGGGGCTCGCCATGCCGAAGCTCCGCTGCACACGCTCGCGGGTGCCATGGCCGCGTTGATGTCCAACGACGACGACCGGTCCCTCCGGGGTGCTTCCAATCCCCGCGACGACGGCGGGGTCGTCGCGAAAGGCACGATCACCGTGCAGTTCGAAGAAGTCATCGCAGAACCCGTCGATGTACTCGAGCGTTTGCGGTCGATCGACGTGCCGCGCCAGCTGCACCCGTTGCCACGCGGTGAGCCCAGCCGCGATACGTCGGACGACGCGCCGCCGCTCAGCCTCGGTGCGGCGCTGCTCGGAGGTGCTTCCACTCCGAGCGAGCGTCTCGATCCGCGCGTCTAGCGTGGCGAGTGGGCGCTCGAAGTCGAGATAGGTCCGTGCCACGAGTTGTCGAACCAGGTGCGAGCGGCGCCGACGATGTCGCCGCGCTCGCGGTCAGGGTGGAACCAGCGTGCATCGGTCTGCCCGCGGAACCACGTGCGTTGTCGTTTTGCCAGCCGCATCGTCGCCCGGACGAAGTCTTCGAACGCGCGCTCGAACACGACCTCCCCGCGGAGCATGCGCCCCATTTCGAGGTAGCCGACGCTGCGGAGCGCTGGAAGCTCCGAACTGAATCCTGCCGCCCACAGCTCTTCGATCTCGGTGAGGAAACCCGCCTCGAGCATCGCACGGCACCGCGCCTCGACGCGGACCGCCAGCTCGTCACGTGGCCGCTCACAGCCAATGACCACGGCATCGAGCAGGCGCGTGCGGAAACCATGCTCGCGCTGCCAGACGCTCATCGGGCGTCCCGTGAGGCGCCCGACTTCAAGGGCCCGCACGATCCGGAAGACGTCATGTGGGTGCAGGCGCGCCGCCGTCTCCGGATCCTCCACGCCGAGGAGCGCGTGGAGTGTTCCTGGTCCCTCGCCCTCCTCGCGCCGAAGCAGCTCGGAACGCAGCTCGGGCGAGGCAGGCGCACCTTCGAGCAGGCCTTCCACGAGCGCGCGCAGGTAGAGTCCGGTGCCCCCACATACGATCGGCACCCGGCCCCGGCGGGTCACGTCGTCGACCGCGGCTCGCGCCAGCTGCCCAAAGCGCGCTGCATCGAAGATCTCGTCCGGCTCCGCGACGTCCACGAGATGATGAGGCGCCCGCGCCAGCTCGTCGGCGGTTGGCTTGGCCGTGCCGATGTCGAGACGGCGATAGATCTGCCGGGAGTCGGCACTGATGATCTCGCCATCGAGCATCTCGGCGAGTTCCAGCGCCACCTCTGTCTTGCCGACGCCAGTTGCGCCGACGATGGCGAGGACCGGAGGTGCACTCATCGCCCGAACATACGTTCGATCTGGCTCCGGGAAAACTCCACCGACACGGGGCGTCCATGGGCGCAGCTGCCGCCGTGTGACAACTGATCCAGGTCGCCGAGCAGTGCCGCGACCTCGGCGGGTTGCAACGTGCGGCCTACACGGATGACGCTGTGACAGGCGATCCGCCCCAGAATCCCCTCGGCGGCCTCGGCCGCGGCGGCGTGCGAGCCGAGCTCGCCGAGGCCGTCCGCGACGTCCTCGACGACCAATCGCGGATCCGCGTCTCCCAGCAGCGCCGGCATCGCACGTACGAGGACGGTCGCGTCCCCAAAAGGCTCGATGTCGAATCCGAGGGTCTGCAGCTCGGCGCGGGCGGCGACGAGCGCTTCGAGGCGCCCCGTCCCCAGTTCGACGGTCGCCGGTATCAAGAGGGTCTGACGCTCGATGGCACCGGCGCGGCGTTCGGCAAGCAAGCGGTCGAGCGCGATGCGTTCGTGGGCAGCATGTTGATCGACGAGCACCAGGCGATCGCGCCCCTCGCAGACGAGATAGCCGCGAAAAATCTGCCCGACAAAGGTCAGCTCCGCGAGCCTGCCGGCAACCGGCGCCGGGCGCTCGGGCATGCGCAGGGGCGGACTCGATTGCGGCACCGCGGCCTGAACGGCGCCGAGCGGCAATCGGGCTTCGGGGCGCGGCTTGCTCGCGACATAGCGTCCCAGCGCGTCGGCGACGGCCGCAGTATGCGGAGTCGCGACCTCCTCGCCGCTCGCAATCGCGGTGCGGATGACCCCGACCAGTGCGTCGTGCACCACGCGGGCTACCCGGAAGCGCACCTCCCGCTTGGCCGGGTGAACGTTGACGTCGACATCGGCCGGCGGCACGCTCAGACACACGACCGCCCCCGGCCAGCGTCCACGGGGAATCAAACTGCCGTACCCTTGGCTGACCGCGTGCAGCAACCCGCGATCACGAACCGGCCGGCCGTTGACGAATGTCTGCAGATAGCGGCCGCTGGCAAACGACGTCTGGGGCGAGAAGGCGAAGCCCTCGATGCGCATTCCGAGCCGCTCGTCCTGGAACGCGCGACCGCCGCGTACCCGTTCCGCACCGAACACCTGCCGCGCGCGCTCCTCCACCGTCTTCACCGCGGGATAGGCCGCCACTTCCCGCCCCTGGTGCACGAGGCGGAAGTGCACACCGACGTTCGCCAGTGCCTGGTGCGCTATCAGGTCCGTCACATGGCCGAGCTCCGTCGCCGGCGTCTTCAGAAACTTCCGCCGCGCCGGCACCGGAGCGAACAGATCCCGGACGGTGACGACAGTCCCGACAGGCGCTCCTGCCGCACGCGCCTCGACCACCACACCGTGTTCGGTCCGAACGTGCACACCGGCGACCGCGTCCGGCACCCGACTGGTCAGTTCGACTGTTGCGACGGCAGCGATACTCGGAAGCGCCTCGCCGCGGAAACCCAACGTGGCGACCCGCTCCAGATCCTCGGCCTGTCGCAACTTGCTGGTCGCATGACGGGTGAAGGCGAGGACCGCATCGCGCTCCTCCATGCCACACCCGTCATCACTGACGCGGATCAAACCGACGCCGCCCTCTTCGAGCTCGATCGACACCCGGCGTGCACCGGCGTCGAGCGCGTTCTCGACGAGTTCTTTGACGACGGAAACCGGCCGCTCGACCACCTCGCCGGCCGCGACCTTCGCAGCCACACCTTCGGGAAGAACCCGGATCTCGGGACGGGCTTCGGGGACGTGCGTGGCCGCTTCCGTCATCGCGGCGCGTCTAACACGCGGCGGCGGGGCAAGCCAATGAAGCGGGGCTTCCTGCGGCCTCCCTCTCGGCGGGAGGGAGGGGCGGTGGGAGGGTACGGGGTGGGTCAAGCCCCGATGGTGCACCCTCCCACCGTTTTGCTTCGCGCCCATCGTCGGGGGGGGTGGTATGCGATCGGCGGAGTGTGGGGACTCGCGCGCGTCATGAGAGCTGTGTCTCGTGACGCACCCGATCGTTAGAACCGACGTTGTGCGCAGAGCTAGCATTTGCCAAAAGCATGCCAGAAAACGTCCCGGTTCTAGGTAGTTTGGCGGCGGACGTACCTGGCACGGATGCCCGATTGGCCGATCGGGTAGCAACCTCGCATGGTGCGCATGGACAACGCTGTGGCGGCGCCGAGGACCCCCTGCTAGACATGCCGCTATGCGTTATCGCGAGAAGATCGTGGCCTTCGGTGCCCTCCTGACGACCGTGCGGCGCTCGCGGGAGGCTGGGAAGCGCCTGGTTTTCACCAACGGGTGCTTCGACCTCCTCCACATCGGCCACGTCCGCTCGCTCGAGACCGCCCGGGCGGCGGGCGACCTGCTGGTCGTCGCTCTCAACAGCGACGCGTCCGTCTCGCGCCTCAAGGGCCCGAGTCGCCCCCTCGTTCCGGAGAACGCACGAGCCGAGGTCATCGCCGCCCTCGAATCGGTCAGCCACGTGACGATCTTCGACGATGACACCCCCGCGCGGCTCATTGCTGCCCTCGAGCCCGACGTTCTGGTCAAAGGTGGCGACTGGGCGGCCGAGGACGTCGTGGGCCGCGACGTGGTCGAGCGTCGCGGGGGGCAAGTGCTGATCGTCCCGCTCACCGAGGGTTTCTCGACGACGGAACTCCTGAAACGAGCCCGCCGGGGCACCGACGGCTGAGTCACGGCTCCCGAGTCATGCGGATTTGCCGCCGTTTCGATGCTGTGGTACGGATGCTCCGCACGCGAGGAATCTATGGCACGAATTTGTGAAATTTGCGGCAAGCGCCCATCGACTGGCAACACTGTGAGTCACGCCAACAACCGGACGCGCCGCCGCTGGAAGCCGAATCTGCAGCGCGTCCGCGCCAAGGTGGACTCGAGCGTCCGGCGTATTCTCGCATGCACCCGCTGCATCCGTAGCGGCAAGATCGTCAAAGCAGCGTAGCTCGATCCACGAAGCGCTTTGCCGCGTGGAGAAGGGGGAGGGAATCCCCCTTGTGCGCTAACTCCGACGGGCGATGGCGTCGATCTCGATCCGGGCGCCGCGTGGCAGCGCCGCAACGCCGACGGTCGCGCGCGCAGGAAACGGCGCTGCGAAGAAATCGGCATAGACCTGATTCACCCGCGGAAAGTCGCCAAGGTCGGTCAGGTAGATGGTGGTGCGGACGACCGCATCGAGCGTGACGCCGGCCGCCGCCAGGATCGCGCCGAGATTCTTCAGGACCTGCCCCGTCTCGATCTCCACACTGTCAGCCACGAGTCGGCCGGTCGCAGCATCGAGCGCGATCTGGCCGGAGACGAAGAGGAGATCGCCGCTCGCGATCGCCTGTGAGTACGGACCGATGGCGTCCGGCGCGTCCTCGGTCGCGACCGCTCGCTTCATCCACGCACCCGATGCACGCGCAAAACGCCGCGCACCTTACCGAGCCCGCGTATCACGCGATTGAGAGCATCGAGACTATCGACCATCACCTCGAACGTGTTGAGCGCTTTCTTGTCGCTCAGCGTTCGCACCTGCGCTTTGCTGATGTTCGCACCTGCGGAAGTAATGGCCTTACTGAGGGCCGCGAGCAGTCCCGGCTGATCGACGCACATGACCTCGATGAGGACCGGCCGGAAATTGCCCGTCGAGCCATCCCACGACACATCGACGCGCCGCTGAGGGTCGCTCTCCATGACACGCGAACAGTCGGAGGCATGCACCGTCACCCCGCGACCGCGCGTAATGAACCCGAGGATCCTTTCGCCCGGAAGCGGATTGCAGCACCGCCCGAACCGCATCATGACGTCCTCGACGCCACTGACCCGGACACCGCCCTTGCCGTGACGACCGACCAACCGGAACAGGCGCTGGAGGGCGCCCTCTTCCTTCTCTCCTTCGGGCTCGAGCTCGACGGCGGGCACGAGCTTGCCGAGAACGCTCTGGGTCGCGATCCGCCCATACCCGATTGCCGCAATCAGCGACTCTTCATCGGCGAAGCCGAGATCACGGGCGATTTCGTCGAGGCGTCGTGCCTTGCGAAGCTTCACGATCTCGAGACGGTGACGCTTGAGATCTCGCGTCAGGAGCTCGGTGCCAATCTCGACGCTCCGGCGCCGCTGCTGGCTCTTCATCCAACTGCGGATGCGTTCTTTGGCGCGGCTCGTCTTCACGAGCTTCAGCCAATCCCTGCTGGGCGTCTGGCGGGTCGTGGTGATGATCTCGACCGTGTCGCCGCTCTCCAATTGATACCGCAGCGGCACCAAGCGCCCGTTCACGCGCGCTCCCGCGCACCGCTCTCCGACCTGAGAGTGCACGCGATAGGCGAAGTCGATGACCGTCGCGCCCTGTGGGAAGCTGAACAGATCGCCCTTCGGGGTGAACGCGAAGACCTCCTCGTCGAAGAGATCCTCCTTGATCGACCGCATGAACTCCTGCGGATCTTCCAGCTGCTGCTGCCAATGCAACAGCTGCCGGAGCCAGGAAAAGCGCTCGACCTCCGCCGGACTGCCGGCTTCGTTCTGCCCTTTGTACCGCCAATGCGCCGCGACGCCCGCCTCGGCGACCTTGTGCATCTGACCCGTCCGGATCTGCACTTCCATCCGCTCGCCAAAGGGGCCGATGACGGTCGTGTGGAGCGATTGATACATATTGCCTTTCGGCATCGCGATGTAGTCGCGAAACCGTCCCGGGACCGGACGCCAGTTGGCGTGCACGATGCCGAGAGTCTCGTAGCACTCGCGCGTGGAGTCGGTGATGACGCGGAATGCCACGAGGTCGTGAATCTGGTCGTACACCAGATGTTGGCTCTGCATCTTCTGGTAGATCGAATAGAAGTGCTTGGGACGCCCCGTCACCGACGCCTCGAGCCCTGCCTCCTCGAGCGTGCGACCGAGGACCTCGCGCACCTGCTCGATGTAGCGCTCACGCTCCACGCGTTTCTTCGCGACGTTGCGCTTCAGCTGGTAGTAGATCTCCGGGTGCAGGTGTCGCAGGGCGTTGTCCTCGAGCTCGCTCTTGATCCAGTAGATCCCCAGGCGGTGGGACAACGGCGCGTAGATATCGAGGGTCTCCTGCGAGATCTCGGTCTGTCGCTCGGTTGGCAAGTGCGACAGCGTACGCATGTTGTGGGTGCGATCGGCCAGCTTGATCAGAATGACGCGGATGTCACGTGCCATGGCCAGCAGCATCTTGCGGAAGTTCTCCGCCTGATGCTCCGCCTTGCTCTGGAAGTTCAGTTGCCCGATCTTCGTGACCCCGTCGACCAACCGCGCAATCTCGGCGCCGAAGGCATTCTCGATCTGACCGAGGGTGGTGAGCGTATCCTCCACGGTGTCGTGCAGGAGGCCCGTCGCGATGCTTGGCACGTCGAGACGCAGGTCCGCGATGAGTCCCGCCACCTCGAGCGGGTGCACCAGGTAGGGCTCACCGGACTTCCGACGTTGGCCTCGGTGCACCTCGGCGGAAAACTCGTAGGCGCGACGCAGCGTGGTCACATCCGCGGCGGGGTTGAAGTCGACGACTTTCCCGAGGAGATCGCTGAGATTCATGCCCGCATCCTGGCCACCCGCGCACGCTCGGCGCAGACAATGGCGTCGAGGGTGGCAATCGCCTGCGTACGCTCGCCGTTGATGATTCCATAGTCGTAGGCGTTGAGCGCCGCGGCTTCCTCACGCGCGCGCGCCAGACGACGCTCGATGACCTCCGGCGTCTCGGTCCGGCGCTCGGTCAGTCGACGTGCCAGCTCCTCCCAGGAAGGCGGCAGCACCATCACCGCCACCGCCGCGTCGGCGTACGTCGCCTTCAACTGACGGGCACCCTGCACGTCGATGTCGAGTAGCATGTCGAGCCCCAACCCCACCGCCTCGTCCAACGAAGCTCGCGCTGTGCCGTACAGCGCGTCGTGGACCTCGGCCCATTCGGCGAACTCGCCGCGATCGCGCCGCACCTCGAAATCTGGACGCGGCACGAACTGGTACTCGCGGCCCTGCTCCTCGCCCGGTCTCGGGGCGCGGGTCGTATAGGAGATCGACAGGGTCAGATCGGGGTGCCGGGCCAGCATCGCATCCACGAGCGTACTCTTTCCGGTGCCGGAAGGCCCGGAGACGATGAAGATGATCCCATGACGATCAAAACGCAGGTCGGTCGTGCCCACGGTCTGATTGTACGGAATCACTCGACGTTCTGCACCTGCTCCCTGAGTTTCTCTACTTCGCCCTTGGCCTCGACCACCAGGCGGGTCACCTCGAGATTGTTGACCTTCGAGCCGATCGTGTTGATCTCGCGATGCACCTCCTGGAGCAGGAACTCGAACTGTTTCCCGACGGCCCCCCGCCCCTCCAGCAGGTGACCAAGCTCCTGCAGATGGCTGCGGAGCCGGACGCGCTCCTCCGTCACGTCACTGCGCTCGGCCAGATACGCAGCTTCCTGGGCAATCCGGCCGCCGTCCACCGGGGCCCCTTTGAGGAGCTTCTGCATGCGCTCGGTCACCTTGGCCTGAATGGCCCCCAACGCATTTGCCGTGTGCTTGCGCACGGCACGTTCGATCGCCGTCAGCCGACGCACCCGCGCCCGCATGTCGCGCTGGAGATTCGCACCTTCCCGACGGCGCTCGCGGTCGAGCAGCGCGAGTGCCCGCTCCAGGGCCCGCCCTGCCGCCGGAAACTCGCCCCGAACATCCCCTGGAAGCTCAACCGTCTGGAAGACATCGGGCACCCGGAGGAGCGCCGGATCGAGCTCGCCCGACAAGTGCAGCTCACGCCGCAGCTGGCGCCATGCCTTCACGTGCTCCTTTGCCGCCGCGAGATTCACAACGACGCGCGTGCGGGTACTGGAAGGCGCATTGCGACCAACGTGCACTTCGAGCCGACCACGCTCGACACGTTTGCGGACGGTGTCGCGGGCGACACTCTCCCATGCCGCGTACTCGCGCGGTGCACTGATGCGTACGTCGAGGAAGCGCTGGTTCACGCTTCGCACCTCGATGGTCACCCGACCCGCCGGCACGGCGACCGTCGCGCTCCCATAGCCCGTCATCGACTTCAGTCCTCGAGTTTTAGTAGCCATATCTCCTCACGCGACCGCTCGGAGCGAGCGCAAGAGCTCGGCACCACTCGCGGTCGCGGTTCCGACCTTGCCCACGACGATGCCCGCCGCGAGGTTCGCGAGCGTGGCAGCCTCTTCGAGACTCCCCCCGGCACCCAGCGCCAGCGCACACGTGGCGAGCACCGTGTCGCCGGCGCCCGTCACGTCGTAGACCTGATGTGCGGCCGTCGGGAAGTGCCGCGCACGCGTGCGCGGACGAATCAGTGACATCCCCTGCTCTCCTCGCGAAATCAGAACGGCCTCCGCGGCCCAGCGCTCGAGTAGCCGCCGACCCGCTTCGTCCAGACTGGCGGCATCCTCGATCTCCAATCCGGCGGCATCACTGGCTTCGGCCACGTTGGGTTTGACCAGGCTCGCACCACGATAGTGTGCGAAGTTCGGTCGTTTGGGATCGATCACGTACGCGAAGCCGTGACGTTCCCGCAGCCGTTCGAGCTCGCGCAGCAGATCCGGGGTGACGACACCCTTGCCATAGTCCGACACGACAACCACCGGAAACCGCTGCACGTTGTCGCGTACCCAATTGGTGACCCGCCCCAGGGTCTTGGTCGCGGCCTGTGTCCCCATGGGATCGTGATCGAAACGCACCACCTGCTGGCCGTGGGCGATCACGCGGGTTTTCGCCGTCGTCGGGAGGATCGTGCTCGTGACGACGCCGGTCAGCGTTCCACCCGCCGTGCGCAGACCGGCGAGCAGCGCCTTGCCAGTCGCGTCGTGCCCCACCAGCCCGCATGCCGTCGCGTCACCGCTGAGCGCCTGCACGTTGGCAACCACGTTACCTGCGCCTCCGACTCGCGCCTCCTCGCGCTGCACACGCACGATCGGCACGGGGGCTTCGGGCGAGATGCGACTCACATCGCCCCAGACGAAGCGGTCGAGCATCAGATCCCCGATCACGAGAACCCGTACACTCCGGAAACGCCGGACCAGGCTACGAAGCCGGCGTGTCGTGTCCATGCGTCTCCGCCATCACCCGGTCGTACACGCCGAGCATTGCCTGAGCTACGCCGACCATCGCGAACCCTGCGCGTACGCGTTTGCGCGCGGCGATCGCCAACCGAACGCCCAATGCCCGATCACCCAGCACGCGCTCCAGCGCCGCACGCAGCGCCAGCACGTCTTCGGGAGGCACCAGAATCCCCGCATCGCGTCCCACAGCTTCGGGCAACCCTCCGACGGCGCTTGCGACCACTGGCCGCCCGGCAGCCATTGCTTCGAGAACCGCAACGCCCAGGCCCTCCTGCCGCGACGGCATGGCGACGACATCCGCGGCCGCCAGAATCGGACGCACATCGTCGATCCGACCAAGGAACGCGACGCGGTCCGCGAGTGCGAGATCGAGGGCGCGCTTCCGGAGTTCCTCCATACGCGAGCCCTCCCCCGCGAAGCACAGCCTGATCGTCGGGTCCGCGATACCTGCCACAGCCTCGAGCAGCACGTCGTGGCCCTTTCGGTACTCCAGCGCCGCAACGACGGCGATCATGGCCACGGTGTCGTCGAGGCCGAGCGCGTCACGGGCCGACGCCCGTTTCTCGTCCGTCGCCGCGAAGTCCTCGATCTCGACTCCACTTCGAATGACCTCGATTCTCGTCGGATCGACTCCGCCCGCCACCAGCACCGCTCGCACCCCTTCGGAGATCGCCACCACGGCATCCACCCCTCGATTGTAGAGCCATCGCGCGTACCAAGCGCCCCGCAGTGGGTAGTCCATGCGCCGGGTCACCACACGACATGGCTGGTGCCGGAATCGCAGGAACGGGACGAGCGCGTGCGCGCGGGCCGTGTGGAAGTGCACAATGTCATAGGGTTCGGAGGCCAGCAAACGCGCCAATCGACGGCCCGCGAGCACATCCGCATGGTTGCGTACGCGCAACGCACGGGTGCCGACACCAAGGGTCGCCGCCTCACCCACCAACCGACCGTCGGGATCGCACGCCACGGCCTGGTGATGGCCCGCAGCCGCCAGATGACGCATCAGTCCCAGCACCTGGCGTTCCCCACCCCCGAGACCGCGCTCTGGATCGACGTGCAGGATGCGTAGGATGCTGGAGTGTGCCATCAGCTCGCAGGCCTCGTGCTGGTCGTGCGCCTCGACTCCCACAGCTTCGCGTACTTCGTGAAGACGTAGAAGGCCGCCGTCTGCGAAGCGAACAGCCCAGCAATACCCTCGAGGAAACCGCGGCGCACGACGTAGAACCGCACGAAGCGCCATGCGGGCCGCACGATCATATCCAGCAGGGAGGCCTTCCGCCCACGCAAGCGAAGCTCCCGCACCGCCACACCCGTGAAGGCGTTGATGGTCGCGAGGTGAGCCGCAGTGTCCCGATAGGTGAAGTGCAACAGCGGCCCCCGCAGCCGTACCGTCCGCCCGCGAAGTACGACCTTCTCGTGCGGGTCCATCCCCCCCCACACGGCATGATCCCGCCGGAACAACCGCAGGCGATAGTCCGGGTACCAGCCTCCCCGCCACCACCATCGGCCCAGGTAGTAGACGAGCCGCGGCACGTAGTATCCGTCCGCGCGCGGATCGCAGAGTACGCTCTCGGCCTCGCTGCGGAGCGCCGGCGAGACGCGTTCGTCAGCATCCAGGTTCAGAACCCAGGGCGTCCTGACCTGCGCGAGCGCGAACGCCTTCTGCTCGACAAAGCCCGGCCAGGTTCGCTGGAAGATACGATCTGTATATTCACGGCTGATCTCGACCGTACGATCGGTCGAGAAGGAATCGACGACCACGATCTCGTCGCACCATTTCACACTCTCGAGCGCCTCGCGGATATTCGTCTCTTCGTTGAAGCAGATGATCGTCGCCGTTACCCGCTCGGTACGCTCCGGACTCATGTCCGCACCCCGCGCTCCTGCGACACGCGCGGTACGTCGCCACGCCGCTGCGCGTACTCGGCGTCCTTCGCCTCCCCGAACGCGAGAATCTCCGCGGCGCAACGCCGGAGCTCGTCCCGAGACGGGGCCCCCAGATACCGGGCGAGGAAACGGAGACGCTCGGTCGCCGACGCCTTCCGACCAACGGACCGCAACACCTGAACGACGTTCTTCTTCCGGCGCTCCCACGATACCTGCCGGTAGCGGCGCACGCGGTCGAGATCGACCAGCACGAAGCGCGGCGGCTCCACCGATGCCACGAGCAGGTTCTCCGCCCGTAGATCCTGCGGGTAGAAACCGGCACCATGCAAACTGCTCAGATAATCCGCGAACGCGGTCGTGAGTCGGCGGCGGGGCTCTCCGTGGCACGCGCGCCACACGTCTTCGAGCGAACCGCCCTCGACCCGTCGCGCAATCGTACAGCTCCATCGCACCAGGCCGAGGACCCGACGTTCCAGCACCGCGCGCATCTCGGGCACCGGGAGACCCGCGGCGTCGAGACGTGCCGCCGCGCGCCACACCTCTCCGGCGCTCGAACCGAACAGCAGCACCTTCCACGCGCGCTCGCGGAAACGTTTCACGACCCAATCGCCGCCTTCGAACGACACGGCGGCGACCGTTGCACGGGCTCCCCGCTGCAGCACCTCGATATCCGGCCGTACGAGCAGCGCGTCGATGTCCAGTACCATGGGTGGGAGCGGCCCCGTAGCAACCTGTACGCGATATGGACGGTTAGCCATCGGCGTCCCGCCCCGTCCTCGCCAGGTTGTCACAGTGGCGCTCCAGATCGTCCATCGCTGCGTCGATGCTTCGCGCCGATGCGGCGCGTTGGGCCGCCTCGGCGAGACGGCCGCGCATCTGTGGATCCAGTGCCCGCTCGAGCGCCGCATGGACGGAGGGTCCGTCCCGCGGGTCATCGACGACCAGATCTGCCAGCGCCCCCTCGAGGACTTCGGCGGCACCCACCATTCGAGACGTCACGACCGGCAAGCCCGAGGCAAGCGCCTCCAGCACTACCATGCCGAAGGCATCCTGAATGGACGCGAGTACGAACGCGTCGGCTGCGGCATACCAGCGTTCGATATCGCGACGCGGACCGGGGAAGCACACGGACCCCGACGCGCTCCGCGCCGCCCGCCGCCAGGCCTCCAGTCGCTGATCGTTTCCGACGACGATCAGGGCGGCACCAGCCGGCGGATTCCGGCGCCAGAGCTCGAGCAGAAGATCGATACCTTTGCGCCGGAACCCGGTACCGACCGTGAGAACAATGCGCGCATCGACCGGCAGGCCCAGCTCGCGCCGGACGTCGGCACGCGCACGCGCGTGATCGACCGACCGGAAGCGGTCAACGTCGATGCCGTAGGGCAACACCTCGACGGCGGCAGGCGACAGACCGGGATACGTGTCGAGAAGCTCCGCGCGGGCAAGCGATGACACCGTGAGGATCTTCCGGCTCGCGCCGCGCCGATACTGACGACGCTCGATCGCGAGCATGGCCCGCTCGTATGGACTCGCCCATTGCCGCCACGATTCCCGGCCACCGCGGTCCGACGCGAGATCTGCCAGATAGCGCCGATGACATCCACCACTGGCCCGCATGATGTCCTGTCCGACGGTACGCCCGTAGCCGATCACCACGTCCGCGCCGAGACGCCGCCAGATACGCGGTGCAGCCGCCGCGAAGCTCAACAGCTTGGCGAGCTGTCCCACCCGGACGACCGGCACCCGGTGCACCGTCACACCTTCGGGAGGCGGAACACGGCACTGTCCGACGACGAGGTGGACGTCATGCCCACGCGCCGCGAGCCGCTCGGTGGTTTCGTAGCAATCCCACTCGGCACCGCCCAGACGGTCAAAGCGCTTGTGCACCACGGCCAATCTCATTCCAGATAGCCGAGATCGCGGAGTCGCTGCTCGACGATGGCTTGCTCATCAGCCGACAGTGTCTCCGGTGCCGCCGCGCGCGCCTCGACATCCGCCACGCGGGCGCGAAGTTCCGCAACCATCTCGGGGTGCGTCGTCGCGACGTTGTGCCGCTCCTGCGGATCCTGCGCGAGATCGTAGAGTTCGACGGGCACCTCCGGCGCGTAGGGCGCCGCGATGTACTTCCATTGCGGGGTCCGCCATCCGTGGCGCCGCTCGCTCGGCGCTCCGAACACCCGGCCACAGGCCTCGACGAACGCCTCGAGCTCGAGATCGACGCCCGCGAAGGCCGCTGGCACGAGGCTCACGCCGTCCAGATCGGGTGGCACCGGATGGTCCAGGAGGTCGAGCAGCGTCGCCATGATGTCGATCTGCCGTACGAGCTGATCGACGCGCATCCCGGCCGGCATGCGCTCGGGTGCGACAATCAGCAAGGGCACGCGGATCAGGACCTCGTACACGTCACTCTCGTGTCCCTCGCGCTTCTGTACACGTCGCGCTCCGAGCAGATCACGCTGGAGGCGGTACCAACGGTACGCGAAGTAGCCATCGATCAGGCGCTCGCCGTGATCTCCGTGCAGGAGAATGAGGCTGTCCTCGGGAACGGCCGCGATCAATGGCGCCAGGGTGGAATCCAGGCTCGCCAGCGCTCGATTGTAGCGATTGCCCCCGTGGTCGCGACCGCGGTGCGTCGCGCTCACCTTGCGCGGGGTGTGCAACTCCCAAAGATGCAGGAACAGAAACCACGGCTCGGGAAGCTCACGTTGTTGTATGCGGCGAATCAGCGCCTGCCCCCAGTCGTCCGAGAGATACACCGAGGCCGGACGCACGTTGTACTCGACGAACCCACGATCGACGCCACTCTCGGGTCCGAGCGGGCCGGTGACTTCCGCGACCGTATGGTAGCCAGCATCGCGCAGGAGTTCCGGGAGGGTTGCCAGAGACGGATGCAGCCGTTCGCCCCCGATCGACCGCACACCATGTCGCGGCGAGTAGGTGCCGGTCAGCATCGACGCGACGCACGGCGTCGTCGTCGACGTGGAGGAGATCGCCTGCCCGAAGCTCACCCCGCGCGCACGCAACGCATCGAACGTCGGCGTCGGCGCTTCCCGACCGCCAAGCGCATCGGCCCGCATGCAGTCGACCAGGAGTATCAACACGTTCGGCGCACGGCTCATGTCACGGGACCCTTCGTCGGCGCACGCATCAGCTCACGGAAGCTCACGCGCGCGGTGTAGTCCGGCGAGACCCCATCGAAACGCTGTCGGCGTTGGATGGTCTTGCGCACCACCCACCCGAGTCGGCGACGAGCGCGACTCGACTCCCAACCGCGTGCGCTCGTATAGGCTCGATAGACACGCAATCGATCGGTTGCCGTGACACCGGGCAGAACGTGCCGATTGAGCTGCACCAGATTCCGGCGCGTGCGCCACCAGGAGGACGCCCAGTACCCTGCCGTCGTACGGTCATGATCGAGAAATGCGACCCTTCCTTCGTCGATCCATATGTTGCTCGGCACGAGGTCGCCAGCCGTAAATCGAGCCTCGTGCAGCCGGGCCACCGCGGTCCCGATCGCCCGGAGGGTGGCATGCTTCGCATGCAGATGCCGATCGGTCAGGGCAAGATCGACAGCCACGGGCGTCCCCGCCAGCGCGGTCGTGGCCACCCACGACCGGCGCACGATCGGGCCCCAGCGCTGCTCGGCAACCGCCACGACCTCCGGCACGACAAAGCCCTGCGCCGCCAATCGGTCGCTGATCCGCTGCACGTGGCTGGCCTTCGACGGACGCAGGCAGTCTTTCAGCATCGTGAGCCGACTATACGCGTGGTAATTCTTGACATAGATCTCCCGCCCCTCGGACGACCAACGATAGGTTGCGGCATGTTTCGACGCGTGCACCGGAGATTCCGCACAAGCCGCATCGGCCACGTGCATCCACGTCTCGGGCGTCCACGGATCGTCGGCCCGTGTGAAGACGCGCCAGGTACGGTCCGGCCTCACCGTCGCTCCTCGAGCACCGCATCGATCCGGCCCAACACCCGCTCCGCCGTAATTGCGGTCATGCATCGCCGCCCGATCGGACAATGCCGGAGGTAGCACGGCGCGCAGGGTACACGACCGACCAGTACCAGATCCTCCGACCCTGCTGGCGCAGAGCGTGCCGGTGTCGTAGCTCCCCACAGCGACACCACCGGAGTCCCGGCAGCGGCGGCCAAATGCATCGGTCCGGAATCCGGACCGACCGCGAGCCGCGCGCGCTGCAGGATACCGTACGATTCGCGCAAACTGGTCTGCGCGACCAGGTTCGTGACCGGCACACGTGCCACTCGGGCGACGGTCGCCGCGATCTCGGTCACGTCACGGCCCCCGAGCAGCACGGTATCAAACCCACGGGCGGCCAATCCATCGGCCACTGCGGCGAAGCGGTCGGCGAACCAGAGGCGGCTCGCCCAGGTCGAGCCGAGAAAGAGAGCCGCGAACGGGCGCTCCATCCCCCGTGCGATCTCGTCGACGCGGCGGAGTTCATCCGCCGTCAGGGTGATGCCGAAGGTCAAAGCCGCCGGGGGCAACTCGAGCCAGTCGCCGAAACACTGGTACTGGTCGAGTTTCCAGCCCCGCGCCGCGACACGCTCGATGTGATGCGTGTTCCACAGCCAGTTGAACTCCTTCGCATTGCGGCGATGGAAGCCAAGCCGGATGGGCGCACGTGATGCGAAGCTCACGATCCCGCTTTTCGCGTGCCGCTGCAGGTCCAGGGTCAGGTCGGCCCCGTACGCTCGCACGGCTCCGAGAAACCGGCTGAACTCGCGAGGGCCCTGTCCGCGCTCGAACACGATGCGGGTGTCGATCGCGGGGTGATGCTCGAGGAGCGGCGCGGCCGCCGGTTCGAGTGCCCAAGCGACCTGTGCGTCGGGATACGCCGCACGCAGCCGATGCGCCAGCGGTAGCGCCCGGACGACGTCGCCGATCGCCCCGAGCAGCACGATGAGAATACGCTCGGCGACAGGTCTCATCCCGTCTCCCAGTAGGTACGCGGTACGATCGCGCGCGCGTCGGCGTCGACGCCCACTACGCGGGCCAGGGAGCGGTCGAGTCGCCGCAGAGCGCGTCGACGCTCCGCTGCCGACACCGACACGCCGAAACGGGCGCGATCGAGATCGAGGACATAGACATCAACCTCGTCCGCGCGTGGCACCAGCAGAATGTTGCTGGCATTCAGATCCCGATGATGGAGGCCCTGGTCGTGCATCCGGCGCACGACGCGTGCGCTCGCGCGCAGGAGTTGTTCGCGTCGCTGCGCGCTGGCCCCGGCAAGGCACTGGTCCAGCGCCTCCCCTCCCTCGATCTCACGCGTCACGATGGCCCCCCGATACCGCCCGACCCCGACACGGTCCAGCCGGACGGCGAGCACCTCCGGCACCGGCACGCCACTGGCCCGAGCCTCCTCGGTTACTGCGAGTTCCCGTAGCGGTCGCGGCACGCCCCCGGCAATGAACGTGTCGCGCGTGATCCGACTCGGCAATCCGCCCCGCCGATACCAGCGTAGCATCGCGGGCGGTGCGTCGGCCGTGCGGAGCGCCCAGGTCGATCCGCGGCCGGCATCCAACAAGCGGCCGCCTTCGACGTCGTCGGGGGTTGCGGCGAGGAGCACGCGCTCGAGATCCGGTCCGACGTCATCGCGCAGTACGATCGCACCATCGGGGGTCTCGCGCCGTCGGAAGCGCGGTGGCACGGTGGCGCGCGAACGCAGGCTATCGGCCGCCTCCCAGATTTTCCCGGCGGTCAACACCTCCTCGTAGGATTCCAGGACGGAGAGGATGAACCCGGGCACTCCGTCGGACCGTCGACGCCACAGGCGGCGAACGAACCCCCATGCGGGTCGCCAGAGAAAGTCCCCGGCAGAGACCTCGTCGCGTGCGGTCGCTGCCCGTCGCGCACGATCATCGAGGGCGGCAATCGCGCCCTGGAGATCCGCGAGCCTGAGATCGACACTGCCGCGACACTCAATGACCGGCCCGACTGCATCGGGATCGCCATCCCACGCCAGCACGATGGGCGCGGTTGCCATGCGCTGCCCGAAGATCTCGATCGACATCGGTGCCCGGTAGGACTGACCGACTGCGAGCGCGTGCTCCCGGAGTTCGCTGGTCAGTTCGGTCGAGAGCGATTCTTCGGCATGGAGGATCACGATTCGACCCGTCGGACAGATCGCACGCAATCGCCGGGCCGCATCGATGCGATCGCCCACCGGGACCGGAAGCACCTCGACGCCGGATGGCACTCGCTCCGCCCCTCCGGCGCAGCGGAGCAGGTAAGTGGGAATGCCCGCCACACTCGCGACCGCCGCCGCCGGATCGACGGCGGGATCCGCCTGCATGACCCCTACCGCGCGCATGGGCACGGCCTCTGTCAGGCGGCCAGCGCGCGGACACGCTCGACCGCGGCCGCGACGTCCTCGACGCGAATGAGCTCCATGCAATCGTCCGTCGCCCGCGGGCACCGTTCAGCCCCGTGGCGTCCACACGGCCGACACGCGAGATCCTTTTCCACAATCTGCACGCACTCCCCGAGCGGTCCGTAGCCCTGCCCCGGCACCGTCGCGCAGAAGATCGCGACCTGCGGCACGCCCACCGCGGTGGCAAGGTGCATGGGTGCGCTGTCGTTGCTCACCACGACCTGCGTCTCGGCCAGGACGGCGGCCAGAACGGAGAGATCGGTGGCGCCGCCGAGATCGATGGCACCGCCTCCGGCCGCGTCGTTGACCATCCGCGTCAGCGCGCGTTCGGCCGGTGATCCGAGCAGAACGCAGGCGTAACCAGCCGCTTCCAGGTGTCGCACGAGCCCACCATAGGCGGGCGCGGGCCACCGCTTGGTACGCCACACCGACCCGGGGCAGATGGCGGCCACTGGGCGGCCGGAAGCCCGCGCCGTCGCCAGTAACTCCAACGCCTGACGTCGCGCATCTTCGTCGACCGAGATCCACGGTCGTGGGGCCGCCCCCAACTCGCCGAACGGACGCATGAGTTGCAGAAGCCGATCGCGATCGTGCAGTGCCGGCGGCCGGGGGACGCGCTCCGTGTACAGTGGCGCGGCGGGCGCGCTCGTAAACCCGATCCGACGGGGGATCCTCGCGAGGAGCAGCAGTGCCCCCGTGCGCCACGACTTGTGCGCCGCCAGGGCCAGCCCGTAGCGGCGCTGACGGAGTCGACGCCCGACGGCGAGCATGCCGCGGATGCCGCCATCGGCTCCACGCTTATCGTCGATCTCTACCCGATCGACCGCGGGGTGCCGGGCCATCAGCGGGGCCGCGGCCGGCGTCACCAGCAGCGTGACCTCCGCCTCCGGAAATCGTCGCCGCAGCACCTGGAGAAGCGGGGTCGTGAGCACGACGTCGCCGAGAAACCCAGTCTGGACGACCAGGATGCACTCGCCCGACGATGCGCTCACTCCAGCTTCCGTGCCTCGTCGATCAGCATGACCGGGATGTCATCCACGATCGGGTACTCCAAACGACAGCCCTCACACGCAAGCGCGTCGCCAGCTGCGTTGAGCTGGACCGGCTGCTTGCATTTCGGACATGCGAGTATGTCGAGCAGTTCCTGACTGACGGCCATTGTCACCTCCTGCGGCGGAACCGCTGGCGCGCGTCGTCTATAATCCACTCTGCGGCAGTACGAAAGCTCGTCGCAATCCTGTCCGCCCGGAGGCCCTGCCCCTCCGGGTCCAGCTCCCGTACCGTCCGCCGCCCGTGGCCCGTCAGGACCAGGACGCCTGGTATCCCCACCGTGGCCGCCAGGCCGAGGTCCGCCGCGCTGTCGCCGACGACATAGCTCCGAGGAAGATCGAGTTCGAGGTCCCTGACGGCGCGGTGGACCAGGCCACCGGCTGGCTTCCGACACCGGCAGGTGCCCGTCCAGTCGGGATGATGCGGGCACACGTACACGCCGTCGAGCCCGGCGGCCTGGCTCGCAAGGCGAGCGCGCAGCACATCGTGGATTTCCTCGAGACCGCTCACATCGAGCAGGCCACGGGCTACCGCCGACTGGTTCGTCACCACGACCACGGCGAAGCCGGCGCGGCGCAGCCTCCGTATCCCCTCGGCTGCCCCGCGGATCAGCCGCAGATCACGTACACGCCGGAGATAGTGGACCTCGCGGTTGAGGGTACCGTCGCGATCGACGAAGACTGCCGGCCGTCGAGGCGCGCGCGCGCCACGTCGCGACGGGCCAGCTCGCCGCATCACTCCTGCACTCCGAGCACGCGATCGACGAGCGCATCGGCATCGTCCACCACTACGCCCAGACGGATCGCGACCAGCGCGTCACGCGCGAACGGAAACTCCTCGAGCTTCACCAGATCCTTTTCCGTCGTCACGACCAGATCGAGATCACGCGCCCGATGAGAGATCTCCTTCCAATCACGCGCGTCGTACACATGGTGGTCGGGGTATTCCAGCACGTCCGCCAATGACGCGTTCCATTGGCTCAGGGTATCGTACATGGGACCGGGTCGCGCCACGCCGGTCACCGCCAGGACCTGCTTCTCCGCCAACAGCCCGAGCGGTCGTTCCTGCCATCCCTCGGGACCGGGTGCGACCAGCGATACCGGTGCGAACCCTATGCGCTGAACATCCCCGGTCGCATTTGGTACAAAGGTCTCCACATTCGGCTCGCGCCGGAGCACGACGTCAGCACGGCGCACGCCCGTCAGCGGCTCGCGCAGCGGCCCGGCCGGCAGGACCCGTGCCAGGCCGCCGCGCTCCTCGGCATCGACCAGGACAACGTCGAGATCGCGCTCGAGCCGGCGATGCTGAAAGGCGTCGTCGCACAACAGCAGCTGGGCCTCGAACGTCTCGACCGCGAGCCGCGCGGCCGCCACACGATCCCGACCAGCCACGACCGGCACGCCACTGGTCCGCGCCAGCATCACCGCCTCGTCGCCCGACGCGGCCACATCGCTGCGGACCCGCACCCCATCGCCCACGACGTGGGCACCACGTTCGGTCCCGCCGTAGCCACGACTGACGATCGCAACGCGCGCTCCCCGCCGCCGCGTCTCCATCGCTAGCCAACGGGTCAACGGGGTCTTCCCCGTACCACCCACCCGGACGTTGCCTACGCTGACGGTACGCGCGGGCACCACGCGGACACCGAGGACGCCCGCCCCATACGCGGCATTGCGCACCATCACGACCGCCCCATAGAGAGCAGCGGCTGGGGTCAGACAGGCGCGGAGCGCGCGCCACCCCGGACCGGGATCGTCCCACACGCGCTCGGCAAACTCGGCGGTCGTGCGCTTCATGACGGGACGACGTCCATTCGCCCAGCCGAGACCGTCGATGCCAGCATGTTCCGGATGAGGGCCCGGGTGAGGATCAAAGGGCCGAGGCTGGCAGGCGCCATCGTAGCGGCCGCCGTACCACGGCGCTGGGATTCCGCCGCATCGTCGACGAGCTCGCCCATGACCGCGCGAAGAGCCGTGACATCCCCGACCTGGATCCCGCCACCGCTCGCCTGCAGGCGAGCGGCGTCATCACGCACATTGTCGAGGTGGGGACCAAACGCGATCGGCACCCCATGAATGGCTGCCTCGAGTAGATTGTGCCCGCCAACCGGGACCAACGTGCCACCAATGAAAGCCATCCGCGCCCCGGCATACATGCCACGTAGCTCACCGACCGTATCGAGGAGCAGGATCGGAACGTCCGGGGGCCACCCGTCCGGACCGAGATCGGAACGCCGCACGAAGCGATGACCGGCCTCCGTGAGGAGCGTCGCAACGGCTTCGAAACGCTCTGGGTGACGCGGCGCGATCACCAGCCGTGCCGCTCGCGCCCGCGCCGCCACCTCGGTCCAGGCCTCGAGCACCGCCGCCTCTTCACCTTCGTGGGTACTGCCTGCGACGATGACCGGGTGCGTATCAACCCCGAGCGCACGGAGTGACACTCCGTCATTTTCGGCAACGTGGCCTTGCTTGAGACTTCCGGTGACGACGATGCGCTGCGCCGGGGCGCCGAGCGCAACCAGGCGTCGGGCCGTCGGAACGGATTGCACCCCGAACCACCGCACGCTCGCCAACGTCGCCGCGAAGAGACCGCGCCAGCGTCGATATCGGAGAAAGGCTGGCGCCGTTAGGCGTCCGCTCACCATGGCCGCAGGAATGCCCCGGCGCGAGAGGACGGCGAGAAATCCTGGCCACAGCTCCGTCTCGGAAAAGACGACGAGCCGCGGACGAACCGCATCGACCGCCCGCGTCAGGCAGAAGCGAACATCGAACGGGAAGAAGACGCACGCATCCGCGTCCTTCACGCGCGCCTTGGCCACCGCCCGACCGGTACGGGTCAGCGTCGACAGGACCAGGCGGTGATCGGGAAACTCACCACGCAGCGCATGCACGAGCGGAGCGAGTGCCGTGACCTCCCCGACCGAGGCAGCGTGGATCCAGATGGCAGGTTGACCGGGTGGCGTCCGCGGTACGGCACCCAGACGCTCCCGAATGCCAATCCGCCAGTCGCGGCGAACGAGGAGGGCGAGCAGCGCCCACGGCGCCACACAGACCGCGGCAACGGCCACGATGGCCTCGTAGGCCCAGACGATTCGCCGCCCGCGCGACGCGTCGACCGACCGAGCGCTTCGCGTCAATATTGCCAGCGGCCGTCGGCGTATCGGAAGATCTCAGTCACGTCGAAGCGCTCCACCACGGTACCCGGTGCCGCCAACGCCGCGTCGGGAGTTGCCCCACGACGCTGATAGCGCACCTCACGGTACGTGATCTTGCCGATGGGCTCCTTCCCCGGATCGGTTCGTGTCACACAGGTGCGGCTCTGGCCGTAGTCGACATGCTCGCCCACCACGACGTCGCCTTCGTTCTCCCATTTGATGCGCCCGCGATTGAACGACGCCCGGTCCTGAAGCTTCTGCATCCAGACGTCGCAGAACGCATCGAATGCATAGGCGTCGCCACCGGTGCCGGCGGCTGCCCCCGCGGCCGAGCCAGGAGCTGCACCAGGAACTGCACCAGGAACTGCACCAGGAACTGCACCAGGAGCTGCACCAGAAGCTGAGCCAGGAGCTGCGCCCGGCACCGGCGCTGTGTCCTCCGATGCCGCCATGTCCCCGCCAGCCCGCACGGGTGCGGTCAGTGCCGCAAGGCAAAGCACCCCGATGACCCATCCAACCCCGACCCGCATCGCCACCCCTTATACGGGACCATCCGTGGCTCGTGCAATTCGGCGACCCGTCATCCGAACCTGGAGCGCTGATCGCGCCTGGCTTTGCAGCGCCTGCAGGGATTGCTCGAGTCGGAGCCGCGCGGCTTCGATGCCTGCCTCGTCCGCGTCGCGAGGGACCGTCATCGGCTCTCCGACCGCATACACGATACGGCTCCAGGGCATCGGAACGATCAGCCGATCCCAGCTGCCCGCGCGAACATGCCAGGCCGCAACCGGTGCCACCGGAAAGATGCGTGCCCCGGTGGCACGGGCCATCTGGATGGCACCCGGCTTTGCGACGTACGGTGGCCCGTGTGGCCCGTCCGGCGCAAAGGCTAGATCCGAGCCGCCGCGATACGCCCGGATCATCTTCTTCAGCCCACCGACCCAACCACGCGTGGACGACCCGCGCGTCGCCTCGATCCGAAACTGCCTCAGAGCCCGGGCGATCATCTCCCCATCAGGGTGATGGCTGACCATGATGCAGGCGCGGCGCCCGCTGTAGAGGAAAGGCATCATCACGAGACCCTCGTGCCAGAACGCGACGAGCACATGCTCCCCGCGTCGCCAGACGGCCGCAAGCTCCTGGTCCCACCCGATCCCGCGGCGGCGGGTCGTGAGCGCCAACAGACCGAGCGCGACGGTCACGAGGCGACCGACGATGCGCAGCAGGACTCGCCGCCGATCGACGCGCGGCATCAGTGCAGCAAGCGGCCCGCGTCTTGCGGAACCGTCGTGTCGTGAAACTGCAGGTCGTGCAGTTTACGGTACTCGCCATCGAGGGCCAGCAACTCCTCGTGGGTGCCCTCCTCGATGATGCTGCCACGCACGACGACGAGGATCCGGTCGGCACGCCGGATCGTCGATAGGCGATGGGCGATGACCAGCGAGGTCCGATTCACCATCAAGCGCTCGATCGCCTGCTGCACCAGTCGTTCGGACTCGCTATCGAGCGCTGACGTCGCTTCGTCGAGAACCAGAATGGGGGCGTCTTTCAGCAGGGCCCGCGCGATGGCCAAACGCTGGCGCTGCCCACCGGAGAGGGTCACTCCGAGCTCGCCGATCTTCGTTTCGTACTTCTCGGGCAACGCCATGATGAACTCGTGGGCGTTCGCTGCCTGTGCCGCCACGACGACGTCGTCCATGGAGCGGCTCGGATCACCATACGCGATGTTCGCTCGGACGGTGTCATTGAACAGAAAGGTGAACTGCGTCACGAGCGCAATCTGCGCCCGCAACGAGCGCAGGGTATACTCGCGCACGTCGATATCGTCGATGGTGATGCGCCCTTCCGTGACGTCGTAGAAGCGCGGAATCAGGTCGGCGATCGTGCTCTTTCCTCCCCCGCTCATGCCGACGAGCGCGACCATCTCGCCAGCGCGAATGGTCAGGGAGACGTCCTGCAGCACCGGATCGACCCCGTAGCGGAACGCCACCTTCTCGAACACGATGCCGCGTCGCATCGTCGTCAGCGGTCGTGCCTCGGGGCGATCAGCCACCTCAGGCTCGGTGTCAAGGAGCTCGAAGATCCGCTCCGCGCCCGCCACACCGTGCTGAATCACGTTGTTCGACTTCGTCAACCGCTTGAACGGCTCGTACAGAAGAAACACCGCCGTCATGAAGGCAAGAAACGAGCCCTGACTCCGCCCGCCGCTGATGACGCTGTTGCCGCCGTACCAGACTACGCCCGCGATCCCGAACGCAGCCAGAATCTCGGTCATCGGGCTGGTGAAGGCACGAATCATGGTCGCCTTCATGTAGAGCCGGTAGAGGCGGCGGTTCTCGCGGGAGAACCGCTCGCGTTCGTACTCCTCCATCCCGAACGCCTTGACGACCCGGTTGCCTTGTACGGTTTCTTGCAGCAGCGCGGTCAGGATACCGAGCGCACGTTGCCCACGCTTACTGAAGCGCCGCAGCCGCTGCGACAGGCGTACGATGGGCAGAATCGATGCCGGGAAAACGAGAAACGCGATGACGGCGAGCACGGGATCTTTGTAGAAGGCAACGCACACCAGAAAAATGAGCGACGTCGCATCACGCATGATCGACGCCACCGCCCCGGTGAGGGCCGAACGGACCATCGTGACGTCATTGCCGACCCGCGACAGGATGTCGCCGGTCGGTGTGCGATGAAAATACGCCAGCGACAGCCGTTGAATATGCTGGTTCAACTCATCGCGGAGGTCGCAGACGATGCGCTGGCCGACCAGTTCGACGAGGTAGGTCTGGGCGAAGCTCGCCAGGCCTCGAAACAGAAAAACCAGCACCACCATGATCGGCAGAATCTGGAGTGCCGCCGCGTCCTGATTCCCGAAGATGTCGTCGAAGACGCGCTCGACGACCAACGGCAGCATCCCCGTCGACGCGCTGAACACGAGCATCGACAGCATCGCACCCAGGAACCACGGCCACACGTAGGGACGCAGGTAGCGAAGCAAGCGCGCATAGGTCACCCCCGCCCCTCGCTCGGTCACGCCACGCGCCTGATGCCTACGACGGCTCACGCGAGCATCTCCTCGGCGATGGCGGCCGCCCTGTCGGCCGCGCCGCCGCCGCCGAGCGCAGGCCGCAACCGCGCCAGCGCGGCGCACGTGCGTGCGTGCAGCTCTGCGTCGTCGAGGAAGCGTGCCGCTTCCTCTGCCATCCGAGCCCCGGTGGCCTCGTGCTGGATGAGCTCCGGCACGACCGGCGTACCGGCGATCAGGTTCGGCATCCCGATGAACGGGACCGAAACGAGGCGTCGTGCCAATGCGAAGGTCAATGGGGACATGCGATAAACGATCACCATGGGCCGCTCGAGGAGCGCCGTCTCGAGGGTGGCCGTCCCTGAGGCGACGAGCACCACATCGCTCGCGGCAACCAGCTCATACGTATCACCCGCCACGACCCGGGCGGGCAGCTCCTCTCCCGGGATGCTAGCCGGTACTTCGCTCTCGCTCAACGCATCCGCCAGGGCCACTACGCATTGGACGTCTCCGCGGGCGACGAGCCGTCGGGCGGCATCCGCCATGGGCGGCATCAGGAAACGCAGTTCTTTGCTGCGACTCCCCGGGAGCAGCGTCACCAGCCGGCGCGCTGGATCGAGCCCATGGCGGGCAAAGGTCGCCGCGCGGTCCCCCGTGGCCTCGACCCGATCGAGCAACGGGTGCCCAACGAAATCGGGCTGCATCCCCGTCTCGGCATAGAGCGCCGCCTCGAAGGGGAACACGACGGCCAGGCGATCGACCCGGCGGGCGATCTTGTGCACCCGTCTCGCGCGCCAGGCCCACACCTGCGGGCTGATGTAGTACAACACCGGCACGCCGTGCCGTTTGGCAACCGCGGCGAGCGCGAGATTGAACTCGGGGAAATCAATGACGATCAGCAGGTCGGGCCGCGTATCGATGAGCATCCGACGCATCCGACGGTAGGCTCGGACGATCGCCCCGAGACGCTCGCGCGCCTCGACGAGCCCCATCGCGGCAATCTCGCCAGCATCGATCACCGTGTCCATCCCCGCGGCACGCAGACGTGGACCACCGATACCCTCGACGCGCACGTCGGGGCAGCGCACCCGCAGCGCCGTCACGAGATCCCCTCCGTGCATGTCACCGGAGGCCTCGCCAGCGATCAACAACACCCGCCGAGGCGCGCTCGGCGCCGGCGCCTGCGCAGGGGCAGCCGTGGTCACGTCTCGCCCTCGAGACTGGCCACGATGCGCTCCGCGAGCTCGAGCGCCCGCAGGCCGGCAACACCTCCGACCACCGGCTCGCTGCGTGTGGTGACCGCGTGCACGAACGCGGCGATCTCATCGCGGAGCGGGTCCCCCTCGCCGGCGTCGTGCTCGTGCACGGTGATCTCCGGAAGCTCCCCCGGCTTGGGGGGAGCGACGCGGCGGCAGATCCGCACCATCCGCTGATCGTAGTCGACCGAGACGTAGGCATCGTGCTGGAAGACGCGGAGCTTGCGTTCACGCTTCAGCGAGACCCGGCTCGCCGTGACGTTCGCAATGCAGCGATTCGCGAAACGCAGTCGCGCATTCGCGATGTCGACCGTGGCCGTCAGTACGGGGACCCCCACGCTCTCGACCTGCACGACCTCCGCACCCACGAAGTGCTGGATGACATCGAGATCGTGGATCATCAGGTCCCGGATGACATCGACATCGGTACCCCGGTCGACGAACGGCGCCAGGCGATGGCACTCCAGAAACCGCGGCTCGGTGACCACTGCCGCGGCCATCTTGAGTGCCGGATTGAACCGTTCCAGATGCCCGACCTGCAAGATGCGCCCGCCCGCGTCGGCGAGCCTGATCAGCATCTCCCCTTCCGCGCACGTCGAGGCCAGGGGCTTCTCGACCAGGACGTCGACCCCTCCGCTGAGCAGGTCGCTCGCGACCGCGGCGTGGGCATGGGTCGGCACGGCAACGCTGGCACAATCGACAGCTCCGACCAACGCGCGATGGTCGTCGAACACGCGCGTGCCCAACCTGGCGGCCAGTTCCTCCGCCCGCGACCGGTCGCTATCGACGACGCCGACGAGCACGGCGTTCTCCAGCGCCGCGTACTTCTCGGCGTGAAAACGGCCGAGGTGCCCAACCCCGACGACGGCTGCCCGTACCGGTGTCATCACGTGCATCCCTCGCGGCGTCTCACGGCCCCCGCCACCCTACGTCGCCGCAAGGGGGCATCGATACCACGATCCGGGATCGATGTCAGGTGGTGGCGGTGAGGCCGTGCCGGAGCGCGTACATCACCAGTCCGATCCGATCCCGGACGCCGAGCTTCTGGAATACACTGGTGAGGTTCGTCCGTACGGTGCGCTCACTGATCGACAGGGTCGCCGCCACGTCCTTGTTCTTCTTGCCCACGGCAATCAGACGCACGATCTCGAGCTCGCGCTCGGTGAGACCATCGTCGCGCGACGCGCCGAACGTGGGGTCCTCGCCACCACTCCGTCCGAGTTCGGCGACCAGTACACCGCGCATCCGGGGATCCATCCACACGTCGCCGCGACACACGGTGCTGATGGCCTGGATCAGCGTATCTCGCGCCGAGTCCTTCAGCACGACCCCACGTGCCCCGAGCTTGAACGCACGCACGTGCTCTTCCATCTCGTCGCAAGCCGTCAGCACGAGCACCTGCGTCCCGGGATTGATGCGCACCACCGCCGGCACGGCATCCAACCCGCTCCCTTGTGGCATCCGAATGTCGAGCAACAGCACGTCGGGCTTGTGCTGCCAGACGACCTCGACGACATCCTCGGCGCTCTCGAGATCTGCGACGACCTCGATGTCGGGCTCCATCTGCAGAATCGTCTTCAAACCCTCCCGAAAGAGCGTGTGGTCGTCGACGATGACGATTCTTCGCTTGCGCGGTTGCAATGTCACATCTGCCTCCGGAGCGGTCTGGGCTCCTGCTCTGTAGGTTCGCGCTCCCCAATCGGAATGCGGAGGACGATTTCGGCTCCGTGGCCGGGACGACTTCGTACGCGCAGCGCGGCACCGAGGGCGCCGGCGCGCTCGCGGATGGACCACGGCACGGCAGCGCTCGAGACCGCGCCGTCGGTACGCAGCCCGCGCGCCCCTTGCGGAAATCCACGTCCGTTGTCCCGGATGAACAGCGAGCAGTGGGAATCGTAGGCGCGCAGCTTCACCACGGCTTTGGTCGCCTCGCCGTGCCGGACGGCGTTCTGCAACGCCTCGCGAACGATCTGGCCGATCTCGTGCGTCGTCGTGTGAGGAAGATCGAGGTTCCCCGGGGGCACAGTGAGGCGGACCTGCAAGCGGTCCCGGATCGTGAACTCGGCCGCGACCCGATCGAGCACGCTCTCGAGGTCACGCGACTGACGGCTGGCGCCGCGCAGGACCTTCAGATACGCGCGGACTTCGCGGTACCCGCGATCGACCACCTGTTGCAGATCCGCCAACTCGGTCGATACGCGCGTGGGGTCCCGCTCGCACATTCTGCGGGCGGCCTCGACGCGCAAGTCGATCCCCGCCAGCGATTGGATGAATCCATCGTGAAGATCGCGGGCGATGCGAGCGCGCTCCTCCAGCACGGCCACCTCTTCGGCCTTCTCCTGCAACCGGGCCGCCTCGAAGCTGGCCGCGGCCTGGCCGATGACGACGAGCAGGAACTCGAGATCGTCACGCGTGAAGGTCGGACGGGCATCACGAATCACGACCGCGCGCCCACGCAGCTCACGTTGTACGATGATCGGCGCCACCAGGACCGAATGCGGCTGCGCATCACCGGGGAAGCGCAGGTCCGGCTCGACCGCTTTGCGCTGAATGGCGCCGCTGAATACATCGTAGCAGAGGGCTGTCCCGGACCCGGGTTGCAGGGAGTTGACCAGGAGCGCTTCGGTCGAGCTGGCAAACGGCAACGGCAACGGATCGTCCTCGGAGATCCGCATCCCGAGACGGACCTGGCCGTTGGCGCGCGTCACATCCCACGTAAAGTATCGGGTACTGTCGGGATCGCGCAGCACGACCAAGGCACGCGGCGCGTCGAAGTAGGCGAGCACACGGCGAACCATCCGGACCAGGTCGAGCGCCGACACGCGATCCCGCCGAGACGCGTTGCTCAACTCGAGCATGAACCGCAACTTGCGCTTCGAGCGACGCTCGTGCTCGCCGAGATAACCGATCAGGTAGCCAAGAACGATCAGATACGCAGGGCGGAACAAGTGGGACCGGTGGAAGGGGAACTGCTCCGCGCCGAACCAATGACTCGCACAGTAGATCAGCGCCGGGTACAGGAACGCCACCAGCATCGTGATCGGTGCCGCGGCAAGAAACCCCCAGCGGACGCTGACGCTCGAGATCACGAATACGTTCAGGAGAAAGAACGGGGTAGCGCCCCCCTCGGTCAGCAGCGTGATCAGCGCACCCCAGACGACGTCGCAGGCCACCGAGTACGGGCCCACCCGTTCCTGGCGGACGCGCTCGCCTCGTACCAGCACGAAGAGCAGCGCGCTGAACCCTACGTACCCCCCGAGGACAGCATAGGCGAGGTTCGGCCACGGGGGCGGCTTCGCGGCCACCATCTCCAACACCAGGGTCGTAATGGCCAGCAGAAGCCGACAGAAGGCGATGACCTTCTCGGTGTGGGAGATCGCGTCGAGCGATGCGCCGCGTCGCTTGCGGTAGTGGAGGAACTCTAGGGCCATGACTTAACCGTAACTATCCGAATACGTGGCAAAGCAACTGATGTGCCAGAATTCGTCATACTATGCCTGCATCTCCGCCACGTCACATGTCGCAAAGATGCACGAAGCGGAGATTCGGCAACTCCAACCTCGCAACCTGCCACCCGAAAGCCCGGCCGGGTGCTCGGCCGAGTGCCCAGCCAAGTGCCATGGATCTCGATGACCCCGGGCCCGTCCCCCCTATGCTAGACGGCGCCCCGAACAGCCACAATGGAGAGCCCGGCCCGATTGGCCGCAGCAATCACGTCATCCCGATCGATGATGATGCTGCGCTCAGCCTCGAGCGCCAGGACGCGGGCTCCGACCTCCTGTAGCACCTCCACGGTCGTCAGCCCGACGGCGGGTACGTCGAACCGGAGATCCTGGGTCGGCTTGCTCACCTTCACCACGACGACCTCGCCATGCCCGAGTTCCGCGCCTCTCCGGATCGCGGCATCCGTCCCCTCGATCCCCTCGACCGCGAGCACGGCCCCCCGCTTCACGACCACGCTCTGGCCGATATCCCAGCGGCCGATTCCTTTGGCTACCTCGAGCCCGAAGCGGATGTCCTCGGCTTCCTGGGCGCTCGGTGCGCGCTTCGTCAGCAGGCCCTCGGCAGGCACCAGCGCTCCGAGGAACAGCGTCGACTCGACGATCGTAATGCCGTCACGCTCCAGATCGGCGGCGATGCCGCGCAGGAGGACGTCGTCCTTCAGACTGCGCGTGCGGGCAATGAACGCGGCGCCCCGGAGATCGGGACGGAAGCCACCCAGCTGCCGCGGCTTTCTGATGCCCCCGGCCATGACCGCGCGGCGGACGCCTGCCCGTTTGAACACCCGTACGATCTTCCCGAGTTCTCCCACCCGCACCCATGTCACCGACGGCGCCAGATCTTCGATCTCGGAGGGGGTCTCGCCACGGTGCGCCACGGCAACGACCTCGACGCCCTGGGCGCGGGCGGCCTCTGCAAACAGCAGGGGGAAGCGGCCGTTCCCCGCGATCAGACCGATTGCTTCAGCCGCCATCGTCGTGCGCCCCGGCCGGGCTCACGCCGCGCTCCGAGGCATCGAGGAACGTCAGCAGCCGCGCGACATCCGGCTGCGTTCCAAGCTCAGCCGCGCACCGCTCCCGTGCCGCCGCAAAGGTATCCTTGCTCTTGAAGAGCAGGCGGTAGGCCTTCTTCAGCGCGCGCACCCGCTCGGCGTCGAAACCGCGTCGCCGCAGGCCGATCAGGTTGAGACCGCGAATGCGAGCCCGATCGCCCGACGCGTTGCAGAATGGGGGCACGTCGAGAATCACCATCGCGCCACCGCCGAGCAACGCCGACTCACCGATGCGCACGAACTGATGAATCGCCGCGAGCCCACCGACGATGACCCAGTCCGCGACGGTCACGTGCCCTGCGAGCGTCGCGCTGTTGGCGAGCACGCAATGACTTCCAATGAGCGAGTCGTGCCCCACGTGGGCATAGTTCATCAACAGATTGTCGTCGCCGATCCGCGTCACCATGCCGCCCCCCTTGGTGCCGGGGTTCAGTGTGGCGAACTCGCGGATGGTATTGCGATCGCCGATTTCGAGCCGACTCTCTTCACCCGAATACTTGAGGTCCTGAGGCTCGGCCCCGACGCTCGCGAACTGGAAGATCCGATTGTCCTCGCCGATCGACGTCCGCCCCTCGATGACCGCGTGTGGTCCGACTGTCGTCCTGGCACCGATGGTCACGTGCGGTCCGATCACGGCATACGGACCGACGACCACATCCGCCGCGAGGATCGCCCCGGAGTCGACCACCGCCGTGGGATGGATCGAGGCTGCGTCGGCGTCTTCTTGCAGCCAGAAGTCGGCCTCGGCAGCGACCTGCTCGCCAACGCGAGCGACCCCGCGCAAACGCCAGCGCCGCCCCTCACGCGCCAGAACGTGCACCTGGAGATCGAGGCGGTCGCCCGGCACCACCGGTAGCCGGAAGCGCGCCCTGTCGAGCCCCGTCATCCGCATCGAAGAAGAGGCACCGCGCCCGGGTTCTTCGGCGACGAGCAGCGCGCCGGCCTGCGTCAGGGCCTCGCACAGGAGGACCCCGGGCATCAGGGGCAAGCCCGGGAAGTGCCCCGCGAAGAAGGGCTCCCCATTCGTCACCGTCTTCGTCGCGACGATCCGCTCGCTCGGCTCGATCCGCTCCACGCGGTCGACCAGGCGCAGCGGATAACGTCCGGGGAGCAGGTGGGTCAATACGGTCCCGTCCACGCCTGCCCTCCCCGTCTCCGCGTCAGTTCTTGGCGTCGAAGGTTTTGATGACCTCAGCCGTCAGATCGATCGACTCGGAACCGTACAAGACCGAGCTCGCGGAGTTCTCGAGGATGACGGTGTAGTCGTCGCGCGCCCCGATCTCCTGAATCACTACGGCGAGGCGGCGCAGGATTTTGCCGGTCAGCTCCGAATCCTTCTTCCGAAGATCGGCGTCCGAATCTTCCAGTCGGCGTCGCAATCCACGCCGCTTCCGCTCGAACTCGTCGGCCAGCGACTGGCGCTGATCTTCCTTGAGGACCAGGCTCTTCTTCTCAAGTTCGTTCTTGAGACGATCCAGCTCGTCCTTCTCACTCTTGAGAGACTCCTGCAGACGCTCGAACTCGACCTTGAACTGTTCCTTTGCGCGTCGACCCGCCTTGGACTCGTTCAGCGCCCGCTGAAGATCGACAACTCCCAACTTGAGCTCGGCTGCCGCGACTGCGGTCGTCGAGAGGAAGAGGCCGAGTGCGACCGCGGCACCCACCCGAATGATGACTTGCTTCATGATTGTCTCCTCAGATCTGTTGCCTGGCACCTACAACGGCGCCCCGAACGAGAACATGACTGTGTTCGTCTTGTCATCGCCCTTCTTGTTCAGCGGAAACCCGAACTCGATGCGCACCGGCCCGAGCGGCGAGAGCCAACGCACGCCACCGCCCACCGCGTACCGGAGGTCGCCGAGGTCCCACCCATCGGAGTCGAGCCATGCGTTGCCCGCGTCGAAGAACACGACGCCCTTGAGGCCCAGCGGCTCGACGATCGGAAAGATGATCTCGTTATTGACGATGAGCTGACGGCTTCCCCCAATCGGGTCGGTGTCGTCGACGCGCCCCTGCGCGTCCCGAATCTCTTCCCGCGGACCGAGTGTACGAATCTGGAACCCGCGCACCGAGTTGATGCCTCCCGGGAAGTAACGCTCGAACAGTGGCAGCTCATCACCGCCCTGCCCCCGCTTCCCCTGCCCGAAACCGATGGTCCCTGCAAGGGAATACACGAACGTCCCGAAACCCGGCGCCTTCAGGATCGGCCAGAAGAACCGGGTGCGTGCATCGAGCTTGAAGAACTCGCTTTGCCCCCCAAGGCCGGCGAGCTCGAACGAGAGTTCCTGACTGGAGCCGCGTGTCGGATCGAAACGGCTATTGAGCGTGTTGCGCGTGAGCAGTGGGCGGATACTGCTCGTCAGGCTGCGCCCCTCCTCGGCCACGATGCTCGGCGGCGATCGGCGCGCGATGTCGGTGATGTCGGTTTCCTCGATACGATACTCGGCACCGACGCGCACTTCCTCGAGCGAGTAGCCCAAGATATCCTCGTAGCCGAGATTCACCAGCGGGTAGAGGAAACGTACGCCCGCCCCGGTACCCTCACGCGTGAAGTCGTCGAAGTCGAGACGCCAGCGAAACCCATCGATGGTCGCAATGAGCGGAATGTCGAACAGCCAGGGTTCGGTAAAGCTGACGATGAAGTTCTGGCGCACCGCACCAAAGTCGGCGTTGATCACACCGCGCTGACCGCGCCCGAAGAGATTGTTCTCGGTGATCCGCGCATTGAACAGCAGGCTGTCCGCCGAGCTGAAACCTGCTCCCGCCGTCAACGCCCCGGTTTGTCCTTCCTTCACGTCGACTTGCAGATTGAGCTTGCTCTCGTCCGTACCCCGCCGTGTGGTGAGATTGACCTCTTGAAAGAAGCCGAGCCGGTTCAGCGCATCGCGGCTCTTCTTCAAGTCGGACCCCGAGAACTCCTCCTGCTCGTGCACCTTCAGCTCGCGCCGGATGACTTTGTCGCGTGTCTTCGTGTTCCCGGTGATGATGATCTTGTCGATCATGACCTTCGGGCCCTGATCGATCTGATAGGTGACGTCGACCGTCTGGGCGGTCTGGCTGATCGACGTTTCGGGCTCGATATTGACGAAGGCGTATCCGACGTCGCCGTATCGATCCGTGATCTTCAGGATGTCCTTGCGCAAACGACTCGACCGGAACACCTGTCCGGTGCGCAGACCGAGCCCCTCGCGCAGTTCGAGGTCGGCTCGGACGTCGCCTGCGAATTGGACCTCGCCGACGACATAGACATCCCCCTCGTCCACCTTGAACGTGACGTACAAGCCGTCCTCGCGACGCTCGACGCTCGGCTCGTCGACGCGCACGGTGATGTAGCCATTGTCGTAGTAGTAGGCCGTCAACCGCTCGGTATCGGTCTTGAGCGCTTCACCGTTCAGGACCCCTGCTCCGGTGAAACGCGAGATGATCGACTCCTCGCCAGTCGTGACCACGCCTTTGAGACGTCGATCGCTGAACGCCTCGTTCCCCTCGAACTCGATGTCCTGAATCCGGACCACTTCGCCCTCGGTCACCGTATAGACGACGTTGACTTCGTTCGGAGCCCCAGGAATGGGCTGGATCTCGGGCGCAATCTCGGCATCGAGATAGCCCTTCTCCTCGTAGAGTTTCTTGGCGTCGCCGATGCCGCGTCGCAACTTCTGGGAGTCGAGGATGGCCCGGGGATGCACCTTGAACGCCGCTTCGAGATCCTCGCTCTCGATGCGATCGTTGCCCTCGACCTGGACCGAGCGGACGAGCGGCCGCTCGATCACACGATACGCCAGCACGATCCCCGAACCGGGCTCGGGGTCGCTGCGACGCTCGACCGTCACGTCCACGAAGAACCCCATCCCGTAAATGTTCCGTACGTCTTCGTCGACCGTTGCGGGATCTATCTCCCGACCAGCTCGACTGTCGATATGGATCCGGATGGCCTCCTCGTCGACGCGGACGTTCCCCTCGACGAGCACTTGAGCAATCGGTTCCGCGGCGACGCGCGTGCTCACCCCGAGCAGCAGCACGCCGAGGACTGCCACAACCACGATGCACGACACCCGCCCCACCCGAACACCCATGTTCATACCGCCTGGCGCGCCGGTTCCGGGTCGATCCGTCCCGCGGAGAGACGCAGTGTCCGGTCCATCGCTCCGGCAAGCCCGGCATTGTGCGTGACGACGACCAACGTCACGTTGCGCTCCTTGTTCAGCTCGATGAGTAGTTGCTGCACTCCAGCGCCGGTCATCGGATCGAGGTTTCCGGTCGGCTCGTCCGCCAGAATCACCCGTGGTTCCTGGATCAAGGCGCGCGCAACGGCAACGCGTTGCTGCTCGCCGCCCGACAACTCGCCGGGTTTGTGCTCCAGCCGCTCCGACAAACCGACGCGCTCCAGAAGTGCACGGGCACGGCCCTCGGCCGCATCGCGCGTCGCTCCACCAATCCGAGCTGGCATCGTCACGTTCTCGAGCGCCGAGAAGTCGGGTAGCAGGTGGTGAAACTGGAAGATGAACCCGACCTCGCGATTGCGGAAATGTGCCAACTCCCGATCGGTTTTGGTCGCCAGATCCTCGCCATCAAACCACACCTCGCCTCGGCTTGGTCGGTCGAGCGTTCCCAGGATGTGCATGAGCGTGCTCTTCCCGACCCCGGATTCCCCTACGATTGCGATCCGCTCACCTTCGCCGATATCGAGGTCGAGATCGGTCAGGACGCGCACCACCCGCGACCCGTCGATATACTCCTTCGTGAGGCTGCGCAGCGCGATCAAGGGCGCCTATTCGTACCGGATCACTTCTACCGGCGCCAGACCCGCCGCCTGACGGGCAGGATAGATGGTCGCCAGCAGGCAGATGACCACCGAGACCAGGGCTACGGTGGCGAAGTTTTCGGGGTCGATCCGCACCGGGAGCGTCGAGACGTAGAACACGTCCTTCGGAAGCTCGATGAACTGATAGCGGCTCAGGAGTAGACAGCCAGCGTAGCCCCCGACGACCCCCAGGAACGTCCCCACGACACCTACGATCAGCCCCTTCAGCATGAAGATCCTGGCGATGCTGCCGTTTGCTGCCCCCATGGACTTCAGAATGGCGATATCCTTACGCTTCTCCATCACCACCATGATCAGGGTCGCCACGATGTTGAACGCCGCAACCAGGACGATCAGCGTGAGGACGATGAAGTAGACGACCTTCTCGAGTCGGAAGGCCAGGAAGAGATTGCGATTGACCTCCATCCAATCTCGGGCACGGAACGGCGTGCCGAGGACTTGCTCGATCTCCCGCGCCGTCAGGTTCGAGCTGTGGATATCCGCCACCCGGATCTCGACCCCGGTGATTCCAGTTCCCAACCCGAAAAATCGCTGCGCATCGGTCAGCCCCATATAAATGAGGGAGGCGTCGTACTCGAACATGCCCGAATCGAAGGTCCCCGCGACGGCATAGCGCTTGACCTTCGGGACCATCCCGACCGGAGACGGGGTCCCGAGCGGCGAGACGACGCTGACCGGATCGCCCACACGCACCCCGAGCTGGCGCGCCAGTTCTTCGCCGAGAATGATCCCCGACAGCGTGACCGGCCGCCCCGCCTCGGTATCCACCTTCCCGTGCTCGTCGATGGACACCTCGTGGGACGCTCCCAGGCCCTCGATCGCCCCCGATACGAGGTGCTGGCGCAGATCCACGGCGGCATCCACCATCGCAGGGGGCACGCCGCGCACGATCACGCCCGAGACACTGTGCCCAGTGCTGAGCATCGCCTGCCCGTACACCAATGGCGTCGCCGCCACGACATTCTCACGCGCACGTACCGCTTCCACGACCTCCTCGGCGTCCTCGATGACCCCCGCGTACGACACGACCATGATGTGGGGATTGAATCCCAGGATCCGATCGCGAAGATCCTCTTCGAATCCCGTCATCACCGCGAGCACGATGTTCAACGTCATGACGCCGATCAGCACACCGAAGATCGAGATCATCGTGATGAGCGAGATGAACCCCTCTTTGCGCTTGGCACGGAGATAGCGCAGGCCGATCATGAGCTCGTAGGACATTCTAAACGATGCTCAGTGACGTTCCGGCCGCATCTGTGGAAAGAGGATGACGTCCCGGATCGAGGCCGCATTGGCGAGAAGCATGACCAAACGATCGATACCGATCCCCTCGCCAGCCGTGGGCGGCATGCCGTACTCGAGCGCACGCACGTAGTCTTCGTCCATGGCGTGCGCCTCGTCGTCCCCTTCCTGACGGGCCTGCAGCTGCGCTTCGAAGCGCTGACGTTGATCCACGGGATCGTTCAACTCGGAGAACCCGTTGGCGAGTTCACGCCCCGCGATGAACAGCTCGAACCGGTCGACAAGCGAAGAGTCCTCGTCCGACAGGCGCGCCAGCGGCGAGACCTCGACCGGATAGTCGATAATGAATGTCGGCTGAATCAGCGTGGCCTCGGTGGTCTTCTCGAACACCTCGACGGCAACCTTGCCATGCGGCATGTCGGCCGTCACGGGAATCCCCTGCTCCTCGGCAAAGGCACGCAATCGCGCCGGATCGTCGACCGCATCCCTCGTGAGCCCCGTCTGCTCTGCGATCGCGTCCTTCATGGCCACCCGGCGCCAGGGCGGCGTGAGATCGATCTCGTGCTCGCCATACGGGATCCGCGTCCCGCCGACCACCTCGGTGGCAAGCTCGGCGACCAACGTTTCGGTGAGCGCCATCATGTCCTTGAAGGTCGCGTACGCCTGGTAGAACTCGAGCATCGTGAACTCGGGGTTATGCTGGGTCGAAACCCCTTCGTTCCGAAAGTTGCGATTGAGCTCGAAGACCCGGTCGAGCCCCCCCACCACCAACCGCTTCAGATAGAGCTCCGGCGCGATGCGAAGGTACAGGTCGATGTCGAGGGCGTTGTGGTGCGTGACGAACGGGCGCGCGAGCGCTCCACCGGCGATCGCCTGCATCATCGGCGTCTCGACCTCGAGAAACCCCCGGGCAGTGAAGAACCGTCGGACGGACTGCAGCATGAGCGCGCGTCGCTCGAACACCTGCCGCACCTCGGGATTGACGAGGAGATCGAGCGATCGTTGGCGGTAGCGCAACTCGACGTCCTGCAGCCCATGCCACTTTTCGGGGAGCGGGCGCAGCGCCTTGGCCAGATATCGTAGCTGCTCGACCAGAATCGTCAGCTCGCCCGTGCGCGTGCGAAAGAGCTTCCCCTCGACCCCAACGATATCTCCGAGATCGAGCTGGCGAAACACGGCGAACTGGTCCTCGCCACTATCGGCGCGGGTCACGTAGATCTGCAGGCGCCCGGAGCGGTCCTGCAGCTGGGCGAACGCCGCCTTGCCGAAGCTCCGGATGGCCATCAGGCGTCCGGCGATGGATACGCGCGGAGCCTCCGCCTCCAGCACCTCGCCCGTGCTATCGACGTGCCGAGCCGCCACCTCGGCTGCGAGGTCGCGCGGCTGAAAGTCGTTCGGGTAGGCACGACAGCCGAGGCGACGCAGTTCGGCGAGCTTGTTCCGTCGCGCGGTGACCTGCTCGTGCTCTTCCATCGCCCAGATATGCGGTCCTCGGACGCGAAAGGCAAGGAGGGCGGAGCGCGGCGGGCAACGCCGCGCTCCGCCGGGTG
>Ga0315338_1000431_pt1 | contig 99526 bp, 74 predicted proteins | sample ASW8metaG_FD_204518 | JGI IMG/M metagenome (GOLD analysis project Ga0315338, IMG submission 204518) | Ammonia-oxidizing marine archaeal communities from Monterey Bay, California, United States - ASW #8 | ecosystem: Environmental > Aquatic > Marine > Coastal | place: USA: California | collected...
ATGATTTAGTAAGTGAAGGTGGTATAATGGATCTTTGGACTCGTGAAGCGCGTCTTTTCAAATTTGGTTCAGGTACTGGAAGTAATTTTTCAAAAATAAGAGGTGAAGGAGAGCCTCTTTCAGGCGGGGGCATGTCCTCAGGATTAATGTCATTCTTAAGAATTGGAGACCGGGCCGCAGGTGCAATAAAATCAGGTGGAACCACACGCCGTGCAGCAAAAATGGTTTGTTTGAATATGGACCATCCAGACATTGAAGCTTTCATTAATTGGAAGATGACTGAAGAAGAAAAAGTTGCAGCACTTGTAGCAGGTTCTCAACATCTTCAAAATCATGGTAATGAAATTTTAGCAGCAATTCAAGCACATCCTGAAGAGGATTCACGTTTTGATCAATCTAAAAATAAATCATTAGCTATTTCTATTAATTCAGCCTTGAAGGCTTATATTCCGGATAATTTAATTGCTAGAGTATTGGAATTAGGTGAACAAGGTTATACTCATATTGAAATTGAAACATATGATACTTCTTGGGAAGGTGAGGCTTATTCTACAGTTTCGGGTCAGAACAGTAATAATTCTGTAAGAGTTAGTAATGATTTTATGGACGCTGTTATTGGCGAAAAGGATTGGAATTTATACTGGAGAACAGAGTTAGAAGATGCCGAAACAGAGGGTCGTACTCCTGCACCTTGTAAAACACTCCCAGCAAATGAGCTTTGGGAGACAATTGCTAGAGCAGCGTGGTCCTGTGCAGATCCTGGCTTACAATATGATACTACAATTAATGAATGGCATACTTGTTCCCCCGATGGCCCAATAAATGGCAGTAATCCGTGTTCAGAATATATGTTTTTAGATGATACAGCTTGTAATTTGGCAAGTTTAAATCTTGTGAAATATTATAATCCAGAAACAACACAATTTAATTGTGAAGAATACAATCATTCCATTCGTCTTTGGACTGTAGCACTTGAAATATCCGTATTAATGGCACAATTTCCTTCGGTTGAGATAGCACAACGTAGTTATGATTATAGAACATTAGGTTTAGGTTATGCTAATATTGGTTCTTTACTGATGCATATGGGAATTCCATATGATGATAATAGAGCATTTGCAATATGTGGTGCACTTACATCAATGTTAGGAGGAATATCTTATGCAACTAGTGCTGAAATGGCATCATTTAAAGGTCCATTTCCACGTTATGAGCACAACAAAGAGAATATGCTCCGTGTCATTCGAAACCATCGAAGAGCAGCTTATAAGATGGGAGATGAAGAATATGAGGGTTTAACTGTAAAGCCCAAAGGTATTGATCATAATTATTGCCCTGAATATCTTCTTAAGTCATCACAAGAGTGTTGGGATCAGGCATTAGAATTAGGTGAAAAATATGGTTATCGTAATGCCCAATCTACAGTTATAGCACCTACGGGAACAATAGGTATTGTAATGGATTGTGATACAACTGGTATTGAACCTGATTTTGCATTAGTTAAGTTTAAAACACTTGCTGGAGGCGGAATGTTAAGAATTATTAATCAGTCAGTACCTCCTGCATTGAATAGATTAGGATATGATGCTAATCAGGTTGATGATATAGTAAGCTATGTTATTGGTTCTGGTAAATTTGAAGATAGTCCTGATGTAAACATTGAAACTTTAAAGAAGAAAGGCTTGACTCAGGAGATAATACAATCTTTAGAGTCACAGATAGAAGATTTCACATCACTTAAATTATTGATTAATCCTATAACTATTGGAGTTGATTTTTGTAAAGATAAATTACGTGTAGATGAATCAGATTTGGATGATTGGAGTTTTGATTTGCTTACGCATTTAGGTTTTACATCGGAACAAATTACTAATGCTAATAATTATATATTTGGAAAATTGACTATAGAGGGTGCTCCTCATATTAAAGATAAAGATTTAGCTGTGTTTGATTGTGCAAATAAATGTGGCCAGTATGGCACTCGTTCGATATCTTGGCATGCTCATATCAATATGATGGCTGCAGCTCAGCCATTTATCTCAGGAGCTATTTCCAAAACAATTAATATGCCTCATGAAGCCACGATTGATGAGATAAAGCAAGCGTATATGGATTCTTGGAGAGGTATGATTAAGGCTAATGCTCTTTACAGAGATGGTTCAAAGTTAAGTCAGCCTTTAATGTCTGGTAATATTCTAAAAGTTAATATTGAGGAAGATGCTGAGTTGATGTCAGAAGGATTAATAAGTACTGAAAAAGCAGTTGATGTTTTAGCCGATGCATTACCAATGCAAGATGCTAAGCCCTTGGCTCGTAAGATAGTAACACGTTATATCGCACAACGAAGACGTTTGCCCAATAGAAGAGGTGGTTATATTCAGAAAGCTAAAGTTGGAGGGCACAATGTGTATTTGCATACAGGTGAATATGAGGATGGGACCCTTGGAGAAATTTTTATAGATATGCACAAGGAAGGGGCAGCTTTTAAGGCATTAACTAACTCTTTTGCTATTGCAGTTAGTTTGGGTCTTCAACATGGAGTTCCATTGAAGGAATTTGTTGATGCTTTTGTATTTAGTCGTTTTGAACCAAATGGTCCAGTCATCGGCAATGATCGAATTAAAATGTCCACTAGTATTTTGGATTATATATTTAGAGAATTAGCAGTTAATTATCTTGGTCGAAACGATTTGTCACATGTTAAGCCAGAAGATTTACAACCAGATATAGTTCGAAGTGAAGGTGAAACTGAAACAGAATTAACATTGAACTCAGGTTTAACACCTTCGGGAACTTCATTTGACGGGCATGAAATTCAATTGACATTAGACGATGTTGAAACAGTTAGTGCAGATATTGCAAGTCAAACTAGTATAATTGAGGAATCCTTAACTTCGATTCCATTAGTTGAGAAAGATAATTCATCAATTAAAGAAGCTGGAAGATTTGGATTTGCAGGCGATCCTTGTCCTGAGTGCGGTCAATTTACACTCGTTTCAAATGGTAGTTGTCTGAAATGTGTTAGTTGCGGAACTACGACTGGTTGTTCATAGAAGTAACTGAAAGCTAAATAAGCCCAATGATAGATGAGACCTTAATGGGGTTGTTCGATACGTTCTCAGACGGTTTGTCCAAATTTGAGAAATATAATAATAAAGAAATTTATCGTATTGGCAAAACAGATAGCTTTAATTTTGTAGTTACAGGCCGTTTAGTATCAGGAACTGCAGGTTTTTTTGTTATAATTCTAATGTTGGTTCTAACATTTTCTTCTGCAGCTAATTCATATCAAGTTGCAGGCATTGGAGGTATCAAAGCATTTACAGCTGATATTGTTGTTACTCAGCAAACTGGCCCCTCACTTTCAGGTACTTTAAATGATGAGGGTGATTCAGTAACCTTTGGATATTTAACTGAGGATGAATCTTGGGACTATATTACTAATCTTCGTCTTTCACATTTTGAGATAGTAGTTGATTGGAGTCCAAATGGAGGTGGAGGGGGTGGCCGTCAGGTTATTCTTGATGTATCTTCGCAGACTAATACGACCTCGGAAAGTGATCAAGATGGAGGCGGAGGTGGAACAATTACAATTCCATGGCAAATTAATTCTAATATATCTCTCAATTCTGAACTTGTTTCAGGAAATGCAAACACTCCAGAAGCTTTTCTTTTGAGTTTTGAAACGGATGGAGACTGGATGGGGGGGGAATTTACATATAGTGGAGAAAGCACCTTAAGTGCAATATTTCCTGAGTCTATAGATTATACAATTACCTTATTTTTTTACACTTGGGAATTAGAGAATATAAGGGAGATAGTTGAAGTATGATGGAATCGAATTCTGAAGAGGGGAATCTTCTATTTACTGATGAGTATAAGAAAGCTCTTGAAAAAGCATCATATGAGATAGTCGGTAATCATTCTGCAGTAGAAATTTGCGGATGGACTAAGAAAGGCATGAAAGAAGATAGTTCGGGGTGTTATAAGCAGAAATTTTATGGTATCAGATCCCATCAATGTACACAAATGACGCCAGCTGCAGTAGCTTGTGATCAAAAATGTGTCTATTGTTGGAGAGCTAATGAAATGTTTTCAGGTAAGCAGGATTTAATGGAGTTCGCTAAGGATGATCCTAAAGATATTGTTCAAGGTTCAATAGAAGGTCATTTGAGGAAGTTGTCAGGTTTTGGCGGTAATCCGAAAATAGACCAACAAAAATTTCTTGAATCTAAGACGGTACGTCATTTTGCAATATCATTAACAGGTGAACCTACTCTCTATAATGGTTTACCAGGTATGTTGCAAGAATTACGTTCACGTAAAATTTCTTCTTTTTTAGTAACAAATGGTTTGCATCCTGAAATGATTGAGAGATTAAGAGATGAAGATTCACTCCCTACTCAATTGTACATGTCTTTGGATGCTCCGGATGAAAAGACTTGGAAGAAAATAGATATTCCTCTAGTACCTAATTTTTGGGACAAGATTAAAGGTACACTAAAGCTGATGGATGGTTTACAAACTCGTAAAGTACTTCGAATGACCGTTGTTAAAGGATGGAATGATTTTGATGTTTCAGGTTATGCAGAATTGATAAAATTAGCAGGAGAACGTGTTATGATTGAAGTTAAATCCTATATGCATTTAGGGCCGGCTCGTAAACGACTAAGTCAAGATAATATGCTTTCTTATGAGGAGGTTTTAGATTTTTCAAATAAATTAGCATCTGAATTAGGCTGGAAAATTATTGATGAGGCACCAAATAGTTTGATTGCTTTAGTAGCTAAAGAAGACTGGAAGGGGCGTATCATGGATTTTGGAGATCCTCTTACAGGTCATCAGGAAAAATCATTTCGTTGTTAAACCCAAAACAGGTAAATACTACCATTGAAACTTTAGCCTAGTGGATTATATATCTGGAATTGAATCAGCATTTAAGACCTATATCGGAGAGAATTCGATAGAAAGATTAATTGAGGTGATATCTGATAAGCCAATGATTTTAATTGCAGGAGATCAACTTACAGGTAAATCAACACAAGCAAAAGATTTAGCCCAATACTTTGAAGGAGATTTTTGTTCAGTTGGCATGCTTTTTAGACAATCAGCATCAAAAAGGGGCATAACGGTCGCTGAACAAGCAAGATTATTATTAACTGAAAGAGGAATCGACGTTGAGATTGACTATAAAACATGCCAAATGATTGCAGGCTATCAAATTAGCTCTAAGTTGGGTGTGATAGAGGGTCGTCAACCAGCTTATATGGGAAGTTTTATGGCTAATTTAGGCAAAAAAAATATTGTAAGATTATATTTTCAATGTTCAATTAGAGAGCAAGCGTTACGTTTTTTACGTCGAGAGGTTGGTGAAGAGGCTTATCAAACTGGAAGAAAGAATATTCCAGATAAACTTTACAATAATTTAGAAGAGTTAAATTCTGAGATAAATGCTTTGAAATTGATAGATAAGGAACAAATTATGCGTGAATTTATTGAGAATCAGACTAGAGATCAAGATGATAGACATAGATACTCTAGGTTGTATGGTTTTGATTATGGAAATTTAGAAGGTTATGATATTGTAATGGATACGAATAATAAGGAACCCAAAACTGTTTTTGATGAAGTTATAGCAAAGTTGAACGCGTTTGGCTTTCGAACAGATTAATAAACTCCCTAATCTAGTGGTACTCGTGGAATTATCTAATAACGAAATAAAATTACTGAAAGCGTTGAAAAAAAATCAACTGTCGCCTGGTGAAGCTTCTCTTGAATCAGGTCTTGGTGATAAGGAAACCATGTCAGCAGCATCTTGGCTAAGAAGTAAAGGTTTGGTAGAGATTACAGAGGACATAAAAGTATTATTTGTAACAAATGTTGAAGGAAAAAAATATGCTGAACAAGGATTACCGGAGCGTAGGGCTGTTGAGTGGTTAAATCAATTTGGAGAAGCTCAGATAGATGAATTGCCTTTAGAAGACAATGAAAAGAAAGTAGTAATAGGTTGGTTGAAAAGAAAAAATTTTGCTGAATTAGAAAAGACTGATGATGGTCTTAAATTAATTCCTACAGGTAATATTGATGAAACACCAGATGAGCCACTATTAGTTCTTCTTAATAGAAAACCTCTTACAGAAGATGAAATGGAAAAAGAAGGTTTTTCTATGTTAAAAGGAAGGCAATTATTTACAACTAAAGATGAGGTCTCACGAATATTTACTTTGACTAAAGAAGGTAAAGATTTTGATGTTAGTAAAATCAGTGATGATTTAATAGGCGAAGTAACTCCAGAAATGCTTCAAAGTGGTGGTTGGAAAGATAAACAGTTTCAACGGTATAGTACTGAAACTAATGTAGAACCTATAGATTATTCTACCTTACATCCGTTAACACGTTTTACAGAAGAAATACGTTCTATATTTTTGCAAATGGGATTTACTGAAATTGAGGGTGATTATATCGAATCTGCATTTTGGAATATGGATGTCTTGTTTATTCCTCAAGATCATCCTGCTCGTGAACTTCAGGATACATTCTATTTGTCTGATCCTGCTTCGTTTATGATAAGTGATAAAGAATTATTGGATTCTGTAAAAAATATTCATGAGAATGGTGGAGACACAGAATCATTAGGTTGGGGAAGTGGTTGGAGCCGTGAAACTGCCCAACAAGCTTTACTCAGGACTCATACAACAGTGGGCACTATTCGATATTTGTCTGAAAATCCAGAACCGCCAGTTCGGGTATTTAGTGTTGGGCGTGTTTTTAGAAGAGAAGCTTTAGATTCAACACATTTACCTGAATTTACTCAAGTAGAAGGCATAATCGTTGAGCCTGAAGCTAATTTTGGGATGTTAATTGGCGTTTTGAAAGAATTTTATAGGAGAATGGGCTTTCATGATGTTAGAGTTAGACCGGCTTATTTTCCTTATACAGAACCATCCTTAGAGGTTGAAGTTCGTTTTGGAGACAAGTGGTTGGAATTGGGAGGGGCTGGAATTTTCAGGCCTGAAGTTACAGCCCCATTTGGTATAGATTGTCCAGTTTTAGCTTGGGGTCTTGGGTTAGAGAGATTAGCTATGCTTCATTTAGGTATCAAGGATATTAGAATGCTTTATCAAAGTGATTTACAATGGCTTAAAGAAACAGTTTAGGCAATACTAATACTTACTTTTTTGATTACTATATTTTTACCGTCTTGAACGAATGTAACATAGGATTGGCCTGGACTTAATCCCAAATCTTCTTCAACCCATTTAGGAATATAAATTCTTCGATTCATGTCATATTTCTTTACGTCAGTTACTGGTTCATTCATATACCCATATAGTCATACACTCTAAAAGGGTTATGGGTGATTAGGGTAACGTATAGTGTTAATTTTATCACCCCTATCTTGATAGCAACCTAATGGCATCGGTACGTATTGCAATAACTGGGGCTGCAGGGCAGATAGGCTATAGTTTACTTCCAAGGATAGCAGCTGGAGAGATGCTTGGTCCACAGACTAAAGTATCATTACAATTACTTGAAATTCCTCCAGCACTTGAGGCACTTGGAGGTGTTGCCATGGAACTTCAAGATTGTGCTTTTCCTCTTTTAGGTAATGTAGTTGTAACTTCAAATCCAGATGAGGCATTTAGTGGTGCAAATCTATGTTTATTGGTCGGTAGCAAACCTAGGGGGCCAGGTATGGAACGTTCAGATTTGCTTAAAGATAATGGTAAAATATTTGTAGGGCAGGGAAAATCTATTGCAGAACATGCAGCAGATGACTGCCGTATTGTGGTTGTTGGAAATCCATGTAATACTAATTGTATGATTGCAGCATCTCAATCCGATCGTTTTGGTTCAGACAGATTTACAGCTATGACTCGTCTTGATCAGAATAGGGCCGTGTCTATGCTTGCAGTAAAAGCGGGTGTTGATGTAACCGAGGTTTCACACATGGCAATATTTGGAAATCATAGCCCTACTATGTTTCCAGATTATTCGAACACTCTTATTTCAGGAAAGTCAGCTACAGAAGTTATTGGTAATGATAATTGGTTAAAAAATGAATACATACCTGCCGTTGGCAAGAGAGGTGCAGCAATAATCAAATCTCGTGGACTTTCAAGTGCAGCATCTGCTGCTAATGCATTAATTAATCACGTCCAGAGTTTGTACACTGTTAGTGATACAGTCCATTCGTTAGTAGTATGCAGTAAGGGCCAGTATGGTTTTGCAGAGGGAGTGTGGGCTGGTATGCCCGTTCGCACGGTGTCTCCAGGTAATTATGAGGTAGTTGAGGGTTTTGAGCATGATGAATTTGCTAAAGGAGCATTGGCTAAGACGAATGCTGAATTAGTTTCCGAAAGAGAAATGGTTTCCGAATATCTTTAGTCGGGTCCAGCTTTGGAATAATCTCCAAAATTTTTATATTTAGTAAAATTGCTTTTAAAGAGTCTTATCAATTCTTTAGATTTTGCATCATAAGCCTCTTTGTCATTCCAAGTATTTCTAGGATTTAGAATATTTGAATTAATTTCAGGCACGCATTCTGGTACTAATATTTTGAAATTTGGATCTGGTGTAAAGTTTACATTCTCCAATTCACCATCTAGTATTGCAGTTAACATTCTTCTAGTAACAGGTAAATCTATTCGATTTCCAATCCCATACATTCCGCCACTCCAACCAGTGTTAACTAGCCATGCTTGTGCATTATGGTCTTTCAATTTTTTACCTAGTAATTCAGCATATATAGTTGGATATTGAGGCATAAATGGTGCCCCAAAACAGGCTGAGAATGTTGCTACAGGTTTAGTAATTCCTCTTTCTGTTCCAGCTACTTTAGCAGTGTAACCACTTAGAAAATGGTACATTGCCATTTCAGGTGTAAGCTTAGAAATTGGTGGAAGAACACCAAATGCATCACATGTAAGAAAAATAACATTACGAGGATGTCCGCCTTGCTCGGTGGGTTCTATATTTTCAATATAATGAATAGGATACGAGACTCTTGTGTTCTCAGTTATTGAAGCATCACTATAATCAACAATGTTATTCTTATCAGTTATCACATTTTCAAGTAATGCACCAGGTTTAATCGCATTGTAAATATCGGGTTCTTTGGTTGGATCAAGATTAATCGTTTTTGCGTAACATCCTCCCTCAAAATTAAAAATACCCTCATCAGACCACCCGTGCTCATCATCCCCTATTAGTCTTCTGTTAGGATCAGTAGAAAGTGTTGTTTTACCGGTTCCACTCAAACCAAAGAAAAGAGCCGAGTCTTCATTTTTCCCTATATTTGCAGAACAGTGCATAGGCATGACTCCTTTCAATGGCAAGTAGAAGTTAAGAGCTGAGAATACTGATTTTTTGATTTCTCCTCCGTATTCGGTTCCTCCTATAATGGCCATTTTCTTTTCCAAATTTAAGATAATAAAAACTTTTGAGTTTAAGCCTAATTCGTTCCAGTTTTCTATTTCTGTAGAATAAGCATTAAGGATTGTAAATTCTGGAGTGAATTTATTCAATTCCTTTTTACTAGGCCTTATGAACATATTGTGTGAAAAGTGGCCTTGCCATGCTTTTAGTGTCAAAACACGAATGGGTAACTGATATCTTTTATCAGCCCCAGCAAAACCATCAAATACGAATAATTCTTTACCATTCATTTCCTTCTTTATAGCAGATTCTAAAACATCAAAAGTATCTTCGCTTAGAGGTTGATTAATTTCTCCCCAATCAATAAGATCTTTGTTTGACTCATTTTTAACTATGAATCGATCTTTAGGTGATCTTCCAGTATAAATTCCGGTATTAACGATAACAGTCCCATTACTAGATAATCTACCTTCATTTCTTTTTAATTCTTTTTCCTTCCATTCTTCTTGAGAAAGATTGCAATATGTGGTTGATGGCTTTATTCCCATCTCCTCTAATTGCCGAATCATGGGCCGCTGGACACAAAACTGTATTTATAATTGAGGGATGGCATTTAGTACTCCATTGTTTAGATAGAACAAAACTCCAGACATACCTTCTTACTCGGGCCGGTGGTCTAGGGGTTATGACGTCGCCCTTACAAGGCGAAGATCGGCGGTTCGATTCCGCCCCGGCCCACCATTCACGGCGCAAACAGAAAATGCTAGGTCAAAATTTCTTGATAGATTCTAACATTGCGAAAAGGATAGTGGATGCAGCCAATATAGAAGTGGGTGAAGACATCTTAGAAATTGGTCCCGGCCGTGGCGTTCTTACTGAGCTTCTTGCACCTAAAGGTAATCTTTTAGCTGTTGAAAAGGATAAGTGGCTAGCCGTTGTTCTTCAACAAAAATTGTCTGAACAAGCTAAAATCGTTGAAGATGATATTTTGAATTATGAAATACCTAAAGTTGATGTGATTGTAGCCAATTTACCTTATTCTATTTCATCTCCAATCTTATTTCGATTATTTAACTATGAATGGAATCGGGCAATCCTTATGTTTCAAGAAGAATTTGCTAATAGACTGGTAGCTAAATCTGGATCTAAGGTTTATGGTAGATTATCAGTTATGGCAAATCACTATGCAAAAATTACAAAACTCTTTAAAGTTTCTAAAACAGCTTTTCAGCCACAACCCAAGATTCATTCCCAAGTTGTTAAATTAGTAAGACAGACACCGAGTTATAATTTATTAGATTATAAAACATTTGAAAAAGTAGTTAAGTCAATATTTATGCATAGGCGAAAAACAATTAAAAATTGTTTAAAGCTCACGTTTCCAGATTTAGATTTAGAACAATTTCCATATTTAAATCAGAGGGCTGAAGTTCTTAATCCAGAACAGATAGCAGATTTATCCAATAAGATATATTCTTGTTTATCAGAATAATCTTTTCAAAAGTAGCATATCTGTAAAACTGGCTTTAACTTTTAGATCACCCTTCATGTATGCTTTAATAGGTGACATAATTTTAGTTATTAAAGCTTCTAAAATTTCAGAAGATGCATTAATAACTAAATCCTTACTTGTATTATCGGTAACTACAAAATCATCTAGTACAAGATTTTCTAATTTGCTGCTATAATTTTCTCCATCAGATACACAAATACAAATAGTTCGATTTTTTCCTTCAATCAATTTTGCAAAATCAGGCTCATCCTTTATTCTAGCATTAAATTCTATTACTTTGTTATCAAGCATATTTTTTACATTATTATTCATTATTTTCACCGAAATCATTTAGTGTTTTTACAGGCCTAATTCTCTGCAAAGTTTTCCAACTTTTACGAGTACCACTTGGCCACTTAGAATTATCACCATAAAAGGCCTTCAAAAACTTAATTGTTCTTTTATCAGAAGGATATCCACTTCCAAAATCTCCTATTTCTTTCTTTATTTTCTCAATTTCCTTTTCCCGTGTTTCTTTGGCAATTATGGATGCTGCAGCTACAATAGATATTTTTGTATCAGCTTTGTGCATAGAGATAACGTCTGTATCATTTGAGTTTTTCAGTCCTAATTTAATCATCTTTCCAAACCTTTCTTCATTAACGTCTGCAGCATCTACATATGCGATATTTGGATTAAGTTTAGAAATTACTCTTTCAAAGGCTTCTCGATTTAATTGATTCAACTTATTGCGTTTAGTATATTCATCGATTATTTTAGGTTCTATAATTTCTACAGTATAAGCAAATTTTTCTTTAATCATTTTTGCTAATTCCTTTCTTTTTTTTGGTGTCAAAAGTTTAGAATCCTTAAAACCTAAATCGTCACTTAGCTTTAGATTTTCAACCATAACTGCAGCCACTACTAATGGCCCTATGACTGGTCCTTTTCCCGCTTCGTCGACACCACAAATCATGTTTCAAGACAAAGTGTTGCAAATTTTCTTGACATGAAATAGATGGCTGCAGCTTCTGGTAGATCTGTAATCTCATTAGGTTTTAGTATTGCATAATTGTTACCCATAGTAACAGGATGATTTGCTACTGAACGAACTTTTATCTCCTTATTTCCAAATGCTATTGCATCTTTCATTGGATTGAATTTCTCTAACTTCTCTTTATTCATAACAGTGACTCGCAAACCAGAACCTCCATGCAGAGATCCAGGTAAACGAATGAGACGATGAATATCTCCAGTTACAGGTTCGTCCGGATATATTGCCGTCTGTTTTAGTGCAAGTCTTACTAGTCTTTTTTGTGCGCTTTTCGATAATTTATTGAAAACGTCATCGTTACTTTTCTTTAGATTGAGGCTCCCTTCTGGAAGTCTCAATGTTTTTATTGATTTTTTCTGAATTTCAGGTTCTTCTTTTCTTAGATTATCTATAATTTTATGTATTTGTCTTGTGATTATTCCATTCCAACTTTTTGAATTAATCTTTGGAAGTTTTTTAAAACCTAAATCTTTTCGTTCAATACCTTTTCCTCTTACAGGAAATTCTTTTGTGTATCCTGCATCATCTAGGATATTATTAAGATATAATCCCTTTCCAGTCATATAATCTGATAATTCTCTTCTAGCTCCTGAAGGAAGTGATAACATTGCTGGTGTTCTGACATGAACATGATATCCTCTACCCCCACTAAAGGTGATTAACAGGTCAGTTTCTTTGAGTCCAAAATCACCTAGCAAAACATCATTAACTAATCTATAAGTTTGTTCACGAATATATTCCATTAATTGTGAGAACATCAATTTTCCTTTTTTGACATCCTCCATCTCTGGTAAGTGATCTGCATCCAAATCAAATATCAAATCAGCGCCTTGCCATTCTTTTTCAATCATATTTTTTTTACCCGGATCTTTGTAATATGCAACTGAATGGTAGCAATGTGCTGGTGCTACTCTTTCCAAATAATCTTTAACTTCTTTGATTCCATTAAACTTTACGTGTCGATTCATAATTCCACCCTTCCAATTAAGGAATCCCCATTCTCTTGCGGTAAATCGAGGAGGTAAGGTGATTTTCGCTTTTTTGTAGTATTCTCTAAATTTTCCATGCAGAAAATCTTTTGTTTTTATAGGTTCAATATCTTTCAGTAAACTCATTGTATCATTTTATTCCAAGATTTCTTTGCCCCATATATTCCTTGACTAAACCATCCATTTCTTATTTTTTGACCTAACGTGTATTCCCATGGCTTTCTTGGTAATTTTTCTGAAAATTTTTTTAATAACATTTTTTTTTCATCATCCTCTCCTCCTCTTATTTCAAGATAAGTAACTCTACCGGAATTTGGTATTTCTTCCCATATATCTACTATAATATTATTGTTTTCTATTTCGTATCGATGTACCAATGCAGTTCTTTCTAATGCAATTACTATTGCAACTCTTGTATAACTACGATTTATGCTCTTGCGCTGATATTGATATCCTAATTCATCTAATAATCTTCTGAATGTAGCTGCTGTGGATTTAGATTCAAAGCATACGGGTAATTTTACCAATGAATTTCTCCGCCGATTGCAGGATAATTCAATTCAAGTTTTTCTAAGGTACGTGGGTGAATTTCCCCATATTTCATAATTATGTTTTCATATTTTACTTGAACGTTTCTTCCTGGAATAAAGAGTGGGTCTTCATTTTCTATAATTTCTCCAGCAATCTCTAGTCGATGCGCTATACTTTCGGCAGTAGCTCTTGCTTTTGAAAAAGTAGCACGACTTGCTAATTCAATCCAAGCTAGTGACATTCGATTGCTATCTTGTCGTATAACTTGTCCTATTTCAAAAATATTCTGGGGTAATTCTCGATGACGGTTGTTCCTTAGTAATTCTAGTAGGTTTGGGAGAATACTGGATCGTAACATATGATAATCCTCAGTAACTGGGTTTGCTATAGTAGCTTCGTTATCAGTTTCTCTCCCAGTATAATCATGTAACATTTTTGTAGAAGTAAGTGTTAGTGTAACTACTTCTTGAAAATTCATACCAAGCATAGTTTCTCTACATTTATTTTCTAATTTTCGTGATTCGAGTGAAGTTCCAAATCTTGTTTCTCTTGGTAGGTATTCTGGGAAATTCTCGTAACCAATTCCTATTGCTACTTCTTCTAGTAAATCGACAGGGTGCAAAATATCGGCTCTGTAGGCAGGTACCTTAACATGCCATGTATTTTCTTTCAGTTCAGGTTCCATTGCACATTTTCGGAATGCTTTAAATATTATGAAATTCTCGGGATCAAAACCTAAAAGACTTACAAGATAATCATTTTCAATTTTATAGTCCTTAGGTTTCATATTTGGGACAATAACATTTTCAGAGGGGTATTTTATTTCCAATTGCTCAATATTCCCACCTCTTTCAACGAGTGCTGCAGTCACTATGTTTAGGCACGCTTCAACTGCACCTTTATCTAATCCTGTAACATCTATTAGTATTTCAGTTGTATCTTTTGTAATCGTTGTTAATGCTCCGTTAATAATTGGTGGTAGTGAAACTACTTCTTTATTTGAATCAGTAATAATTGGATAATGATTAAAATCTTTTAACAGATGCGCATATTCAATTCCTTTAGGATGTTCCTTTAATATTTCTTCAGGAGTCATCTCATAGTCTTTCTGGAGGGGCACAAAAGCAGGTTCATGGTTTGAACAAATATCATAATTAAAGGGTCCTTTTATTTTTGATAAGTCATGAATTCCAATAGAAACTTTTTTTCGTTTACGGCCTAATGTTATATGTAATTTTTCTTGTAATTCCATAATGCATTTTATTGCCGCATCATCAAACGTTACACCTCGGATAATTCCTCCCAGAACGAATGGACGAATTTCTAATACTTCAGGTGAAACAAACATATGAGTCTTAGGTGGTTTAACTTTGTATTTTATTAATCCTAATTCTTGTTCGGTAAATGCTCTCAAAGCTCGAGCTACACCCTCTGTAGATAATAAATCTGGCCTATCTGGGAAAAATTCAATAATAGCTTGCTTATTATCAATTTCATCAGGATCAGCTCCTATTTTAGAAATAATATTAGAAAAATCATCTGAAGTAATTGGAACTTTTAACATACGATTTAGGTCTTCAAAGTCGATGTTAATTACAGGCATTATAACTCCTCAAATCATGCTACTATAAGGAGATGTGCATAAATTACTAATATTATTTATTACGTAGTCTTTCACGTTTTCTACGACGCATTTTTTTCTTGCGCCACTTCCAACGTTGTTTTCCAGCTTTTTTCCAAACACGAGAGCTTCGTTTCATTATTAGAGTGTTCGCACTCGCCCACTGTATTTAAAATAAGACCTTCTCAACAACCGAGCATCAAAAGTATTATGACGGAGTATCTAATCTTACTGACATGGAATACCCTGAATTTCCTGATGATATAAATTTCAATTCGATTCGAGATATCTTGTCTGGTAAATCAGATAAGCAAGTCAAAGTTCGAGGATGGATTTATAGAACACGTTCTTCCGGAAAGTTGGCTTTTGTGGTAGTAAGAGATTCAACAGGTATAATTCAGTGCACAGTTTCTAAACAAAACGTTGCTGAGTCTGATTTTGATAATGCTAGTAAAGCTTTGATTGAATCTTCAGTTATATTAGAAGGAGAAGCTGTAAAGGATGAGCGGGCACCAGGTGGATGGGAGATTAGGGCAACTGAGTTCAAGGTTTTTCATTTTGCTGAAACATTTCCTATAACGAAAGATCAGAGTGATGATCATCTTTTGAATAACAGACATTTATGGTTGAGAAGTCAGAATATGATTGCATCTCTAAGAGTACGTTCAACGGTTTTTAAATCTTTTAGGGATTATTGGTCTAATCTAAATTTTACGGAAATTCAATCTCCAAGTTTTACTACTTCAGCTTGTGAAGGGGGCTCTACCTTATTCAACGTCTCTTATGATGATGAAAATAAGAAATCCGGTCAAAAATTTTATGCACATTTAAGTCAATCATGGCAACTTTATGCAGAGGCAACGATGTTTGGTCTTGAAAATATTTTTACGGTAGCTCCTTCGTTTAGAGCTGAAAAATCTAGAACACGTAGACATTTAACTGAATTTTGGCATGCGGAAGTTGAATCAGCTTGGACCCACAATCATCAGATGATGGAAATGGAAGAAGGAATGATTATTCATATTGTTAAAGAAGTTTTAGCTCATAATCAAGAGGATTTAGAAAAATTAGGAAGAGATATTTCGATTCTTGAGAATATTAAATCACCATTTGATAAAATGAAATATGAAGAAGTTCTTGTTAAATTGAATTCAATGGGTTTTGATTTAGTTTGGGGTGATGATTTTGGTTATAAAGAAGAAAAGGCCCTTACACAGGAGCTGAAATCACCTCTTTATATTACACATTTTCCTAAAGAAAAAGGATTTTACCATAGACCTGATCCTAAAGATTCAAAATCGTTAGTGTGCCATGATCTTTTAGCCCCCGAAGGATATGGTGAAATAATAGGTGGGGGTGAAAGAGTGTGGTCTCCAGAGGAACTTAGTGAGAGAATTATTGAAGAAGGTTTAGAACCCGAGTCATATGGTTGGTATTTAGATATTAGGAAATTTGGTAGTGTTCCTCATTCAGGCTTTGGATTGGGTCTTGATAGAATGGTCAGTTGGATTTGTGGTTCAGATCACATTAAACATGTGATTCCATTTCCACGAACAATGAGAAGAACAACACCTTAGTAAGAATATATTTTTAATTCTTTATCTTCTTCAGCCGAAGCCGCCGCCGAAATTAGAGTGGATGGAGTCGTCGTGCCCGTCATCGTCCTCAGAAGTTAGTCTAGCAATCAAATCTGCTTTTTTACCAGAAACGGATAATCCTTTTTCCTTAAGAATTTCTTTTAGTTTAGCTACAGTCATAGATTCGTAATCGGGAGTATCATTATCAGCTATTCTGGGTTCGTCATCTTCGGAGTCTGGGATTCCATCGCCATCAATGTCACCTTCTCCGCTTTCTTCCATTGGTCCTTCTATTTCTTCTCTATCATCTTCTTCCTCAGTTGGCCCTATACCTCCAAAATTATCTAAGGATCTACCGGCTCTCCTACGGACATGTGGATCTGAGTCAGAGAGTGCTTTGACCAAAGCATCTCGGGCCTCACTTGATCCTGCAAATCGACTTAATCCTTTTGCAGCTTGCCATCTAGTATATTTATCATCATCATCTATTCCACTTATGAGGTATGGTAAAATGGACATTCTTCCCGTTCTTCCAATTGCGTCCATTGCAACTCTTCTTGCTGAGAAATCACCATTTTTCAGCCCATCATTGATTAATGGTTCTAATCCCATTTCAGTCATATCTTGAAACAATTCCATAGCAGCTTTGTTAACAAAAGAAGCACTACTACCCGCATCAGATTTACCATATAATTGGATCCATCTTACTAATTCAGCCGATATAGCTTTTTCATTATGTGGTAATAGGGCTTTGAGAGTACCTAAAGCCTCATTACGCGTCATGAAACGTTCGTTTCCTAAATCCACAATTAAATCCTCAATTCTATTTGAAGAGCTGGTGCTATTCTCTAACTCGTCATCCATTATAATCAATCCATCAGCTAATCACACTATTTAATATTTAAACATGACGCGTAAGCGCTATTAAGCTACATGATTACCAAGATTATATCACATAGAGGTCGCACGAGTCTCAAAAGTCAGGATAATACGATTCAAGCAATTCAAGACGCAATTGATCTAAAAGTAGATATGGTTGAATTTGACATAAGACGGACTAAGGATTTGCAAATTATTTGTTTTCATGATGAAACAATTAATGGTCATTTGTTATCTGAACTTAATTATTCTGAAATCTTGGAATTTAATCCAGAAATTCCTACTCTCGAACAATTACTTTGGATAGTCAAAGGAAAAATAGAAATAGATATTGAATTAAAAGAACCAGGTTATGAAAATGATATAATTTTAATGGTATTAGATTATTTTGATTACAATAAGTTTATTATGAAATCTTTTCATCGTTCAGTAGTTAGAAAGATAAAAAGTATAGATAAGAATATTTTTACAGGCTTGTTAATCGGTGAAGATTATAATTGGCGTATTTTTTTAGATATTTTAAAGGAATCAATTACCGTTAATGGATTTTATTTAGACCAAGCAGATTTTATATCATCTCCTTTCAAAGCCTATGAAATGGGTTTGATGGCAAGGATATCAAGAATGCAGATTCCACTACAAGTATGGACAGTAAATGATACTAGGTTATTAGAGGTCTTAATAAGGCGTAAAATTCACTCAATTGTAACCGATATTCCTGAAAAAGCAATTGAAATTAGGGAATCTATTCTAAATGTTTAATCTTTCTAAAATTGAGTCATATTCTCCTTTCTGTTTGTCTTGCTTAGGTCGAGCATTTGGTCTAATTGGTTTTGGTTTAGATAATCGTGAACGCGGTATTGAAATTTTGAATCAATTAGAGTTACAAGTTAATGGCCAACTTGAGAATAAGTTGCTATGTCATTCTTCTGAGTGTAAAATTTGTGATGGGTTAATTTCAGAAATAAGTAATTTTATTGATATATCTTCGGATTCAATTTCTCAATTTAGTGTTGAAACATTTAAGATAGGAAATGTAGTGGATAAAGACATTTTAGAAAGAGAAGGTGAGTTTCAGTCAATTTTTGGAGAGGGTATTGGTGAGTCTCTTAAGTCACAGTTAAACAGAGAAATAGGCATCGGAGTTTTTAACACACTAAAAATAGAAGCATTGATGAATAATCCTGATCTTGTAGCTATAATTGATACAAGATATGATACAGTTAATTTAGAGGTAAAGTCATTATTTATAGAGGGTAATTATAATAAATTTGATAGAGCTATTCCCCAGACTAGGTGGCCTTGTAGTAGTTGTAAAGGACTTGGTTGCAAAAAATGTAATGATACAGGTCAGTTATATCCGGATTCAGTTCAATCTTTGATTGCTAATCCTTTTTGTATTGCCGTGGAGGCATCTGAAGATTTATTTCATGGAATGGGGCGGGAAGATATTGATGCAGCCATGTTAGGAAGAGGCCGTCCTTTTGTTTTGGAATTGAGAATGCCCAAGCGAAGAAAATTAGATCTTATCAAATTAGCTGAAGAGGTCAATTCACTACATCAAGATCGTTTAAAAATTTCGAATTTGAAGATGGTAGATCGATCTAGAGTTGCTGAACTAAAGAATACAGTTTGTGACAAAACATATAGAGTAGATGTTTCAATTCCTACTAATCTATCTATAGAAAGCCTTAAGAAAGGGGCGCAGAGGTTGAACTTTAAGGTAATCGAGCAGCGGACACCTACACGTGTATCGCATCGCCGAGCAGATCTTGTACGCCCTCGTCTTGTTAATGATGTGGAAATATTATCCTTCGTTGATGGGATGGTAGAGCTTAAGATTCGAGCTCAGCATGGTACATACATCCGTGAACTTGTCAGTGGCGACGGAGGTCGAACGATCCCCAGTTTGTCATCACTACTCGATGCACCTTGTAAGGTAGAGGTTTTGGATGTCCTTAATCTTCACCTTAAAACAAAAGAGGAAAGAAATGACTAAACGATCACAAGGATTAAGGAGCGGTTCACGCCATAAGTTATCTCGTAGTTTCAAAGAGCGTGGTTTATCACCTATAACTCGTTCATTGCAAACTTTTAGTGAGGGTGATACAGTCAATGTAGTTATAGATTCTTCTTTTCAAAGAGGTCAGCCCCATCATAGATTTCATGGTTTAACTGGTAAAGTAACTGGAAATCAGGGTAAAGCATATGTGGTGCGTACACGTGTGGGAAATATGGATAAGGATTTAATCGTTCGTCCAGAACACTTGAGAAAGGCTAATTAAAGGAGTTATTATGGAATCAGAACTACAACCAGAACCAGTGTCCTTGGGGACAGTAAAAGAGCTTTTAGAAAAAGAATTAAGTATTCGAGAGAATCGTTTACGATGTATTGATTGCGGTAATTTCCAAGCAGTTCCTGAGGTAGTACCTGAACCTGTAGCTCCAAAAGAAGGAGATGAAGAAGAATCCGAAGAACCAGTCGGTCCAACATGTGATAATTGTGACTCTCAAAGGTTAAATTTGATTGAACAAATACAATATGAGCATAAGTTAGCCTTAGATCATGTACGTTTATTGGCAAGAATAGGGCCTAAAGAAGCCAAAGAAATAATCGATAAGGTTATCGATTTAGAGCATGTTGATGATTATTATGCCGTTAAAATTGCAGATGTTCTTCCTACATACCCTGATGAGGTGCGTTCCATCTTTGCCAGAGAACGTTTTTCATTAGGCAGAGATGAAATAGATTCTATTATTGAAGCAGTCAGGGAGACAACAGGGGTATGAATTATGGAAGATTATGCCTACGTTCTCGATGTATTGCCTGAAGGACGGCCAGATAGTAAGCGTCGTTTTAGAAGAGAGCCTGTGGTATATGGGCTAGGTATTGAAGAATTCAAGATTTTTGATATGCAACCTATTATTGGAGCAGCCATAAATATAGGAGATCGATGTTATATTGGTAAAGAAACAGAAGAGCGAACTCAAATAGATCATGTACGAGCCAGAGTTAGTTTTGTGGATTTAACTCATACAGCTCAATCTGAATTAGCCTTTATCTTAGATGAAATAGTTAAGGATAATGAGGACAAATTCATTCAATTTTACAATCATGCCGGACCAATATCTCGTAGATACCATTCACTAGAATTGATTCCTGGTTTAGGCAAGAAAACAATGAATCTTATAGTTCAGAATCGTCCTTACAGTAGTTTTAAGGATATGGAAGAAAAAATATCTAATTTTCGAAATCCTGAAAAGTATATTTCCCAAAGAATTGAGAATGAAATTAGAGAAACTGATCAGAAATATCGTCTTTTTGTTAGATAATTAAACTGCATAAGAATATTCGATTGCTCCAGCAATTCTTAATCTGACGTCAGCATTACCTGAGAGAGAGATTTCTAAAGTCCAATTTCCACTTTCTCCAATCACAGTTCCAGCCTCGCTTTTAGTAGTTCCTGGGCTGAATGTTTCAAAAAGTATGTCTGTACCTTCATGATCTTTTAGTATAAGTTCACCGCTTCCTGTGCCACCTATGTCAGATTCAATATAATAGACAATATAGTTCCAATTACCATATCTTTCATGTCCTTCGTTTATATATACAGTATCATAAAAACTTAAATCAGGCCCACTAAATTCTTCGTCATAAAGATCTCCGCCTCTACAGAAATAGGTATTTCCTGAATAATCTATGCCTCGTGTAGCTAGTTTCATTTCAAGTATTACTTCACCAGTGTTTTCTGTGAATACGAATGATGTGAACCATTTGTAATCTGCATTATAATTATACTCTATCTTGGCCCCATCTGTACTTGTAGCCATAATATCAGCTTGATTTTCTTCTAGATTTAAAACAACTGCATTGAATTGTTCTTTTCCATATAAACTAAATGCCCATGATTTTCCATCTTCAAGTGGAAAATCAAATAATAGTTGAGTTTTACCATTCTCATATATTGCTAAATTTGTCATTTCAACTCTTCCTAGTGCAGGATTATGATTTAGAACAGAATGTATCTTTGCATCATCTACAGAGGATGAACTAACGTAATAATCATAATCATCATCATCGATAGACACTACCATTGTTGTTGATAGTTCCTTACTGGCAGTTTTTACTGCATATTCCCAGTAATATCCTTTTTTCCAAATGGGTAAAGGTATACTGTCTCCATTTTCATTTTTAGGGATAAATGGATTATCTAGACACCCTCCAAAAAAGGCACTTATCAAAATAGTTGCAAAGGCTGATGCTAATATTTTTTGGGTTTGCATCATTTTAGCACTACTTAAGCGGATAATTATAGTTCACTGTGTCCTTCAAGTTGGAAATATCTACGTGCAGCAGATACGGTATAGAATGACCCCACTATCAGTGTTTTCTCGTTCTTTGAATATTGTATTGCGTTCTTTACAGAATTAAACTCTTTACATTTGTAATCTAATGTTTTACATATTTCTAATAATTGTGAAGCTGGAGCACCTCTTTCAGTATCCAAATTACAGGCTAGTATTTCACTTTCTTTAGGTAACTCTCTAATTATTTCTTTTATTTTTTTATCCTTTAAGAGCCCTATTATAATTTTGTCATAAGTCTTATTTTGTCTGATAAGATACTTAATGGCTTGAGAATTATGTGCTGTATCTATTGTAAAATTGTTATATATTTCCATTCTGCCCATAATCGGTTTTATTCTTATTACTATTTCTAAATCAAGTTTAGTTATTGTAATATTTAACCAATCAATGAGTTGAGCTCCATAATTTAGAGATTTGCTGTTTGGTATATATTTATGATACTTTTCTGGCCAGCCTGTAATTACATGGCTTTTTGCTTTAACAATCTTAGCTTTTGTAATAGCAATTTCTTCGATTTTGCTTCCTAAATAGTTGGTATGATCTACTCCTAATGTAGTCAAAATAGCAATAACTGGATTGGTAATGTTCACTGCATCCCATTCACCACCTAATCCAATTTCCATGATTGCATATTCGACTTTCATTTCATAAAAGTAGAGATATGCTGTAGCTGTTAGAACTTCAAAATAAGTGGCTTGTATATTATGTTTCTCAATTATATTTTTTACTTTAGATATGTATATGTTAAAATCATCTTTAGATATTTTCTGATTACCTATTTGGATTCTTTCCCTTATGGTATGTAAGTGAGGTGATGTGAAGCAACCAACTTTAATCCCTGATTTTGTAAGATTACAATTCAAATTAAAACAGGTGCTACCTTTAGCGTTGGTACCTCCTACCATTATGACTTTTAGCTTATCCTGTGGATTATTTAGATAATTCATTATCCTTTGGATTCTCTCTAGCCCTGGAATAATCTTATTTTGGTTTAAGGAATCGAGCCATTCAGTTATTTCATGATATTTTTTCTTTAGACGATTCATATATAAAGAATTATTCAATAGATTCCCATTCCATAGTATCTGGTGTTAATACGCCTTGATCATTCAATATATTGCGAAAAGTGTCTGGAGAAACAGCTGCAATTTCTGCTCCTTTTGTTAAAGTAGCCTTTCCTCTTTTATACATTTCAACAGCCGATGCATGTCTTAGATGATTTTTCTTTTCAATCATAAATCTCAAGGCTTCTTTTACGACATCTGAACGGCTACTAAAGTGTCCTGAATCGACGAGAGCCTCTATTTGTGATAGTAGTATGGGGGGTAGTGAGTATGAGCTGCTCATATAGTAACTATTAGCAACTATTATTAATAATTATTCACTAAGCTTTATAACCTGTACTCTGGTGAAAAGTTTGTAATAGCTATGAGCTTAAACCGAATCAATTGGCTAGCAATCGCCTTGACTTTTGTCATGGCTGGTTTATTTCTTGTATTAATCTCTGGTGGTGCTGAGGCTGGTTATTCTCACACGGTAGCAATGAAGGGAGATAGTTTACTATTGGGAGAACCTGATGAAACATTGACATATACTATTGAGGTTGAGAATACAGGTACTGAAAATGATGAATATGATTTAGGTATTTCCACAACTATACCTACAGGTTGGTCGATGTACATCTTGCCGAATAGTATTTCTCTTAGTGATGGAAATAGTGGTGAAGTAAAAATGTATGTAGAAATAGGCAATCGATCTAATGCTTTAGGTGGTGTTTCAAAGCAGATTTCAATTTGGTGTAATAACACAGCAGTTACTTCAAACAATGAGAGTACTACTGCAACTGCAAAGGTAAAAAAGATATATGGTAATACCATGTCTACAAGTACTAGTTCAATTAGTGTTGATCCAAATGTTGCAGCAACCTTTTCAATAGATATAATTAATGATAAAGGAAATTATGAAGATGAGATAACATTTAGTCAAACATCAACAGGAACTGATGCTTGGTCATTTACTCTTCCAGGTACAACGACTTTAGCTGTAGATGCATCTAAGACATTATCTTTTAGTATTACACCAGATATTGAGGCTTTAGCAGGCCTGAAGAGTATTAGTTTTCTTGCTACTTCCAAAACGGATGATAATGAAGAAAATTCACTAGCTACAATAACACTTACGGTACGTGTTAACCAATTACCAGCTCTTGAAGTTACTAAGGTTGGAGATAGTTCTCAGGATATTGAAGCAGGTAAGAAAGTTTCTTATTCATTTAAAGTGACTAACAAAGGTAATGCAGTTGATTCGTTTGATATTTCTGTAGACAGTGATACGGTACCTGACTTTTGGGAGGCATCTGTAGATACTACTGAAATTAGTAGTCTAGGAGTTGATGAAGTTTCAAATTTAACTGATGTTTTAGTTGTCAAGGCACCTTTGAATGCTTCCGCAGATGTAGAGGCAACTATATTGGTGAAAATAGCTTCACAAGAGAATTCTTCAATATATAAGACATTCACTTCACGTTCTACTGTGCTACAGAATTATGATCCTAAGATTACTATTACTGGAGGTGATACCAAATCTGCAAATCCAGAAACGGAAGTTGTCTATAATTTAACAATTGAAAATGAGGGTAATGGTGAAGATGAAATTTCTCTAGCATTAACAGGCTCAAATTCTACTTGGGGCACTCTTGGAGTTTCCTCGTTTACACTTGCAGCAGGTGCTAATACAACAACCACATTGAGAGTTACAGCGCCAGAGAATACACCTTCACAAAATGGATATAAGGTTGGAATTAGAGCCACTTCTGAAGATACTACAACTAGCAAATCTAGGGATGTCTTCCTTAATGTTAATCAAATTTATGATGTGTCAGTTTTTGTTACGGGTAGTACTACTCAATCAGGAGATCCTGGAGACCAATTGACATATTCTATTTCTATAAAGAATAAAGGGAATGGTGACGATACCATTTCTTTGGCTTTAGAAGGTAATAAATCAGCTTGGGGTTCAATTGTAGAGGATGTTGATTTAATACAAGGGGAAACAGTAACAGTTAATCTAACTGTAAATATTGATGAAGACGCAATAGTTGGTGATAATCCTATATCCATTAATGGGACTTCAAAAGATACTGTTGCTTATGATACAAGTTCAGTTACGGTTTCAGTAAACAAGCAGTACAAAGTAGATATGATTGTGTCATCTAAAACAGGAGATTCAGGAGAAACTCTAGTTTATCCAATTCGTGTACAAAATAAGGGTACAGGTGAAGATTCGTTCAAATTGATAATAGAGGATTATCCTGCTAATTGGATTGTACAATTAGAAACAGAACTTGTGGAAGATGTTGGAGCAGGTCAAGAAAAAACAATTAATTTGACGATTACTATTCCTTCTGGTGAACAAAATCGTGCATTTACAACAAATATAACGGCTTCATCTCAGGGTGCAGCTGATGAAAATCCACCAAAATGGGTCAATACAACTGTGGCAGTTACAACTATTGTCAATCAAGAATATTGGATTGACTTATCCGTAGCAGAGAGTTCAATAGATGCTATTATTGGTGTAGCTGTAATCGTTCCAATTACTGTTGAGAATCTAGGAACTGGTGATGACGTTGTTGCAATGTCTGTTGAGGGACCAAACGGCTGGACTTCTCTTGAATTCAATACTTCTTTTGTTAATGTTCAGGAAGGAGCTTCTGGATTAGTAGGACTTTCAATTACAGTCCCTGATGGAACTAATAAAGGAGATTACTTGGTTAATGTTTCAGGTGTTTCAAATTGTGCAGATTGTGCAAACGGTACTAAATCCCAAGATTCTTTAACACTTACTGTTAAGGTTGAGCTTTCACGTGGAGTTGAAGTTAATGCTGATGTTACATCTATAGAGAAGATTCCAGGTTCTTCAGCAGTTTTTTATGTTGATATTAAGAATACGGGAGATGGTAGTGATACAATTCTTTTATCAATATTAGATGATGACCTTGATTGGGCTTCTGTCGAGCCTTCTAATGTAACTCTAGACAAAGATTCTACAGCAACAGTTACAGTTACTGTTTCTTTACCTGTATACAGTACCGCAACAGGACAAAATAAGACTGCTTTAGAAGGTAATAGTTATCTAATTCGCATTAAGGCTAAATCAGCTGGTGATTTATCAATAAGTCAAAATACTGATTTAACAACAACAATTGGCCAAATATATGGAGCTTCTTTGACCGTTGTTGGTATTGATACAATAGAAACATATCCTTCGACTGAATCTAGTTCTACAGATCGAAGAGAGAAATTTACATTGAGATTGGTTAACCTTGGAAATCGTGATGATAATATAAATGTAGATACAATAGCTACTTCTTACCCTGATGATTGGGACGATGTCAGTATTTTCACTACATCCTCCTGTTCAGGTTCGTTTAACGGTTTGATTGATGCAGGAGAGTCAAAATATCTTTATCTTTGTATAACTCCTGATGAAGATGCTGATGAAGGTAATTACACTATAATTACTGAAGCTTCTGCTGGAGGAGGTACTGAACCTGCAGTCCAGATATCCGTCATCCTACAGGTTAGAGAACCTACCAGAGCAGTTACACTATTGGTAGGAGTAGGTGAAGAGGAAGTTACGTTATCTCCAGAAGTAGGTAATGAAGAAAAGAATACAGCCCGTTTTAAGATTACAGTAACTAATACCGGATCACACGATGACCAGTTTTCTGCAGAATTAGATAATGTTTTAGGTTCTGGTTGGGAGTCAGATTTCTTTACTAAGAATACTGGCGATCCTGGAAGTAGTACAGATAAATGGTCAAGTTCAGGTCAGGCACTTGAAAAGGATCAAAGTAAATCTCTTTGGTTTATTATTGAAGTAGATGCAGATCAGGTTGACGAAGGATTATACAATATGTCTGTAACTGTTAAAAATGTAGACGAAGAGATTCAAAGTACAGTTGTAGTCAAAGTCAATATTGCCGCACCTCAAAGGAACTTGGAAGCAACTGCTATCGATGATTCTGAAGAAATTTATCCAGAATATGAAGGGACGTCATCAAAGAATAGTGTAAAATTCAAGGTTAAGTTGGATAATTCAGGTTCTAATCCAGATACTTTCATACCTGAAGTTATTTCAACTCTTGATGATGACTGGGTCGTTACTTTTTGGCAAGATAGTGGAAAGTCTTCGGCTTGGTCTATAATTAATGGAGTAGTTATAGAAGATGGAGAGCTTGATGATCTTTGGGTATTTGTAGAAGTTGATGATGAAGCGGACGAAGGAAATTATAGTATACTAATATCAATTAGAGATGAGGAAGATGATCTTAATGCTCGTGAAGATGTTAGTCTTACCGTTATTGTTCAACGACCAGAAATTCTTGTTACTCAGTCCGAAATAACATTGGAGATTGATGGAGCAATTGGTAATGCTTCACAGGTAAAAGATGGTGACACTATTGTAGTATTAGTTGATGTTCAAAATATAGGGACTGCTGATGCAGATGATGTTAAGATAGAAATTTTCTATTATCCAAAGAAATCTCCTGAAACACAACAAGAGATAGACGCATTGTCAATTGCAGGTTTTATTTTCGATGAAGATAAGAATACATACATTTATTCATTATATAACAGAAATCAAAATATTAATTCAGATAATCAAAAGACTATAGCTTCAGATGATTGGTTTATTGAAGGAGGTGAATGGTATGTAGAGGTTCGTGCTGATTATGATAAGGACAATGAGAATGGTGCTATTTTAGAACCTAATGAAAATAATAATGATGCACGTTATTCTGAATTATTACGTGTTAAACCAGATTTGGCTATCGATTCAATGAAAGTAGATAGTAAGTATGGTGGTAGTAGTGCTCAAACACCTAATGTAGATGATATTGTTACCTTTACAGCAACAGTTACCAATAGTGGTGCAGCTGATGTTAGTGGAGCCCGATTGTATATTACTGCAGATAACAGTGCAGATAATGAAGTATTGAAGGACCGTACAAATCAAGAATACGTGGAATTTGATGTAGATGCAGGGGAGACAACTGATGTTAGATTCAGATGGAAAGCAACATTAGAGGATTGGACAACTTTCAGGGCTGAAATTAATCCAGTATGTGATGATTACGGTATTTCATCTAGTGAATGTGATAGCGAGGGAGATGGTTTTTCCGGTGAGACTAATCATATGTTTGATGAATTAGGTAGATATGCAGATAATGAATATCCGCGTTCAGGAGTATTTAAACAAAATGAGATTGAGGTTAAGTTTGAGGTCTTGCCTGACTTTGTTATTAAGAAAGTAGCTATGGATCCACGAAATCCAGAAGTTGGTGAAGTTGTTGAGATTACCGTTACAGTAGAAAATCAGGGTAATGCAGATTGGTCCCTTACAGATGGTACATTGAGTATAAAATTTGATGATGGAGTTGGAGGAGAGGTTACAACTTCAGTTGGTGAATCAATTGGTAAAGGTGATACAGCTGAAGTAAAATTTACTTGGACTGTTCCAGATGAAGATAAAACTTTTTTAACTTTGATTTACACAATTGATGCCGGTAGCGGTAATTTCGAGATAGAACAATGTGTCTATAGTCTGGATTGTGGAGGAAGTGATAATGATGAAAGAGAGGAATCTATTGACTTAATATTACCTGCTGTTTTAGGTGAAATTGAAGCAATTAATTACCTTACTGAGAGAGATCTAGTCAAAGGCGTACCTTTGATTATTCCAGTTCTTATTTTAGTTGGTTTAGCAGCATTATCAGTTCCTTTAGTAATGTATCGCAGACGCAGTGGTGATGTTTCAGCTGATTCAGTTGATGATGAAGATGATGAGACCGATGGTGAAGAGCAGGCTGCAGCACCTCCTTCTAAATTCGGGGTAGCTATTGTTTCTACCTTAGATGGTAAAACAGCTAATGTTAAGGTACCTTCTAATATGCCAGTTAATAAATTATTACAAAATTGTGTTGATAAATTTCCATTACCACATACAAATTTTGCAGTAATGTTGAATGGAGTTGCAGTGGATATTAATGCGACTTTAGCAGATGCAGGCCTGACAGACGGTTGCCAAGTTGATTTAGTTCCTTTAGAGTGATTAATCAATAATGCTCGATGCATTAGTCATAGGAGCTGGTCCTAGTGGTGCACGTACTGCTTGGAATTTATCCAAAGCTGGTTATGACGTATCATTAGTAGAGGAGGATGAAGTGGTTGGAGAGCCATGCCAATGTGCAGGTTTAATTACGCCTCGAACGTTCGATTATCTTGGTTATAGTCGCCCCATACTGGAGGAAATGAATGGTGCTAGATTATGGGGCCCTAAAGATTCTTTTCTTAATTTCCAAGCTTCAGAAACTAAGGCTTTAGTTATAGATAGACCTGATTTAGATAGATCTATAGTTGAAAAAGCTGTAGATTCAGGAACAATTTTGATGACCGGACATCGATATTTGGGTTATCATAAATCTGAAAAAGGTATAACTGCAACAATTCAGAGTAAAGAAGGTAGAAAAGAACTTCAAGCTAGATTACTGGTGGGTTCAGATGGTCCGGCTTCTAGAGTTGCCCGGGATGCTGGTTTAAGCAGTAAAAGGGAGGTTCTAGCAGCTTTTGGAGCTGATGTAGAAGGTTACAGTGGTATTGAAAATCATGTAGATCTTTTTGTAGGTTCTGAATTGGCACCTCGTTTTTTCGGTTGGGGTATTCCAACGGGCTCAAATACAGGTAGAATAGGTTTAGCTACAGTTTTACCTAATAGACCTAAAAATTTTTTTAGAGATTATTTCTATAAGGGCGCGCCTTCCAAATTATTAGGTAATGCAAAGATAATAAATCGAGTTAGTGGTTTGATTCCGTTTGGAATTCGTAATCCAAGTTATAGCGATAATGTCATTTTAACTGGTGATGCCGCAGGTATGGCTAAACCAACTTCAGGTGGCGGTATTTATTCAGGATTGATTTCAGCAGATGCCGCATCTGAGATTGCAGATAGAGCTCTTCAAACTGGAAAAATAGATTCAAATTCATTGAGTCCTTATCAAAAGTTGTTGACAAAGAGAATCGGTGGTGAATTATCTAAAGGCTCGCATTTGAGAAAAGCGTTTTTGAGTTTAAATGATGAACAGTTAGCTGAAATAATATCTATATTGGGAGAGCCTAAGGTTAAAGCAGCAATTGAAAAAACGGGTGACTTAGATTATGCTTCTTTAGCTGCCTTTTCTGTACTTAAGGCGCAGCCTAAGCTGATTAAATTTGCCCCTTTGCTTTTGAAGCCATTTATTTAATTGGGGATAGGTTCCTTCTTCTTCTAAATAAAAAATTACAGACAATCCTGCAAAGAAGATAGTTAATGTGATTAAAAGATATAGTGGCCATTTAGGTATTGGTTTCTTGACACCAAATGAAGAATCAGGGATTATTCCATCAACTTCAAGTATTTCTAAATTAATATTTCCAGGAGAATCTTCAGTTATATTAGTTGTTGCGCTTTCCCATGTTTCCATGCTCCAATGTCCTCTTGATTCCATTTTTCTTAATGTTTGATTGTGGTTAAAATCGATACTAAATCTTACAAAATAAGTCCCTTCTTTTGTCTCTTTTTCAGTGTTTATTTTGAATTCTAAAGAAATGGTTTCGTTTGCACTGATATTACTTATTTCAAAAGAAGCTTTTTTTGCGTCATTGGTTGTCGAAGTAAATATCTCAGTAGTATCCTTTGAATTCCATTTTAATTGACTAATATATGGCCTTTTTTTAGCTTCAATATTTTCGATTGCTTCAGATTCATCAATATCGGATCTGTGATATATTTCTGCTATTATGGTGGCATTACTGATAGTTTTATTATAACGATTTAGCACATCTACTGAGAAAATCCCCTTTTCCCCGGGTTCCAATTGGGGTGTACTAAAATTATGAAAATCAGGTATGTTTCCAGGATGGCTAACATAATTGTCAATTTCACCTTGAATCAAAGGTTGTGAAATTAAGGCAAAAATTACTATTAATCCTAGAACCCCTTTCATTACGGTGTCACGTAAGCCTCCCTTTAAAACCAGTTTCATAGTTCGAAAGAAGGAGATTTGATTTATATGGCCTTTCCTTTAGAATTTTATGCGTATTCTGAGTTTAATGGGCTCAATCTTTGTTTTGTCTCTCATTTTTTTTACTTTGGATGCTAGTTCGGAACAATACAATTTTGATAATTTAACGGTTGGAAATACTGAAACTCTGACTTTTAGTCATGATGTTATTTGGGTTCAAGGAGACATATTGATCGATGGGTTACTTACTATAGAGAATTGTAGTCTGAATGTTAATCTAACCTTAGATCAGACTATATCTGAAATTCGGATTAATTCAAGTGGTCAATTAAATTTGTTCAATACTTCAATAAGTACAATGAAACATGATAAAAATAATACAGAAAATATTTTTTCGACCTATACTTTGGTTTCTGATGCAGGTAATTTGAATATTATGAACACGAATATAGATTATGGGATGATTTGGTTAGTAGGTGGTAATGCCAATATTACTAATTTAACTCTTAATGGATATAACCTTATTAATTATGGTATTTTCTCAGAAGATACAAATCTAACTGCAAGCAATATTCATATTCAAAATTATACGCTAGGTTTAAGATCTATTGGAACAAATCCAACTCTTAATGCAATTTCCTATTATAATTGTAGTACATACATGACTCAAGAATGGTGGGTCACTTTTTCTCCTATGGAGAAATCAATTAATTCTCCAATAGCCGGTTTTGAGGTAAGACAATGGGGCATTGATGGAAAAATGCTTGGATCATGGAATTGGGCTAAACAGTATGAAATAAACTCACATGGAGACGTTATTTTTCATACAGCAAACTTCACATCATATTTAGATCTGGGTTTTGCATATATAGAAGACCAATGGGAACAGGAAATTGTAGAAAATACAAATATTATTCGTAATTATGACATGAATATTTCAAATATTACTTATAAATCAGCAACGATTTCTATAGATGATAATCTGTTAAGTTCAGGCCAAATAGTTCCGAAATGGTCAGAGATTAGGATTAGTATTGTTGTTGATAACCCTACTGATTTAAATTTTAATAATTTGTATCTTACTTTGGATATTAATGGCGAGTCTGGGTTTGCAAAAGCAAGCATTGAATTATTGGCTGGCATTTCAGTCAAGCAAAATTTAACTTGGACGGCTTCCATAGAGGGTCCTCTATCTCTAGGAGTAAAGACTGTTTTAGTTGACTATTCAAATGATTCTACAGAAGATATAACGCTTTCACTTTCTAAGTTTATTGAAATTGAGACAATATCAGACCCGTCAAAAGATTCAGGAACTTGGGGTGCACTTTTAGCCATATTTCTATTACTTTGTTTATGTAGTTATATTGTTTATAACGATATGGAAGAATACGATAATACAGGTAATATAGAGGATCATTCTTCTGACGTGAATGAAGCTATTGAAGAGGGAAGTGAAGCTGCGATTACAGACGAGATGGAAGAAGAGTAATAATTTTGAGTAAAATAGTTCTTGGTGTAGAGTCTACAGCACATACTGCAGCAGTTGGTTTGATAACTTCAGAGGGCAAAATTTTGTCAAATATAAGGGCAGTTTATATTCCCGAAGAAGGTGGAATACATCCTCGAGAAGCTGCGAATCATCATTCAGAGAAATTACCCTTTTTGTTTAAAGCGGCATTTGAGGAGTCGAATTTAAAACCTCAAGATATTTCTCTTGTAGCATATGCACGTGGACCTGGTTTAGGGCCTTGTTTGCGGACAGGTGCTACTGCAGCTCGAGCTTTTGCCTATTCTAATGATATTCCTCTTTTAGGCGTTAATCATTGCGTAGCACATTTAGAGATAGGTATTCTTGAAGGTGCTACAGATCCCGTTTTACTTTATTTATCAGGAGGTAATACACAAGTTATAGCTTATGCAGCCGGTCGATTCAGAGTTTTTGGAGAAACTTTGGATATAGGAATCGGGAATGGTCTTGATAAACTTGCGAGAGAAGCAGGTATGGGCTTTCCAGGAGGGCCCAAATTGGAAAAGATTGCAAAAGGACCTGAATTACTGGATCTACCATATTCGGTTAAAGGCATGGATTTAGCTTTTTCAGGTTTAATGACTTCAGCTAAAAGTAAATTAGATTCCGGTTATTCTTTAGCAAGTATAGCCTATTCAGTTCAGGAAACTGCTTTCGCAATGGCTTGTGAAGTTTCTGAAAGAGCTTTAGCTCATACTGGCAAAAAAGAGTTGGTTTTGGGAGGGGGAGTTGCTTGTAATTCTCGTTTGAGGGAAATGGCTACGATTATGTCTCAAGAACGGGGAATCAAATGTTTTGTTCCTGAAAGAGCACTTTGTGTGGACAATGGAGTTATGATAGCTTGGCTGGGTTACAAAATGATGAGTGCAGATTATAATATCTCGGAAAAAGATAATATTGTAGATCAAAAATATAGAACAGATATGGTTGAGGTGACATGGCGATGATTTTTAGAGGAGCTGAAGCTATAGTTGAAACTATTGATTGGAATAACCATATAGCTATATCTAAAACTCGTAATGTTCGTGGATATCGTCATCCTGATTTGGAAAAAAAGCTTGTTAGAGAAAGGTTGAGAGGTGAATCGCGCATAATAGATAGATTACTATCTAGGGGTTTAGCCGTGCCTTCCTTGTATGCAGTAGATGTTTCTAAATCTTGTTTAATAATGGAATTTATAGATGGTATTACTCTAGAAAGAGCACTCCGTACAGAAAGTTATGAATCTTATTTAATTAAGGTCGCTGAATTATTGGCGACTATACATCAGGAGGGTGTAATTCATGGAGATCCCACAACTAGTAATTTTTTGGTTGCCGGGAAAATTTATGCAATTGATTTTGGCTTGGCAAGTATTTCGGATGCTTCCGAATCTCGAGCTTCAGACCTTAGAGTTTTTTTAGAATCACTAGAATCTCATCATTCAGATATTTCAGGTAGAGATATTTTTTTAAAAACCTATTCCGAAAGATTACAGTCAACACATGTCATTAAAGCTTTAAAAGTTTTAGAGCTTAGAGGTAGATATAATCTTATGAGGGGTTAGGCGCACTGTAATAATCCCCCTATTATTAGTATGATGAGGTTCCTAGAAAGTTTAGTAGTTATGCGTAAAGTAAATTTTATTATTTTGGTATTCATTGCTTTTATATTTACTTTAAATGGTACAAATTCTGAAAAAGACCCAGTATGGCAGTGGGCTTCTACTGCTCCTGTTAATGATGTTGATATTTCGGATGATTCTATTAATATTTCAGCATCATATGGTCTTAAATTTTCTCTTTGGTATAATGATTCTGCAATACCAGAGACTACAAATGGCGTTGGAAGCGGAGTTTCATCAATGGCTATGTCCTCTAGCGGAAAATATGTCATTACTGGTGAAATGGATGATGTAACTCTTACTTTTTGGGAAGAAGGATCAAAGAAGTGGGAAAAAAATAATTTTTTAATAGAACTTAGAGATATTGATTTTTCGGCTAGTGGCGCCAATATAACTGCAGTGGATGTTTACAATGTTTACTTTATTCAAAAAGCAAGTAAGGATGTAATTTGGGTTAAAAATCATCCATCTACAGAATTGTCTGCTGTTGCAATGTCTCCTGATGGGAGATTTATTGCAGCCGGAACTGTTGACGGAACGGTTTTTGTTTATTCAACTTCGAATTCATCTGATGTTTGGAATCATTCTTATGCTATTGATAATGATATAACTGAAATTGAATTTTCAGGAGATAGTAGTCATTTGATAATTGGGACAGCCGGTGGTCGTGTTTATGTATATCAAACGGATTCTACTTTTGTTTTTTCTTATACTCAACCAACTAGTATAAATTGTGTTTCAGCAGGTCCAAGATCAGATTATTATTTATTTGGAAATACAGAAGGTGAATTATTTTTACTTTCTAAAGCCGGTTCAAAGATATGGCAAAAAAGTTTAGCTGGAGGTCTAGATAGTAAAGTAGTAGATTGCACTTTTAATGGTAATGGACATTATGTTTTAGCAGGTTCCGATAATAGTCGTTTAGTTTTATTAGTTAATACCACTACTGGAGAGGTTTTGTGGGAAGAGATTGCATTTGGTGAAGTTACAAGTGTTTCAATGTCTTATAGGGGTTCAAATATAGTGATTGGAACTAAAGATGGTTTGGCTTTATATTATGAAGAATTATTAGATAACCAAGCACCTATTGTATCTATTGAATCAATAACACCTTCAATATCTTTACCAGGTACGCTAGTTACTATGAATGGTTCTGCAATTGATTCTGATGGTTCCGTTGTTGATTATTTATGGTTTTCATCTTTAGATGGTAATCTTTCAAGTAATCAAAATTTTACAATATCTAATTTAACACAGGGTCTTCACACTATTTCTTTTAGGGCTCAAGATGATGAAGGCAAGTGGAGTGGTCCGATAACTATGATAATAGGAGTTGGAGATTTTCCTGATGCTTCAATTGATTCTGTTACAGGTTGTGATTTCACAGTAGATTGCATAATTAGTGAGGGTACAGAAATCACGTTTATGGGTTCTGCGGTATCTACAGTTTCTGAGGAGACTGAAATAGAGAGTTATGAGTGGAAATCTAGTTTAGATAATGCTTCTCTTTTGTCTAGTAAGTCATCATTTAATATTTCGTCATTATCAAGAGGGTTACATACAATTACATTTAGAGCTGTAAATACTAATGGCTTCTGGTCAGCTAATGTGACTGTAAGTTTATTGATAAATGGAATTCCACAATCTAGTATTCTTAGTATAACTCCTAATTTTATAACACCAGGGGAAGATGTAAAACTAACTGCACAAGCATCTGATCCAGAGGAAGAACCTTTAAAGTATATTTGGACTTCAAGCACTCTTTTCTTTGCTAATGGTCAAAATATATATGAGAATCAGGTTCCCTACTCATTACCAATAAATGTATCTAAAATTTTGACCACTGTGAATGATGTAGGTTCCCATTTAGTGTCTCTTAGGGTACAAGATTCATATGGGGCTTATAGCGAAAGTTCAACATTTACAATAAATATTCTTTCACCTCCACTAATATTAGCACAATGTGATGAATCAGGTATGGTTGGTGAGAATTTATTATTTAGTACTATAGCTAGTGATCGTGATGGAATAATCCTATCATATGAATGGGATTTTGATAGTCAAAGTGGAGATATAGATTCAGTGGATTTTGAGGGAGCGGCTTTTACAACACATACTTACAACAAAACTATATCTAGTTTAGAATATTTAGTAGTAGTAAGAGTAACTGATAACGATGGTCTTGTTTCCCGTGATACTTGTCAAGTATTGATTGAAGAAAAAGTTATCGAAACATCTTCAGCAGATACTTCTTCAGGAAATTTTTTGGGTAGTATTACTGAGATAGCAAATCCGCCAGTTCTGTTAGGCATAGGTCTTATTATTTTAGTAATAGGTGGTGTTGCAATCTATATGCTAAAGCGGGAAGATGAATATTCTTTTGAGTCATCTTCTATACCTCCATCAGTTCGAGGTTCAGATTTTATGAGTTCAGTAGTGCCAGAAGTGTCTCCAGTAAAAGAGAGAAGAATTCAAGAGCGTAGAGTTATTACAGAAACTACTATTGTTGAGTGTCCAGAATGCTCAGCTCAGATAGATGTACCTAATTTTTCAGGAATGCAATCACTTCAGTGCCCGGATTGTGGATTAGAGGGAGAGATAGAGCTATAATGACACTGCGCGGTGTCATTTTATAGAATAGTTTTCTATGGTGGACAGACAATAATGAAACGCGTAAAGCTGATTAATGACCCAGCCGAATTAGTTGCTCTTTTTAGAGCCGTAGATTCTGAGGAGAGGCGTAATGTACTATCAACACTTGCTGAGGGGTGGACTATGATTAGTAGTTTAGTGGAAATGTATGGCAAAGGAGCTCATGATGCTATTATCTATTTTGAAAAGTTTAAATTGATTGAATCTCGTTGGGAAGTAAATAATGATACCGGAAGACCTGAAAAAGGATATCGTACTTTTTATAATGCATTTCAAATTTCAACATCACTAACTTTTGATGAGGCTCAAGAACTTTTAACAGTAGTATTGATGACTGAAAAAATTTTTAAGTCTTTAGAAACTAAGATTGTTAAGTTGATTGGTTCCGAGGGTACATTTGCGAATGATGTTGCTAGAGATTTAGAAATCACCTCATTGACATTGAAAGGTTTAGTCAGACGTACTGTTAAATTTGATTTTAAGGGTCATAATATAGTACCTATTAAAGAGGAAGAATAATGAATGGTTTGGATATCGATGGTACACTTCCAGGCCAAGAAGTAGAAGAAGAGGATTCTGAAGAAACAATCAGGCGTGAAAACGAGTTTGAGGCTTCAACATCAGATTCTTCTTCAGCTGATACTTGGGCATCTGAATCACAGCTTAATGAGGAATCATTGAGAGGTTGGTTATATCTGGTTGCAGGAGCAGGTTACGGTTTACTAGTGGTTTATCTTTTATTGGTAATTTATATGGATATGAAACTTCCTATATTAAGTGATGAAAGTATCACAGATACCAATGGTGCATTGACTACTGCTATTTTGATTTCTGCAATGGTTTATGTTACAATTTGGTTTTTTATGTCGGGAAAAAAACATTCATTTTTCACCGAAGATCCAGATAAGGCTAAATTTTATGCTGGAATTATAGGTTTATCTTCTTTGGTTATTATTGCTTTAAGTTGGGATGATTATAGTAGAGAAATGATTGTATCTGCTATTTTAACATCAGTTTCAACTTGGTCTTATATACGGTCATCAGAAATGAAAAATTAACACCTTTTTTTGTATCCTTAGTTTGATAATGTATTATTAAGTGTTTGAATAATAATATTTTGTGCGGGGGTCGCATAGCCTGGCCAATTGCGTTAGATTCAGAGTCTAGTCCTTAGTGGTTCGAATCCCTTCTCCCACACCATTTAGTGACGCCACATAGGTAGAACTGAATTGTACCCTACTAGTGGAATTCCTGTCATCGCAGCTGTTTCTTGATTCTTTGCTCGTAAATTATCGGGTTTTAATTCATTAATCTTACCTACACCAACAGAACCCATAATTTCAGCTAATTCAGATCCAAATTCATTTAGTTCTTTACTTGTACATTCCTTCTTTAAGAAAATTCCAGAAGCCCCTAATGAGATTATTTTAATCGTATCTTCAGAATTAAGAGTTTCACATTCTGCTAAAATAGTTATATTATTTTTATATGTTCTAATAGTAGTTACAGCAGCTTCTATAGGAATTTCATTACTTACTATAATTATTCCATCCGCTTTTGCTTTTTCTATAATATTTAAATCATTCTCAATATCACCAGCATTTAGTCTTACAAGAATAGGTATTCTTTTAGAACTTCCCTGACGAATTAGTTCTACAATAAAAGCTAAATCGGTTGGACGTTTCATGTCTAATCTACGATTTATATCAGTTGGTGTTAAATCGATAATTGCCATGTTAGCTGATTCTAAATTTATAGGTGAACTTTTATTTAAATTCCAAATAGCATATGTCGGTGCATTGTTACCTTTCCACAAGAGTGGAATAGTCAGATTTAGGGGTTCGTCTTTGTTCTTTCCAATCGATAATGATAGTTTTAATTTATCAAGTATCGGAGTTCTTGGTCTCTTACTAAGTATTGCAGGAACTAGTATTATCGTTTCTGATATTGATAAGATAGGTTTACTTTTCTTTGATTTTTTATTAATCTTATTTTTGTTTTGTATCTCTTTAAAATTTAGTCCCGTGGAATCAATCCCATAGTCTTTGAGTTTATTCCTTATTTTTTTCCAGTCAGATGGTGTAATATTTTTAACGTTTAAATTCTCATTTGAATCAAAATTTCCTGATAAAAGAATCTTTCCTTTTGTCATCATGTCTCCTATATCACCCATGACATCCCCACAAACTACAATCATCCCTCCATCCATGCATGTGGCAAGATTCCCTCTTACATTACCTGATATTAGTAAATCACCTCCCTTCATTGAACTTCCAGCATCTCCATCAACAGATCCTTGAATTACAATAGTTCCACCTGATAAGCAATGTCCAGCCCCCTCATCACAACTTCCATTTAGAATAATTTCACCGTTTATCATTCCATTACCTATAAATCGACCTGCATCGCCATTTAGGATAATTTTACTTCCATTGTTTAAGCCCGCAAAATTGTCTCCCGCTTCTCCTTCAAAAGTGATATTTTTTTTTGCAGGCATGTTTGCAGCAATACATGTCTGTCTAGCTAGATTTGTGACCTTTGCAGAGTTATGATTTTCAAATCTTTTTCGCAATTGTTCATTAATCAAACTTGAAGTCCAAGATTCTCCTGAATCAGTCATTAGTTATCCTATTTGTAACCAGTATTTACGTGATTAGGTAGAGTCAATGTCCTCTTGTAACCATATATTTTAGTAATTCTTCTAAAGTATTTCTAGCTTTATTCATAGGATATTTTTCTAAAGTTTCTTTAGCGCCATCTAGATATCCCATTGCTTGTTTATGACAATGCTTTAGAGCGCCTGAAGTTTCCATAATTTCCACAGCTCTTTTAATTTCATCGTCACTATTATCAGAATTATCTAAGATATTAATCAATTCTTTTCTTTCATTTTCAGAAGCTCTGTTAAGTGCATCTATGACCAACAGTGTTCTCTTACCTTGTCTAATATCAGATCCAGACGGCTTACCCAAAATTTCAGCTGGTGCCATTGCATCTAAATAATCATCCCAAATTTGAAATCCAAGACCAACTGATATTGCCATTTGACGTAGTTCATTAGCTTGTTTTTTATTTCCTCCACCTATCAATACTCCACCGTAAGCAGCTGAACCAAATAAGATTGAAGTTTTTAGTCTAATCATTTCTAGGTATTCATCAGTATTAACAGTTTCTTCTTCTTCGAAATTTATGTCCATTTGTTGCCCTTCAGCTATTCTTCTTACAGTATATGCTATATGTTTAACTAAATCAGATTTTATGTTATCATTAATTTCACAGTCTGTTATCATTTCAAAAGCATAGGAAAAAAGTGAGTCTCCCGCTAGGATAGCAGTAGGTAGGCCGTAGATAGTGTGACAGGCAGGCACTCCATGTCTTAAATCATCATCATCCATTACATCATCGTGTACTAGTGTAAAATTATGTATGACTTCTAAAGACGTAGCAAAAGGTACCGCTTTTTTTGACTCCCCTCCTACCATTTCACACGTTAATAGCGCCATAACTGGTCTTAGTCTTTTTCCACCAGCTAATGGAATATGTGCCATAGCTTCGTATAATTTTGTTGGTTCTCTAATTTTTAAATATTTTATTAATGCCTTTTCAATTGGTAGTGCCTTATTAGCTATTTTTTCTTTAATATTCATTAGCATTCTCCCATATTATGTAATTTATTATCAGCTATATTTTCCAAGTTATCTATATTTTCCCAAATCTTTTCTAGAAAATTATCTTTAATCAATCTAAACCAAGGTCCTATCTTATCACCATTTCTTTCAGCATTTTTAAAAAAATGTTCTAGTTCTTCTTTGTTGATGTATCTTGTTTGTTCAATTTCATTAGCATTTGGATTAGTTTTGAGATTATCTTTTATTACAAATATATAATCAATTTCATGTTCAATCCATTTTCTATCAGCCCTAGCTTTATAGTGCATTTTCGTAATAAAGTGCAATTTCTGGATATTTATATTTTGTTTATTAATCCCTAATTCTTGTTCCATTTTTCTTTTTGCAGCAATACGAGCACCTTCAATTTCATTTTTTTCATCTTCTAAATATAGTGGATGACTGCAGCAACTATTAGCCCAGATTGAGGGGAAAGTAATTTTTTTAGCAGCTCTTTGTTGTATTAAAAGTTCATCATTTGAATTAAATAATAACACACTAAATGCTCGATGTAGTTTCCCTTCATTTATATGACAATTAATTTTTGAATCAAAACCTATAATTTTATCGTTCTTATCAACAACAATACAATTTTCATTCATCATCTTAACTTGATCACTGTCGTATTTGTTAAGTTCAGTATTATTCATTGGCATTATTATGTGAAGCGAACGGGTAATTAAAAATGGATAGTGCATGCTAAGCTCTTTATCTTACCTCTAAATTAGGAAAGCATGAACAGACTTGATTTTCTAAATGAATTAGGTATTAAAGAGCTTAATTTAGGTGGTTTTTCAACAGAATGGTTAGGATCAGGTAGTGATTTAGATTCTGTTACGCCAGCAGATGGTAGTTTAATTGCTAAGATTAAACAATGTGATTCCGGTGATTATGAAAGAATAATGCAAAATTGTTCATCTATTTTTACTAAATGGCGAATGGAACCTGCACCTAAACGGGGTGAAGTTGTAAGAAAATTAGCGAATGAATTTCGCAATCATAAGGTTGCACTTGGAAAATTAATAGCATGGGAAATGGGAAAAATCCAAGCTGAAGGAGAAGGGGAGGTACAAGAAATGATAGATATTGCAGATTATGCTGTGGGGCTTAGTCGTCAACTTTACGGTAAAACTATGCATTCAGAACGCCCTAATCACCGTATGTATGAACAATGGCATCCATTAGGCACAGTTGGCATTATAACTGCATTTAATTTTCCTGGAGCAGTCTGGGCTTGGAATGCCATGATAGCAGCAGTTTGTGGAGATGTAATGGTTTGGAAGCCCTCTTCAAAGACACCTCTTACAGCAATAGCAATTCAAAAAATTGTTAATAATGTAATGGAACCACTTGGATGGAATGGGGTAATGTCTTTGTTAGTTGGTTCGAGTAAAGATGTAGGTGAATTATTGGTACATGACCGAAGAATTCCGTTAATTTCAGCTACAGGATCTTGTAATATGGGTCGTAAGATTGGTGAAACTGTAGCTAAACGTTTAGGTCGTTCATTACTTGAGCTTGGTGGAAATAATGGAATTATAGTAATGCCTGATGCTGATCCCGAACTTGTGTTACGAGCTGTTTTATTTGGCGCCGTTGGAACTGCAGGTCAGCGTTGTACTTCAACTAGACGTTTATTTTTGCATAAATCTATAGCTTCAGATATTACAAAGCGTTTAGTTAGAGCTTATTCTCAAGTTAAAATAGGCAATCCTTTGGATTCTCAAACCGTAATGGGACCTTTAGTAGATGCTAAAGCAGTTAATGACTATAAAGAAGCATTAGAAATTATTAAACGTGAAAAAGGTAAAGTTCTTTGTGGCGGTAATGAATTAGATATTCCTGGTTTTTTTGTTGAACCAACAATTGTTAAAGCAAATATGAATATGAATATAGTTAAAGAAGAAACATTTGCACCAATATTATATTTATTTGAGTTTGAATTTTTAGAAGAAGCTATTGAAATGCATAATTCAGTAGATCAGGGTCTTTCTTCATCCATTTTTACTAAAAATATGCAATCAGTTGAAAGTTTTCTTTCACATGGTGGAAGTGATTGTGGCATTGCCAATGTTAATATTGGTACTAGCGGTGCAGAGATAGGTGGTGCCTTTGGCGGTGAAAAAGATACGGGAGGCGGTCGTGAAGCTGGGTCAGATTCTTGGAAAATATATATGCGAAGACAGACCAATACCCTTAATTGGTCTGACGAATTGCCTCTAGCACAAGGTATCAAGTTCGGATAAAACATGAGTGATGATGACAAACAGTATTTGCGCGTTCCCAAAGAAAACGCAGAAGCAATGTTAGCTAAATTAACGGATGCCGGATTAATTGATGAAGATGCTGAAGTAAGATGGGAAGGAGACTTTGTTTCATTTCCATTAATAACAAAGTTAACGAGTGACCACTAATCCTCCTTAAAGCAGACTACTTCGGGTATCAATTCTAATAATTCGTCCCAATTCTTAGTATCTGTACTATCGGTGGGATTTGGAATAAAGTCATCTATAATATTATCGATTGGTTCTATTCCTGTTTTTTCATTTAAACTTTCAGAAGATATTACAGCAAGCCCTATAGTTACGATTAATAATTTATGTTCAGGTGCTTTCCAAACTTCTCCGATATATCTTGACTCTGCGCCTTTTGTTATACTATAGTTTAATCCTCCTATACCTAATTCTTCAGTTTTTGCAGTCCCATTATAAATAATATATTGAGTTTCATATCCTTGTTTGGTTTGTCTGCTTCCTGATTCAAGTTCTGCATCGAGTTCAATCTCTTGTTCTATAGCCATTTTATTGAATTGTTTATCTAATTCATTTAATGCATCTTTTTCTTCCAGATCTAGAGGTAATTTTAGTGCAATAACAAAAAGTATTGCAGGGTATCCGTCTCCATTCCCTTCATCGTCTTCTCCATCATCAGTGTAAAGAAGAAAAGTTGTGGACAATAGTCCGAGTCCATATTCATCAGTCTGACTCATGCTCTTTTTCCAACCGTTATTATTTTCTTTAATTACAGAATTAGGAATATGGGCATTAGCAGTTTCATAAAGTGGAATTAAGGTTAGACATGGAATGACAATAAGTAGTGCAATTATGAAGCAACTTGTTGATCTCAGGGCCATTCTATATGTTGACCTTGGAATTCCTGCTAAAGCCCTTCCAGATAAGTATATTGGAGAACCAATAGTTATACCTAAAAGGAGTGGTATCATATTTGAATTAGTATATGTAATAAGAAATCCTAAAAATATAAAAATAGAACAAATATAGTATCCTAATTTCCGTACTTCAATTTCATTATTTATTATCTTAAAAGTCCATTGTGCTTTAATTATTTCAACATTTAACTTCTTCAGAATTAAATGCCACAATTGCAGGGTCCATCCTTGCTTAGGTTCGACATTTCGATATTTGTTTGTAATTTTGCGATCTCGGTATATTATGAAAGAACATGCTGCAGAAACAGAAAATAAAAAAATCCAAAATCCAGTATTTGCTCCGAATGAACCTATATAATATGCTAAAAAAGCCATAATTGTAAAAATCCATGCATTCTTGAAGGGTCTAGATTCATTTTCACCTATTAATTTTATTGGAATTTGATTAATATTTTGATTTAAATCTTCTGCATCAAGTATTTGTTTACCATCTCCAGTTCTCTTTCCAATGAATGCATTCATTTGAATATTATTCGTTATTTCATCTAGAATTTCGTTATTTTCACTAATCGTCCATTTCCTTATTTGACTCTGTATAACCAGAGATTCTAACTTGATATAATGTCTCGCCATCGAAAGAAGACTCATAATTCCAAAAATAATTATGTTAGAATTAACAAGTGCAATCAGTGCTATTGGTGTTAAAATTAATTGCCACCACCATGAAAATTTTTGTACAAAAGTTCTTTCAAGATGATCAATATTCTCACATTTAATATCCCAAAATTGACTTTCGTCACGTACAATAAAAAGTCGAAAATTAGTTATGAATAAAGAACTGTTTGATTTTTTATCGATAGTTAGTTTAGGATAATCTTTCAGCAATTTTTCATTTGGTAAGAACTTATCAGCGAGATCCACTTAATTCAATAACCTTATGTGATTTATAATAGTTTTTCAAAAAATAATTTTGAAAGAAGACAAATTAATAGGGCTTATTATAGCCTAAATATGGAAATGCTTGATTGGTTTCGTTTTTTTCTAGGAGCTTGTATGCTTTGTTATGGTTCCTGGACAGATTTTAAAACGCGTAGAGTACCTAATCAAAATTGGTTAATTTTTGGTACCCTTGCTTCTATTTTGTTGATATATGAGTTTTTCCAAGAGCAATATGAGTTACATATATGGGCTTTATTATTTGCTACAATTATATTGTTTTACAACGCGTTTATAGATGAATATGTTCTAGATTATAATCATATGATATTATGGCGAATAACTCAGGTATTTGCCGTTTTATCGGCAATTTATTTTTTGATATCAGTAGACTCAGATGAAATGGTTGATAATAATTACAAACTAATGGATGTATTATCTATTTCTATTTTGATAATCCTAATGTATGCTTGGTTTTACTTTGGACCCACTATAGGTGGAGCTGATGTTAAAGCTATAATGACAATTTCCCTTCTTACACCATTTACAATTTCTTTTGGAGATACATTAACAGCTTTTGATTCAAGGGGTTTTCCATATCCTTTTGTTATTTTTATGAATTCACTTCTATTATATCTTTTAATTCCATTATCTTTAGCAGTTTATAATTTAACTAAAGGTAATTTGGATAAGCCTTTTTTTCAAATTTTCTTTGGTGTAAAAATGAAAATAGCTCTGGCTCGCAAAAGTTTTGTTTGGCCGATGCAACAAGTTATTGGAGATAAATTAGTCATGGTAGCTTTTGTTAAGCACAAAGCAAATAATGATAAGCAATGGGATCAATTAGAGAATTTCGGTGTAAAAAATCCTTGGATTTCATTTAAAATACCTTATATTATTCCACTTGCATTGTCATTTTTTATCTCAGCCTTTTTTGGAGATCTTTTTTCCAAGTATCTTGTATCTCCAATTAATTCATTATTTAGTTAATTCAATTAATTCGCTTAAGACGGAAGCTGTAGCTCCCCAAATGGTTTGATTCATAACTTTAAAAATAGGGACTCTCCATTTCTTATCTCTTAAAATCCACTCTTCAGAATAACCATTATCAGCCTTAAGTAACTCAGATAATTTTAGTATAAATAATTCATCTACTTCTTTTTTACAAATTTCCCATTTAGGTTCTTCTCTGATATAACCAATATAGGGATAAATAAGATAATCAGATATTGGCACTGGAATAGGTGTTAATTTACCTATAATTTCAACGTTATCGGAGTTGAGACCGATTTCTTCTTGAGCTTCTCTTAATGCAGTTTCTTCAAATGTTTCGTTTTTTTCCTTGGATCCTCCCGGTAGTGCAATTTGTCCAGGGTGATTTTTTTCATGTTCAGGTCTTTTTATTAATGGAAAATACAACTCTCCTTTTTTATCAAATAATGCTATAAGTACAGAAGCTTTTTTTAGGGATTCAAGTTTTTCCTCAGATAATAATTTATTATATTGTTCTGTTTTTTCTTTTTTTATGTTTTTAGATTTTACAGCCATCTTTGACCAGGCTTTGCTTCCCGGTAGTTGTTTTTTCAAATTAGCTTTTATTTTTTGTAACAATTTTATTTCTCAGCAAGTTTTTCCAATATTTTTATTAGTAAATTCCAAAATTTCCCCACAGATTCAATTTCCACTCGCTCATCAGGTGAATGAGGTCCCTTAATTGTAGGTCCAAATGATATCATGTCCATATCATTAACTTTTTCTCCAATTACTCCACATTCTAAACCAGCATGAATTGCACAAATATTTGGTTCTCTATCTAGTATTTTAGAATAAATTTGTTTAGTAATTTCTAGTATTGGTGAATTAACATTTGGAGCCCACCCAGGATATGGTTCATCTTGTTCTGTTTTAGCATTGTAAGATTTAGCTATAATTTCAAGTCTTTCTCTTTGTGATTCTAAGGCTTCAGCAATAGAAGATCTTGTTGAACAATAAATATTGTATTTTTCTTCATTAATTTTTACAGATGCTAAATTGTTTGATGTTTCTACTAATCCTTTTACATCATGTGAATATTTGAGTACTCCATGAGGTAATGTTCTCAATAAGCCAATAAGACTGGTTTGACTATCTTTTGTTAATGTTCTATCTGGTGAATCCTTTAATCCTGAAAAATTAACTTTTAACTTGGTTTCCATAGATTCAAATTCATTTCTTAATGCTTTTTCTCTCTGTGATACAATAATTTGTGCATCAGCCATAGATTCGGGACTTACTAAAATCGTTGAGAAAGCTTCTCTGGGTATTGCATTATGTTTGTCCCCTCCTTGAAATGAAACTATTCTACTATCAGTCTTTCTCTGTAAAGCATCTATGATTGATGACAAAAATACAATGGCATTTCCTCTATCTTCGTGTATATCAACTCCTGAATGTCCACCTTTTAATCCTTCAACAGATAATTGAAAAGATAGAAAATCAGATGGAGATTCTCGGTATTTTACACTTAGTTCAATATTCGAGTCACCGCCACCAGCACACCCAATGCATATTTCACCCCAGTCTTCAGTGTCTAAATTTAGCATGGTTCTGCCTTGAATTATTTTTCCATTCAATGCAAATGCTCCAGTCAATCCAGTTTCTTCATCAACGGTAAAAAGGCATTCGAGAGGCGGAAGTTTCACATTTTGTGGCATATCTAATAAGGCTAAAGCTGCAGCAACACCAATTCCATTATCAGCTCCTAAAGTTGTATTTTTAGCTTTAAGCCATCCATCTTCAATATATAATTTTAAGGGATCGTTCATAAAATCATGATTAGAATCTCTATTTTTTTCACAAACCATATCAACATGACTTTGAATAATAACAATTGGTGCATTTTCTCCACCTCCACTTCCTGGTCTGAGTATTACAATATTTCCAGTAGTATCTGTTCTTGTCTTTAGGTTACGTTTATCTGCAAATTCCCTTAAATATCCTAATATTTTTTCTTCATGCTTTGAGGGCCTAGGTATCTTTGTAATTTCTTCAAAAAAGTTCCAGATTGCTTTAGGTTCTATCCCTTTAACTATAGATTGCATAATTGGTATTTCGGGCGGTTAAAATAAAATTTAGTTTAATTCTTTATATTCGATTTCAATAAATATATAAGGCTCAAGAATAGTTTCTTCAAATGTATCGGTTTCTTCTCCATTAATTTTCATGTTAATCTTGTGTTTACTATCTGTAGTATAATCTAAAAGCTCAGTATTAGTAAACTTTTTATCCCATATTTGGAAGAAAAATTTTAGTTCGGCAGTTGCATTTTTTGTAGTTTCTACATGTATTCTACCACTGTTATCATAGGTATGAATAGGATGTAAAAAGATTGTTTCTCCTTGATTATTTTTTTCAAAACCTATATTTTCAGGGATTATAATTCTTTCATCATTTATGGTTATGTTAAGTTGAAAGTGGTAATGGTAATCTGATTTAATCCCATTAAGTGCATAATAGCATATGTCACTTTTAAGATAATTATCTTTAATTGTTTCTTCTTCATTAAGATTTAGGTAGTAAATTCCCGTGAGTGTAGATATTGTTATTAGAGATAGAAATAAAGTTATTAGAATCTCGTAATTAATTTTCTTCATTATCTTTCTTACCCATTATAATCATTAATCCAAAAATAATGGCACCAAGTCCAGAAATTGATGCAATTATCAACAATAGTATAGGTTTGGAATCGTCATCATCTTTGGTATTAATGGTTTCATTATTCTGGAATCCTGGTGTTAAATGGACATCAGGATTAACAGTTATATTTCCATAGATTTTTTCCCCTGTTGAAACAATATCGACGAAAGGATATTTTCCGTCAGCACCAGTGTAGTTGAAAGGAATGTCGAAAAAGGCGTTACAATTTTCATCTTTTTTGGTTCCGTTTGCATCAGTTTCACAGGAATTAGTCAAATTCCCTGAGTCCCAGTCAATATCTTCAGAATAATTTCCGTTTCCATTTGCATCTACAAAAATTCTATGTGTCACATTTTCGGTACTATCTACATCAATCCATCTTGCCGTATCATTTATCATCATATTTGCATTAGTTGGAGCTATTCCGTTTTTAGAGATTACTATTGTAAAAATACCACCAGAATGAGCTGAAATACTAGGAACTGCTATTGATAAGCTTACAATAAGAATGGCTATTACTAACGCTATAGCACGCCCCAGTTGCATATTTTTGAAGATGAGATACTCTATAAATAAGCGCTGATATTGCAAGAACAATGCAGTCTAAGGAGATGTTTCTTGCGTTATGCCTTGTGTTTGCTTCAATGCTTTCAGGCTGTCTTTATGGTTCAGATAATATGGAAAATGATTCGGACAATATGATAGATCCTTTAATCCAAGAAGAGGGACATGATCATCGTAATGCATCTCAACACCAATTCTGGACGGACAATGTTGGGTTTGTCAGTTATAATCCTTTGACTAAACCAGGAAATGCTGAGGTTCAAGTGGCATTATCTCCAGATGGTAAAACCTATGCTTATCAGGCCGGTTGGAAGGGTTTTCATATAATAGATGTTACAAATCCGAACAATACCACAGTTACAGCTTGGTACAATGATCCATACACTCAGGTCTTGGATATCAAATATCTTCAGTATAATGGTAGAGAATATATTATCTGCCAAAATCAAATTGTTGATTCTGGTCAGTCTGATCCAAACGTGGGAGAGTGGGATGATCCAGCACAAGTTTCTGTTAATTTAGTAGATGTTACAGACAAATCTGATCCACAATGGATTGATTCATGGTATGATACTGATCATCCTTCTGGGCCGCATAATCTTTACACCTACATGATTAAAGATGAGTGGTATATCTTTGTGGCAAATCCAGACTATGAGGATTGTGATATTGGAACAGGGGATGCTTGTGGTGGAATCACAATAGCACATCTAAATTTTGCAGGATATGGGGATTTACCTCGTATTTTTAAAGTGGGTGAAGCCGAAGTATCTTGGGAGACAACTAGAGGAGGTTGGATTTATATTCATGATATGACTGTTCAAAAATGGCCTGGAACTGATACAAATGATCCGCGATTTGGGCGAACATTCATTTATGGGGCTTATTGGGAAGCTGGTCTTAGGATTTTTGATGTTAGTGATGTCCCTCATCCAGATGATCCAGATTACATTGCTTATGCTACTGCTTGCTATACACACACGGTATTAGCCTGCAATTGGAGAGCTCCTGAGGTAGGTTACTGGATGGATTTTGCAGATCTTAATGGAGATGGTGAACCAGATTCAGGTACTGCAAGTAATTCTTCATCAGTTAATGGGGGAAGAGCAAGTTACATTCACTATGCTGAACCGTATCCAGTTATGGTTGATGCTAGTCATTTAGGAATGGGGGAAGATCCAATTCATATGACTTTTATTGCAACAGAAGTCTTGGAAACAACTAATGGAACTGGGTTATCTTATCTTTTGGACACTACGGAATATACAATAAATGGTAATTCATTTACTTTTCAACCCAAACTTTTGAGTTCTTGGGAGAATCCTTTCGGTGCGGATCATTATATCCCAGGTGGTGAAGAATGGCTTCTATTTTCTCCACATAATGCAGATACGGTCTGGTTTGATACATCCGGTGGAGGTGATACTTCTCACGGAGGGACATGGGATGGTCGGATTTATATGGGGAACTATCACACAGGTCTTTGGGTATTGGATGTTGAAACATTAATGATAGGTAACGGATACATAGACAATACTTACAGTGATGCTACAGTAGCTTATTACTTGCCACATGGAGCTGATGGGGAACCTTTACCTTCACAATTCTATGATTTTGGTTGGGTTCCTTTCCTTTGGACATCGGAATATCATAATGGATATGTATATCTTTCTTGTATAACTTCAGGATTGTATATAGTACAGCTTGATCTAGATGTTCCTTATGTTGATACTAATCTGGCAGTCTCAGAGGATTGATTTAGGATCTTTTAACTGATATTATTTTCTGGGGTTTGTTTGGCCGGTCCATGTGACCTGTTTTACAGTTCTCAATATTTTTAACGAAATTCATACCTTGAGTCACTTCACCAAATATAGCGTGAGCACCGTCTAACCAGGGGGTGGCAACAGTCGTCAAGAAAAATTGGGAGCCTCCTGTATTTGGTCCTGCATTTGCCATTGAAAGCAATCCTGGTTTATTATGTTTCAATTCTGGGTGGAATTCACAATTTATCTGATAACCGGGACCTCCAGTTCCAGCTTTAGGGTTGTTTGGATCCTTAGAATGGGGGCATCCACCTTGTAGCATGAAGTCTTTAATCACTCTATGAAAATGTAATCCATTATAGAATCCTTTGTCGATTAATTTTAAGAAATTTTCGACTGTTTTAGGCGCTTTATCATCGAATAGCTGGATTGTAATATCTCCAGCACTGGTTCGCATTAAGACAGTGGTCATATTATCTTTTTACAATAAAGAGAGGTCTCCAAAAGCTTTGACCCTATAATTTTAACAATCACCGTTTTGTAAGGACCAAGTGGAAGACCCCGTTAATACCTCTGAATTCTGGGAAGCATGTTATGATTCACAGATGGATGGTTGGGACCTTGGAGGTCCTACACCAGTTTTTGAAAGATTAGCTTCAGAACTTCCAAAGGGTAAAATTTGTGTTATAGGTTGTGGTCGTGGTTATGATGCTGTAACTTTTGCATCAGCTGGTTTTGAGGTTACTGCAATTGATTTTGCTAATACTGCAGTTATGGCAACACGAGAAAGGGCAAGAAAATCAGATGTTGAAATGCAAGTTTTACGAGAGGATATTTTTGATTTACCAGATGATTTAGATTTTCATTTTGATTATATTATGGAATATACTTGTTTTTGTGCAATTAGTCCTTTACGTCGTTTTGAATATGATCGTGCAGCATGGAAGTTGCTTAAACCAAAGGGAAAATTGTTAGGATTGTTTTTACCATTGGATAAAGACATTGAAGAAGGAGGCCCTCCTTGGGGTGTTAGTATTCGGGAACTTCATAAATTATTCAGTTTGCATTGGGAATTAGAATCAGAAGAGATGCCTCGCGAGTCGATAGATAGGAGAGCTGATCGTGAAGTATTAATGATCTGGCGTAAAAAGTGAAAGATATAGTTAGATTAACAGATAAAAATTTTGTTAATCAAGAGCTTCAAGAGTATCCTGGCAAATTTCTAGTTTTCTTTTCAGCAGATTGGTGTCCTTATTGCGTTTCTTTTTTTAATAATTGGGAAGAATATGGTAAAATCGGTAACACATTAATTGCGGATGTTACAGATGTCGATTCTAAACTTTGGGATGATTTTGATTTGAATGTTATTCCAAGTATGGCAATTTTTATAGATGGTAAATTAGAAAAGCGTTGGAATGGATTATTGGGGAGAGGTTTAACTATAAATCAAATAGAGGATGTAAGTTTATTTTTTTCTAAACTTTAGATTGAATATAGTAGTTATAGCGATGATTATGATGATAAATGGCGTTTCTAGATAATTCAATTCTTTTATTTGGTTAATGAGGCCAGTATCTTCAGTTTGATTTGTCTGGTTGTAGTTAGTTTCGGGAGTTTCTGTAGGCTCTTGTACCTTAATCGTATTTACAAGCCAAAATTCATCAGCAATTTGCATATCACTATTTCTTATAAATTTGTAGTTTATACTAGTGTTAGTTACTTCAAACAAAGTATATCCATATGCTACTTCTCTATATGCAGACCACAAAGGCTGAGGTTCTTCTAATCCATCATATGTGGATCGGCCCGACATTCCTGCAACTATGTGGATTGTAGCTCCTGGCTTGTAAAAGGGGTCATTCTGAGTTCCACTATTGTTTGAATAAACCTCTTCTTCAAAAACAGGATATGTTCTTTCATAGTGATGATCGTGTCCCCAAATTGCAAGATCGACTTGATAATCAAAGAGAAGGCTTTCCATTGCTTCTCTAAATTCAATTTCACTTCCATGACCATCGCCATCACCATTTGAGCTGTACATTGGTCTATGGGCAAATACTACTATCCAAGGATAATTTTCTCTATTTTCGTTAGCATCTTCTAAATCATTTTTGAGCCAAGTGTGTTGAGTACTTCCAGGTTCATACTCATGCTCAGATGAAATTGAAACAAAATGGATGAATTGAAAATCAAAACTATACCAAAAACTATTTGGACCCGGATTAAAGAATCTACTTTCATAAGCATCAAATCCATAAGGTTCCGAATCTTCTTCATGGTTTCCAGGTGCGTACATATGTGGGCTTTCTGATGCTAAACTTTCGATTTGATTTTGATATTCATCCCAAAGACTTTGGTCACCTATACCATTTCCTGAACCGGCACCATTCGCATAAGAGATATCTCCGGGATGTATAACCAGATTAAGATTTTCACTCTCCATGTTGCTAGTTGTTTCTTGAGCATTACTTGATGTTCCATGATCAGCAATAGCTCCTATTATGATTTTATCAGGATTCTCTTCCAATGTTTTGAATGAATAAACACTACTCCATTCTCCATCTCCACCTACGTGATAATAATAAGTTGTATTTGGTTGCAATTCAGATAAAATAACAGTGTGTGTACAGGTTGTCCATAGATACATATCGTTATTGCCTTCTTTTGTCATATTCAAGTTATTTTGATCAATTCCATACTCTACAATATTCTCAGATGGGCAAAATTCAGTTGTATCTTCTTCTGTACCCCATTGAACTATCATTTCACCAGTAATTCCTGTCGTGGCAAGATGAACTTGTTCAGGTTCTGCAGATTCTCCATTAATGGAAATGACAGAGATGGCAAACACAAAAATGAAAAGCAAAGTCATTTCCTTCATTAATTTATCTGAGTATGAGCTTTGATATAATATTTTTATAATATTATTCGGGGTTCTTCTTTAACTGTATTTAGTACTAATGAGGTATTACTCCGTTCTATATGTGTTTGAGACAATGTAGTTTTTATGAAGGAATCCATTTCTTGTCTATCTTTAAATCGAGCTAAAATTAAAGAGTCCCATTCTCCAGTCAAGTCATAAACTCCAAAAACTTGTGGATGTTTAGCTATCGAACCTTGTAAATCCATTATCTTTCCTTTGCTAATTCTAAGATTGATTATGGCTGTCAAATTAAATCCAACTTTTTCGGGATTGAGTTCAGCATAATATCCTCTTATTATTTTTTCTTTTTCAAGACTTTTGATATGGCTGTTTACAGTGCCCAGTGCGGTGCCTGTGGAAGCTGCAAGCTCTCTTTGTGAAGCTTTTCCATTTTTGTTTAAGCAACGCAAAAGTTCAATATCTTTAGGTTTAAGGTTCATTAAATGAACGTATGTTCAGCCTATATATATATTAATATGTATAGTTATATTTATTTTTTAATTAATGGGTGATAGTATCAATACTTGCGGTTTTCTTATATACTATGTTTCAAATAATGTTTGAGTGGTAATTATGAGTAAAGCAAAACTTGAATATATTTGGTTAGATGGCTATTTTCCGACTCAGAATATGAGGAGTAAGACTAAGGTTGTAGAAGATTTTAGTGGCAAATTAGAAGATTGTCCTATTTGGTGTTTTGATGGGAGTTCCACAAAGCAGGCTGAAGGCAATTCTTCAGATTGTCTATTGAAACCAGTTGCAATTTATCCAGATCCAATGAGGGAAAATGGTTATTTAGTAATGAATGAAGTTTTGAATCCAGATTCAACACCACATGAGTCTAATGGCAGAGCAACAATTGATGATGATGATAATGACTTTTGGTTTGGTTTTGAACAAGAATATTTCATTATGGATGTTGATACGCAATTACCTTTAGGTTTTCCGCTTGGTGGATATCCAGGTCCTCAAGGATTATATTATTGTTCAGTAGGTGGAAAAAATACGCATGGTAGACATGTTGTTGAAGAACATGCCGATATGTGTCTGGAAGCAGGAATAAATTTTGAGGGTATAAATCAGGAAGTAGCTTGTGGCCAATGGGAATTCCAATTATTTGCTAAAGGGGCTAAGAAAGCGGGTGATGAGATGTGGGTTGCTAGATATCTTTTGGATAGATTAACTGAAGATTATGGATATTACATTGAGTATCATCCTAAGCCAATTAAGGGAGATTGGAATGGCTCGGGAATGCATGCAAATTTTTCGGACACAATATTAAGAACTTGTGGTGATGAAAAAATTTTCCAGAAGGTTTGTGAGTCGTTTAGTAAAAATATTGAAAAACATATCTCAGTTTATGGTGCAGATAATGATCAAAGATTAACTGGAGCTCATGAAACTCAGTCAATTAATGAATTCTCTTATGGCGTTTCTGATCGTGGAGCTTCGATAAGAATACCTATTGGGACTGTAGAAGATGGGTGGAAGGGTAGACTTGAAGATAGGCGTCCAGCTTCTAATGCAGATCCTTACAAAATAGCTTCAGTAATAATAACAACAACAAAATCGGCATACTAATTCCGATTTATGTGGTGGCCCCGCCCGGATTTGAACCGGGGTCTATGGCTCCCAAAGCAACAAGGATTCCAAACTACCCCACAGGGCCACAAATATTTCACAGGAGGGGTTGATTTAAGACCTATTTGGCCAATTCAAAATGAGGTCTTACTTTGGTATCGCCAATACCTTCAACATAGTATGGTCTGTCATCTACTCGAGAAAAACCAATCTTTTCTATTAATCTAAAAACAGGTTTATTCTCTTTGTGTGTTGCAGCCCACATCTTGTTTAATTTTAATTCTTTAAATCCAAATTGCTTTATTTTTTCTATTGATTCAGTGGCAAATCCTTGATTCCAATATTGTCTTCCAATCCAACATCCGATTTCTCCATCAGGAGTTATTTTTAAACTACCTACAAGTTTGTTTGTATCAATAGCTTCTATAGCAAAATGATATTTTTCTTTAGATCCAATATCAATCCACCAATCAGCATGTTTTTTGGTATATGGGAATGGAAGTTGAATCCATTTAGTTACTAATTCATCATTGAGTAGTTTTATTAGTTCTTTTTCGTCACTTTTAATGAATAAACGAAACTTAAGTCTTTCAGACTCTAAAATCATTAGTCTTCATCATCAACCATTTCAGCATCTTGAACTTCAGGCTTTGACAAATCAAGTATTGCTTCATTATTCTTTTGAGGTCTTTTATAAATTATATCTGTATCTAATATTTTTTCCTTTTCAACAATCGTTTCAGCAACAACTGCTTCAGCAACAACTGCTTCAGCGGGTTCAGTTTCAGCAACAACTGCTTCAGCAACAACTGCTTCAGCGGGTTCAGTTTCAGCAACAACTGCTTCAGCAACAACTGCTTCAGCGGGTTCAGTTTCAGCAACAACTGCTTTAGCAACGACAGCTTCTGCGGATTCTGTATCAGTAGCAACCGTTTCTTCTTTATCCTTGTTTAGAGTTACAAATGTTGAAAGCAAGGTACGTTCTGTTCCATCCTCAAACATTATTTCTAATCTATAATTCTCATGTTTGGGCGAACATCTTTTAATTTCTCCACTTCCAAATATGTTATGATTGATTGTTTCACCTGGTTTGTAATCCCCATACTCTTCTTCACTAATTTTTTCATCTGAAATTTCTTCTTCTTCACTAACTTTTTCATCTAAACTTTCTTCTTCTTCGCTAATTTTTTCATCTGAAATTTCTTCTTCACTAATTTTTCCATCTGAACTTTTTTCTTCGGTATCTGGTTTTTGATAATCAACTGGGTTTATTTCCTTGGTTCCAATTTTATCTTCTTTTACGTTAGTTAGTGTAAGGAATGTCCCTAAGATACTGCGTGCATCTTCCTTGAAGTCAACTTTAACAGACCAATGCTTACCCGTTTTTGCTAAATTAGTTACAGTACCTTCTCCATAAACACCATGTGACACTTCATCTCCAATAATAAAGGGTTTATCTCCTTCTTTGGTTTCCAAATCTACTGTTTCTTCAACAGCTTCAATTGTTTCTTCTTTTTCTTCGGTTGCTTCTTCTTCTTGAATCAATGCTTCGGCTAATTCATCAACTGATTCTTCTACAGTTACTATAGTCTCTTCAAGTTTTGCAATGGCTTTTTCTTCATCCTCTGCAGTAGTTTCTACCTCTTCTGCAGCCGCATCTTCCACAGCTATAGCTTCGGCAACAACGGTTTTAGCTTCTTTTTGTTTTTCAACATGTTCTTCCAAATCAGCAACAGCTTCCTTTATTTCACCTTTATCAGCTCCTTTTTCCACCAATTCAGTTATTTGTTCTGTAGCTTCAACAATTGTTTCTGCAACAACAGCCTCTGCTTCTATTGCTGTAGTTACCATTTCTGCAGCTTTGCTTTCTTCTACTACAGCTTCAGTGTGTACTTCAATAGCTTCAGCCTTAGTATCTGTGGCCTCAGCAATAGCATCTATTGCTGTTTTTTCTTTTTGGATAGCTATTTCGACATTTTCTGATGCTATATTTTCAGCTTCTATAGCATCTTGAACAATTTCAGTTTTTGCAGGTTCCGCTTCAGCAATGACAGCTTCTGCAGGTTCCGTTTCAGCAATGACAGCTTCTGCAGGTTCCGTTTCAGCAATGACAGCTTCTGCAGGTTCCGCTTCAGCAATGACAGCTTCTGCAGGTTCCGTTTCAGCAATGACAGCTTCTGCAGGTTCCGTTTCAGCAATGACAGCTTCTGCAGGTTCCGTTTCAGCAATGACAGCTTCTGCAGGTTCCGCTTCAGCAATGACAGCTTCTGCAGGTTCCGTTTCAGCAATGACAGCTTCTGCAGGTTCCGCTTCAGCAATGACAGCTTCTGCAGGTTCCGTTTCAGCAATGACAGCTTCTGCAGGTTCCGTTTCAGCAATGACAGCTTCTGCAGGTTCCGCTTCAGCAATGACAGCTTCTGCAGGTTCCGCATCTAAGGCTATATTCTTACTGCCCAAATCCCAGTCATTAGAAGTATCGACAATATCAATTTCAGCTATTATTTCTGGAGTTTCAATTATTTGTGATGTGTTTTCTACCATTTCAAACTCGTCTTCAATTTCAACTACGGATGGAAATGATCTTACTTCCTCTTCAAAATCAATTTCTTCAAGTGGAGCATCTTCTAAAGCTTGGGCCCAAACAGAACAAATCCTTGCTACAGGTTCATTAATTCGTAAACAAGTAACACAAATATTTGGATTTTCTGGTTGCCAGACACAAGGTTGATTTGGTAAATTATCCAAAAATTCACGTATTGAATTATATCTCTGAGGTTGCTCTGTCATGTTTCTCCGAAATTTTATTACATCACCAGTCAATGGGACTAGGGTTATGTGCTGTAGTTAGTATAGTTTTCGATGAGTATAAAATATTAGTATCCATACTATTCTATATACTGCCTTTAGATTATAACAAGTAATATGTTTGATTCAGGTGGTGACAAACTTTTTGCAGCAATTATAGTAGGTATATTGATTGTTTCAGGAACTTTAGTGTGGTTTAATGATAATCTAAATCAAAAAATTGATGATATAATTAAGTCTAATAACGGAACTGAATGGCTTGAACCTGTTTTCATGCCCAGACATGAGGAATGTATTGATGAAAATAATGGTCAAGATTATCCTGAATATGGTATTGGTTATGAACCCAGTCTTTCACTTGATTCTAAAGGCAATATGTTTGTTACAGCTCATAAAGACTTGAGATGGGGTGGTGAAGATTCACCTATTCCTATATTCCTAGATCCTGATGATCCTGGTTTGTGGTATGCATGTCAAGATGGAGAAAGTACTTCTTGGGATTATTGGGCTTCTTGGTTTTGGAAAACGAATGATGGAGGTATTACTTGGGATCATGGAGATAATTTTGAGCCAACACCAGGTAACATGCTGATGGCAAATTATGCTGCGGGAGGTTCAGAATGTTTGGGAGATGAAGGGGATATTTCAGTTGATGCAAACGATATGATTTATTATTTAGACACTACTTTGGAAGATAATTGGTGGCATATTTTTTCAGACGGAGGTAATTCCTATGAGCTTGGTGTATGTCAACGTATGAATTCAATGGCTGCAGATGATAGGCCTTGGTTAGCAGCACAAGGAGATGGTATAATTCATTATTTAGGTAACTCTGGAGTACCACCTCCAGAGTGTAGTATAGACTCAGGAAGATATTGGTATTATCATTCGGAAGATAGTGGAACTACTTTTTCGCAGTGTTATTCTATGCCAGGAGGTTGGTCAACAATTGCAGCTCAGCGTAATGGGTCATATGTTTATGTTGCTCAAGAGAATGCAGATACAACAGCAGGTACTGTCATTGTTCGTATAAGTGATGATTATGGAAGAGGTACTGGTCCTGGACCATCAGATGGTACTTGGCAGGAACCAATTATAGTTGGGGAGCGTAAAGGTAATCCACCAGAAGGATACCCTTTAGTTAATACAAATGAGCAAGGTACTGTGGCTGTAGTATGGGCTGATTGTCCTGATGGTAAACTTGGTGCTTGGGAAATAAACTTAGCTATATCTTACGATTATGGAGTTAATTGGTCTACTTGGGAAATAACTCCCGAATGGGATGGAATTACGATGTATCCTTTTGTTTCTATAAGTGAGAATAATCGCGTCGCAGTTTCATTTTATGGTCTTGATTATGCTTCAGGTAATATAACTGGTTATACAGAGGGAACTCCCTGGTATCTTTATTCAGGATATTTAGATAATCCACAGTCAAATGATACCTTTGATTTTCAAATTGCAGATCCAACGCCATTGCATAATGTTACAGCTTATGAAGAAGCTGAAGGTGATGTTCACGCATTGCATGATTTTTTTGAAACTGTAATCTCAGCAGACGGTTCTTGGATGGGAATAGCTTACCAACGTAATATTGGTCAACATCCATTTGAAGAAAATGAAGAACAAAGGTACATTATGTTTGTTCGAGGTGAGCTTAGTTAGAAGAGATTAAATTATTAACGATATCAATAAGTTTATTTTCTTGTTTTTCCCATATAAATTTTTCTCTCGAGAATTTTTGTCCATTTATTCCTAGTTTTTCTAATTCTTGCGTTTCCAATAAATCATTAATTCCGTTAACTACTTCTTCTACGGAGTTTCCATTAACGGTCTTACCACATTTACCTCTTTGAATTAATCTATCTACAAAATGGCCCTTTGATGCAAGAACAGGTACTCCCATTATCATGTATTCAAAAATTTTTGTAGATATTGCTCTGTTATAGCGTTCTTGATTTTGCAATAGACATAATCCTAAAGATGCATTGGAAAAAATAGGTGCCAAATCTCGATAGTTTATCCATCCGAGCCAATTAATTCCTAAGTTATTTCTTTTATCAAAATCTTTGGCCCATTTTTCTAGTTCTTTGTCATAAAACCCCCCTACAAGTGTTAACTCAATATTGAATTGTTTCTTTACTTCGTAGAAGGCCTCAATCATTATTTTGATCCCCCTCATAATAGTGAAACCCCCTACATACAACAAATTTAGTTTTTTCAAATTCTTTTTTCTTTTCATAAGAGGAAAATCATTGATAGTAGGATAATTTGGTACAACGGTCACATGATTCATACTGGCTAATTGCCTCCCTATTACATTATCAACAGTTATTATGTGTTCAACTCTCCGAGCTGCTATTTTCATGCTAATCTCAGTCATTACTGCTGATAAATTCCCTTGCAACTCTTTTTTCATTGGTACTAAATATTCGTGACAATCCCAAATGATTGGTTTCTTTGTGCACCACTTTAGAATTAAGCTATAAATTAAGGGGTCTAGTTCATGACAGTAATATAAGTCATACTTCTTTTTCAATGCTCTTTTTATTAATCTATAGGCTGTAGAAATAGGAGGCCCTTTGGTGGTCAGACAATGTACTTTTATTCCTTCAACCTCTCTTATTTCTGTTGTTTTGTGGGGTGTTATAATATCTATATCATGTCCATTTTTCTTGAGGCTGATAACCTCCTTGTATACACGTTGATCAAACGGAGAAAAGAATTCTCTATCACAGATAACTGCAATTTTTGCCACAAAGGCCTATGGCGGCAGTTCTAAAACCTGTTCATCAGTAGGTTAGTGTGAAAGTATTGATGGTAGCACCCTCTGTGAGGGTTCCAGACACACTCGGACAAACTTTGCATCAGCTAGCGCTAGCTAATGGACTAGCAAAAAGAGGTATAGAGGTAACCTTACTTTGTCGTTGTAATCAAGATACTTTGCCGATTTCAGAATTTAGTAATAAGCTTAGTTTTTCTTCAGTTATTAATCCTCAGATTCCATTTGAAAGAATAATATTTACTAAACATGCTTATGAAAAGGCTGTAGATTTATTGAAGAAAGAAAAATACGATTTAGTACACGATAGAGGATATGTTTTTGCAGGGGCAGGTGTTAAAGCAGCTTCAAAAATGGGAGTTCCTTCTTTGTTACAAGTAGATGATAATTGGTTACGTTCTGAATTGTCTGCAACTCGTTTGGCAGGTTTGTGGCCTTATAGTGAAAGTGCAATTCGTTCTTGTAGAAGTCAAATTGAATTATCAAATGGAGGTTTTACAGTAAGTTCGATTCTTCGTTCTCAGATATCACAATGGAATAGTAAAGCAGAAAAATTTGAAGTTATTCAGAATGGTTATGAAGATGATTTATTTCAACCAAATGTTAAACCACTTGGGATTAAACAAGAATTAGGGCTTAAAGGTCCTATGGTGGTTTTTGTAGGTGCTTTAGGTCCATGGCATGGTACGGACGAATTATTTCAAATTGCTAAATTTAATCCAGAAATAAATGTTGTCGTTGCAGGAGGTGGGTATGGTCATAATTTTCCAGATATAGATAATCTGCACCATATTGGGCTTCTTAGTAGAGATAAAGTTCCACGGCTTTTAGTTGAAGCCGACATTGGTTTAGCGCCTTATCCTAATATTGACTACGGTTTTTCACCTTTGAAGATTTATGAATATATGGGTTGTAAACTTCCGGTAATTGCCACATCTTTACCATCTGTTAAGGAAGCGACCCAAGGCTATGCGCTCTTAGTTCAACCTGGTCAAATGGCAAGTGCTGTTTCAAAAGTTATCTTAAACAAAAATCTTTTGAGAAATTTATCAGAAAATGCATTCATTTTTGCATCCCAAGAGCGGACTTGGTCAAACACAATTGATAAGACTATATATCTATACAATCAAACAGTATGAGTTTTGTTCCAGGTCATTTAAGCCTTACATTTGCAATTTGGAAAGACGATGATCCATTATGTATGGGTTCTACTGGTATTGGTATAGTTCTTCCACAGGGAGTTCATTGTGCAGTTATTGATGAAAATTCTGATTCTTCTGATAACAAAGTTATTTGCAGGGGTTTAGAAATTGAAGATCCTGTTACTCTAAGAGCGTTAGAACTTGTCGGTTTTGGAGATAAAGGATTGACAATATATCTTCGTCAAGATTTACCAGTTCGTTCAGGATTTGGAATATCGGGAGCTTCTGCTTTAGCAGCTTGTATGGAAGTGGAAAAGAATTTTTCTTCGGCTATTAAGGCAGCCCATCAAGCTGAGATTGAGTTTAAAACAGGTCTAGGTGATATTATGGCTATTTCAACTGCTTTAAGAGAACATACATTTCCTGCAATAGTTATTAGAGAAAAACCAGGATATAATGGCAGAGTTAAGATACATCCCTTAAAAGAGGATTTCTTGCTTTGTATTTCTGGTCTGGGAAGAGACACTTCGCAAATAATTACAGATGCAAAGTGGACAGAGATAATAAATTCAGCAGCTTTAGGAATTAAAATAAATAATATTAATTTACGTTCAGCTATCCAAATAGGACGTTTATTTACTGAAAAAACAGGACTTATGACTGATTTATCAACTGAAATATTGACTAAGCTTCCTTTAGGCTCAGTGGCCACAGTAGCACATTTAGGAACTTCGATTGTTGCAACTTCAGAAAATCTTGTTGAGTTAGGATCATTACTGGAGACTTTTGGAGAAGTTCGAAAATATTAGGCAGTAGGATTACTTATTTTTCTTGATAAATTAGAACCGGGTAAATACTTAGTCAGATTTTCTAATAATCCTTCCTTCTTAGGACCAGATATAATTATATTATTTAATACATCTTTTAAGGTTGCAGCAGGTATAACTTTAATCATATCTTTATATTTTGAATCTAAGAGAACATCTTGCATATTCATAGCTGGAATAATAACTTTAGTAACTCCTGATTCCGCTGCAGCTTCTATTTTAGCAGTAACTCCACCAACAGGGAGTACTTGTCCTCTTACACTAAGAGAACCAGTAAGTGCTATAGTTTGATCAACTTCTGCATTTTCCAGAGCTGAAATAACTGCAGTTGCAATTGATACAGATGCTGAGTCTCCCTCTACTCCTTCATATGCACCTACAAATTGGACATGAATATCATATTTTGAAATATCTTCACCAGTGTATTTTTTAATAAGCGCAGATACATTTTCTACAGCTTCCTTAGCTATTTCACCTAATTTACCTGTCGCAACAACTCTTCCATGATTTTTTGATTGAGCTGGAGTAACTTCAGCAACAATTGGCATCATAATTCCAGCCATTTCAGCCATTCCTGAGTTTGCTCCCATCACAGCCAATCCATTTACCATTCCAATTTCAGCACCTTCAATAGAATACATCTTGTAATCCTTTCTTCTTTCAACATATCTGTCAGCGATTTGTTGTTCTAGAGGTTTAGCTATCTTTTTGGCAGATATAACGTGTTTAGCTGTGACTGTGTCATCATCAAGTTCTCTAGCGATATCTCCCGCAACTCTTACAAGTCCACCAAGTTCTCTTAGTCTTAAGCTTAAATGTAATTGGCGTCCTGCTCTTCGTTGTGCTTCATGAATTATTTCACCGATAGCATCTTTTGAAAAATGCCCTATTTTTTCATCTTTAGATACTTCTTGAGCAATAAATCGAACTAATTTCTCACGATTTTCTTGTGTGTCTGAAATAGTAGAATTCATATAAATTTCATAACCATATCCTCTGATACGACTTCTAAGTGCAGGATGCATCCCTTGGATAGCATCTAAGTTTCCGGCAGCAACTAAAATAAAATCACATGGCACAGGTTCAGTTTTTGTCATGGCACCAGCTGATCGTTCTGATTGACCTGATATTGAAAATTCACCTTCTTGGATAGCTGTAAGAAGTGCTTGTTGGGATTCAATTCTTAGTAGATTCATTTCATCGATGTAAAGAACACCTCTGTGAGCTTTTTGGATTGCTCCGGGTTCAACACGATCATGTGCTGGTGTTTCGAGACCTCCAGACTGGAAAGGATCATGTCTCACATCTCCCAATAGTGCTCCAGCATGGGCGCCTGTTGCGTCTACAAATAAAGGTTTAGAATCTCTCTCATGTAAAACTAATCCTTTAGGTACATTTGCAGTGTCACTTCTTTGATTGGTGTATCTCATGGCCATAAAAACAAAAGCGGCTGCAATTAAGCTATAAAATATGATCATAGGATTACTGAATCCAGTTGTTACAAACCAAAGTACTCCAAATCCAATTATGGTGAATACAATCATCATTTGTGATTTAGCTTTTTTTTCTTTTTCAATCATTGCTTGTGCTTTTTGGACTTGAACTATTTCTTTACCTTTGCCTGCAGGAACCACTCTTACTCTAGGCTCATTATTGTCTTCGTGGTTATGATAAACTAGAACATCTTGTAATTCTTCTTTAGGTAAAAGTTCTGAGATAGATCGTGCTAGCATTGATTTTCCAGTTCCGGGATCTCCAATTAGCATAACATGTCTTTTTTGTTCTGCAGCCTTTCGAACTATCTCTACACCTTGTTCTTGACCAATAACTTGGTCAATCAACATTTTAGGTACAGCTATGTCTTCAGTTGATTCAATCTCTAAATCTTTAATCCAAACTCTTGGGTCAGCTAATTTTTCAATTTTTTTAGGCATCAGAAACCATGAGTCCATGTCTACAGATATATAAGTTTCTAATCATAATTCAATATCATTTAGAGTTTCTTCGTCATTATTGTCAGTTTTAGGGAGTTCAATCAAAATAAATTTTGTTCCATAATGTAAGATTCCGCTTTCACTATCTTGACCTAATTTTCTAAATACTGATTTAACTTTCATTCCAGGCATTACTGTTTTAGGTTCACAGTCAACAATTTGTGATGTAATTCGTGGACCTTCATCAAGTTCAATAATGGCAATGCAATAGGGTCCAAACATTTCGTATCCTTCTTGAGCCTGGTGAACTACAGTTGCTCCAATAATTTCTCCTGTTCCTTTAAACTGGTAATCGTCCATATTTCCAATAGATTCTCTTCCAGCTTTTGGATTGAAACTTCTTCTTGGATAATGGTAGGTATCTGTTATTTTACAATGAGAGCCTATGAGATTATAACGAGCGTCTAATTCTCTCCAGAATCTTGGAACTGACATTATTCGGCCTCCAAAATATGAACAACTGCTGTTGCAGCAGTACCACCATGATTTTCAGCCATTCCTATTTTTGCATTTTTAACTTGTCTATTACCGGCTTCTCCTCTTAATTGTTGAACAATCTCTATAATTTGGGCGATACCTGTTGCACCGGGTGCATGCCCTCTAGCTTTCAATCCACCACTCGTATTAACTGGAATTTTTCCACCCAGTTTCGTTTCACCTTCAAAGGATTTTTTTGCAGCTTCTCCAGGTTTAAATATTCCTATTTCTTCAAGAGCAATAATCTCAGAAATAGTGTAGTTATCATGGATCTCAATTAAGTCCAAATCTTTAGGTTTTTTATTACAACTTTGGAATGCTCTTTTTGCGGCAATACCAATTGCAGGTAATTTGTATAACTCTTTTCTATGGTGTAGGCTTAACGTGTCTGATGCTTGTCCAGATCCAATTATCTTAATTGATTTTTTGTTCATTCTTTTTGCTTTTTCAGTTGCACAAAGGACAACAGCTGCTGCCCCATCACTATTTGGAGCACAATCTAACATTCTTAATGGACTTGAAACCATTCCCGAATTAGATATAACTTCAATATTTAGCGTAAATGGAAATTGAGCTAGAGGATTCATTGAGGCATGGTAATGATTTTTTGAAGAAATGGCCGAAAGTTCTTCTCTTGTAGTTCCATATTTATTCATATGACTTTGTGCAATAATTGCATGAAGTGAAGTAAAAGTGGCTCCAGCCTTAGACTCCCATTGTTCGTCAGAGCCCATACTTATTGCATATGTGGATTCAGAATCACTAACATCTGTCATTTTTTCAGCACCACCTACTACTGCAATATCTATGAATCCGCCTGCAATAGCCATGTAAGCTTGCCTAAGTGCTAATCCTCCTGATGCAGAGGCAGCTTCAACTCTAGTAGCAGGTATATTTTGTTCCGTCAATCCACAGTAATCAGCAATAAGTGCACTTACATGTTCTTGTTGAAGTGTAGACCCTGCGGCCATATTTCCAATATACAGCGCATCAATGTCTTTACTAGTTATTTCAGCATCACTGATTGCAGCTAATCCTGTTTCTAAACCTAATTGCCTAAGTGATTTATCCCACAATTCTCCAAATTTAGTTATTCCAGTTCCAATTATGCTTACATCTCTCATTTTGAAGCCCCCATATTCAATTTTCCTCTGTATTTTGCATATGTAGCATAATTAATTATTTTCATCTTTTCAATCATTTTTTCTGTGGTTTCAGTTCTGTCAATCTTAGTGATATGATCAGTTACAGTTATATCAAATCCATCACTGCCAGCACCTGAACCATAAGCTACAGCCAATATTCTATCACCTGGTTTTGCAATATCTAATATTGCTGCTAATCCTAGGAATATAGCTCCAGAATAAGTATTTCCAATTCTAGGTGTCAAGAGCCCTGTTTCAAATTGTTCTTTCGTGAAACCCAAACTTTTTGCAGCTCTTATTGGGAATTTACCATTCGGTTGATGCGTAACAATAAATTTGTAATCTTCTGGTTTACTTCCAGCCATTTCCATAGTTTTCATACCACAATTCATTACATGTTTGAAAAATGCAGGTTTTCCGGTGAATCTTCCACCATGTCTTGGATATTTTTGGCCTTCCCTTCTCCAAAAATCAGGAGTATCTGTGGTGTAAGAAGTAGTATGGTTTATTTCGGCAATAACATTTTTCTTGCCAATGATAAGAGCACCTCCACCAGCTGAAGCACTGTATTCTAATGCATCTCCAGGTGCACCCTGAGAAGTATCAACACCAATTGCAATACCATTTTCGATTTGTTTATCACCTACCATTCCTAAACATGTTTGAATGGCAGCAGTACCTGCTTTACAAGCAAATTCATAGTCCGCAGCTGTAAGATGTGGTGTAGCACTTATTGCTTCGGCAACAATTGTCGATGTTGGCTTAACTGCATAAGGGTGAGATTCAGAACCAGTATAGATAGCACCTATGTGGTCTCCATTTAAATTAGTTCTTTTCATAGCTTGTCTCGTAGCTTCTACAGAGATGGTTATCACATCTTCATCAGGTCCAGGAACCGACTTCGAATAAACATTTAAGTTTCTAGCCCAAGCGCTTCCATCAGCCCCCCATACAGACGCAATTTCTCCAGTTTCGATTTTATAAATAGGTACATAAGCCCCATAACTTACAATTCCACTCATTTTTATTTTAGATACCTCAATTTTTCTATAATTTTATTTTCATCCATTTCCGTTTTAACTAATACTATTCTTTCAATATTTGCTAATTTAGGGGCCAATTCATCTACACTATTTGGTTTTATGTACACAACCATTCTCGGTTTTACAGGATGTGCCCTTACTGCAATCATAGGTGATCTTCCATAGTGGACACCAGAAAAGAATACAGCTCTTTCATTAGACCATCCATATAATTCTCCGAATACATTAAAACTAGTTATAGCTTTTAGTGAATCAACCATTGTATAACCATATATTGGTCTCTCAATTATTTCATCAGGTCCAGCCAATACTTCACCTTCAATAGCTTCAATCATTGTCTTTATAGTAATTCCACTGTTAAATTCTTTAATGTCTACAATTGCTTCATTATTTTGTTTATCAACCATACTATTGACAATTCTACTTCCATGAGCCGTGTCATAAGCAACCATCGCTTCTACAATCCTTCTTACAGTTCTTATTCCTGGCGAAGTTCTTCTTCCTTTTTCAAAATCACATACTACTGAAGGTTTTACATCTAATAAATTTGCAAGTTCTTTCTGAGATAATTTAAAAATGTCTCTCCATTTTCGAAGAGTTTCACCAGGTTTTTCTGAGATTGCGATTTCGCCTGCCATTCTGAGAGTAAGTTGCTTTGGCACATGTCTCGATTTACGGGTGGTATTTAATTTTATGTGTATTGGAATTCGTCAATTAACTTATTCTTTCTATGGTAATATTAAATAGAACTAATTTTCTCTAAAATAGTGAGTTTACATAATTGGGTTCCTAAAAAAATATTTTTAACTCGAGGTACAGGAGTTAATCGTGAAAAGTTAACATCATTTGAACTTGCTCTTAGAGAAGCCGGTATTGCTTCATTGAATTTAATCACAGTTTCTAGTATTTTACCTCCTAATTGTGAATTTGTAGACAGAGAGATTGGAGTTAAATTGTTAAATCCAGGTCAAATAGTGCCAATTGTTATGGCTCGTTCAGAAAGTCAGAAATTAGGAGATTTAGTTAGTTCTGGTGTAGGTGTTGCAGTGCCCAGAGATCGTAATCATTATGGCTATCTTTCCGAGCACCACTGTATTGGAATGAATGATTTACAAATGGAAGAATACGTTGAAGATTTAGCAGCTGAAATGCTAGCTACAACTTATGGTCTTAAATTCGATCCTGATGCTTCCTGGGATGAAAAGCGAGAACTTTGGAAAATTGAGGACAGAATAGTACATACACAATCTATAATTCAAAATTCTAGTGTTAGTCAAAAAGGATTTTGGACAACTACAGTGGCAGCCGCGGTTTTGATTTTATAAGTATTTACAAATTTTAAATTATGGTATTTATAAAGTATGTTTTAGAAAGTAATTAAAAAACTTGTAAGAGTTAAGGTTGAAGTTTTTTATTCTTTTTGTTTGATATTATAGAACATAAGTATATAAATTAAAAATTTTAGATACTTTTCTTGTTTCATTAATTTATATAGCACATCAGTTAGGGTTTGATATTTTTCTAGAGTAGGGATAAGTATTATACTGCCAGATGCCATGTATGTTTGTGACATCAAAATGTCACTCTTTTACAAGAACATGCGTGCCAACACTCCACTCTGGTCATTTCGTGAAGGTCAATCACCGTCTGCAATATCTATTAGTTTTGATGGTAAATTTACTGGTGTTGGAAGTAAGAGCGGCTTAGTTCTTCTTAATTCTAATGGTAAATCAGTTTGGGTGAATAATAAAATACGCCGTGTTCAAGATTTATCAATTTCTACAAAAACAGGTAAATTATCAGTTGCTAGCGGGCAAAAAGTAGTTTATTTAATAGATAAAAAAGGAGAAATACTTTGGCATCGTGAACTTCAAGGTTCTGCTTTGTCTACTAGTATATCTTCAAATGGGAATGTTATTGCAGTTGGTACAGATCTGGGCCGCTTAGTTGTTTTTAATGGTAAAGGTAAAATGTTATGGGAAGAGCATTTAAGTAATTCTGATTTTCCTGTAAATTCAGTTGATGTTTCATCCAATGGTCAATTTATATTATGTGGAACTGATTATTCGCGTCTCTATCTTTATGACTTAAAGGGTGAAATACTTTGGTCTAAAGAAACAGTTGGAGAAGTGCTACAAACATGCATAAGTTCTAATGGAGATTATATAGGATATTTGACAAGTAATGGCACATTTTCATTCGGAGTGAAAAGTTCTCGAATACTTTGGGAACAATCATTTACTAAACAACCGGTTTGGATTGATATAACACAAACTGCAGATTTTGTTACGATTGGTGAAACCGATTCTAAGGTTACACTATTCAATAAGACAGGTCGCAAAGTGTGGGGTTTTAGACCTAGAAATGGTCAGATAGGCGTTATGGCTAGTGGAGGGGGTTTTGTACTTCTTGCGGGATCAAATGAAGTTTTAAAATATAGTTTAGAAGGATATCTTAAACGTCTCCTAGTTCATTGTCGTAAAAAAATAGAGCAATCCACTAGTGAAAATTTAGATACCACTTCATCCCGTAAGTTTTTTGATTTAGCATCTTCTGATTTGAGTCAATCTAATCATCTTGATTTCTTAATAAATATTCAGAAAGCACGTCGTTCAGCACGGGAAGCACGTGTAATTGATAGTGATATGACGCCTAGTGAGAGAAGATTAGAAAGGAATGAAGTTGATACTAAGTTAGAGGTTTCATCAGAAGATAATGAAGGAGAATTAATGTCTAAATTAATTCAATTAGCTGAAATGAGAGAAAGCGGTATACTTAGTGAAGATGAATTTATTATGGCTAAATCTAAGCTTCTTCGTTTGTAACTTAAACTTAATATAATCTAGGTATCTTGGAGTGTTTATGTCTATACCAACAACTTCTGAATACTTGATTGAGAATGCTAAAAAGTATACAGATCAACCTGCTTTATCATCCAAGAATGTTTCTGGGGCTTGGAATCATACAACTTGGTCTGAATTTTATAATGAAACAATGGCCTTATCGAAAGCACTTATGGCCATCGGTTTTCAGAAGGGAGATAATTTAAGCATATATTCCTATAATCGTAAAGAATGGTACATAGCCTATGCTGCAGCTAATTTTTGTAATGGTGCAGGAGTTGGAGTTTACCATACTTGTTCATCAAATGAAGTTGAATGGGTAGTTGGTAATTCAGATTCGAAAGTTGTATTCGTTGGACATAATCCCATGGATGGAGGGGATACTTCAAAGATGTGTTCACATAGACTTCATGCAGCTTTATCCAAACTTGAAAAAGTCGAAGTCGTAGTTGTGTTAGATGGTGTAAATATGCCAGACCATCCTAAGACTATATCTTGGTCTGATTTTATTTCTAAGGGAAAAGACATTGATGATTCCCAAGTTCATGATTGTATTGCAGGTATTCAACCAGAAGATACAGCAACTTTAATTTATACTTCTGGAACGACTGGAAATCCTAAAGGAGTAGATTTAACTTATGATAATTTTGAGTATGAAATAACTAAAGTTTTAGAAATACAAAGCTATAATCAAGGAGATAAATATGTTTCTTGGTTGCCATGTGCCCATGTATTTGGACAGTTAGTAGACAACCATGCATGGATACGCGAGGGATTACACATGCACGTGGTTGATAATCCATTACATGCAATTGATTATTGTAAAGAAGTTCAACCCCACTTATTCATTGGGGTTCCAAGAATTTATGAGAAAGTTTATTCCAATCTGATTGCAGGTTTGGGCGGTAAAGTTAAACTTCTCGGCATACCTATTTTAGGTGGTATTATCAAGAAAAAGGCAAAGGCAAAGATAGGCATGTCCAATTGTGTTTATGCAATTACAGGTGCAGCACCAATCAATCCAGATATTCTAGAATTGTTTCATAAATTAGGTATACCTTTGTTTGAGGGATATGGAATGACAGAGACATCTGCAGGAGCCACAATTGGTCACAAAGGAGCTAATAAAATTGGTTCTGTCGGTAAAACTTTTGCAGGAGAAATTCGCATAGATAACCCTAATGAAAAAGGCGATGGAGAAATTCAATTCCGAGGGCGCCATGTCATGAAAGGCTATTATAATAATCCAAAAGCCACTGCTGAAACAATGGATGGAGAATGGTTGAAGTCAGGTGATTTAGGTAGGGTTGATTCTGAAGGATTTGTTTATGTTACTGGAAGAATAAAAGAAATTTATGTTAGTTCAGCTGGAAAAAATATAGCACCTCTTGTTATTGAAGAGACGATGAAATCTATCCCTCTCGTTTCACAATGTATGCTTGTAGGAGATAACAAAAATTATTGTACTGCACTTTTTACACTTGATGTTGGAGCTATTCTAAGAGATAAACATGGATTAGATGGAGCTACAGAAGTTCCTAAAGATCCTAATGAACAAATTTCTAAATTAGAAGAACTAGGATCAAAATTATCAGATTATACAGATAATCCTGAGATACATGCAGAATTAGATGCGGAGGTTCAGAGATTAAATCAGAAGTTTATGAATCCAGAGCAGGTTAAGAAGTTCACTATTCTTCCACGAGATTTGAATGTAGATGAAGGTGAACTTACTCCAACTCTCAAGATACGTCGTAAACAGATTAATGAGAATTGGGCTAAAGAAATAGAAGCAATGTATTCAGATTAATAGATGTTAAGAATAACATTTTTCATATCTGGTATTCTCGCAAGTATTAACTTTTATTTAACAGATTCCATAATAATCCAAATAGTATCTATTATTTGCTTATTAGTTAGCTTAGGTATATCCATTATTTGGCCTGAACCTTTGCCACCTCCACCATCTCCAAATTTATGGTCTGAAGCTCCAGAAAGCAAAGAGCGTGATATGAAATTGTGTTCCAATTGTAGTAAAGCAGTGGATCAGAAGTGGTCTATGTGTCCTTACTGTTCTAAAAAAGTATGAGCAAGTGGTTCTTTGCAGTAGATAGGGGCGGAACGTTTACGGATATTATAGGTGTCGATTCTTCAAATAAAGTTCATACATCTAAGATTCTTTCGGAATCCACTTCATATAATGATTCTATAATTGCCGGAGTACGACAAATTTTAAATTTATCCCCGAAAGAAAAAATACCCTCAGAGAAAATTAAAAGAATAAGAATTGGTACTACGGTTGCTACTAATGCGCTTCTTGAACGTAAAGGATCTAAGACTGCATTATTGATAACCTCAGGTTTTCGTGATCTTTTAGAGATAGGAAATCAGGCAAGGCCATCACTTTTTGATTTATCAATAATTAAACCTCTACAATTATATAATTCAGTTACAGAGGTTTATGAGCGATTAGATGCTGATGGAAATATAATTTTAGAATTAGATGAAGAAAGGTTGGTATCTTCTTTGAAAAATTTGTATTATTCTGGGATTCAATCTATAGCCATTGTTTTTATGCATTCATGGAAAAATTCAATGCATGAAGAAAGATGTTATGATATAGCTAAAGAGATAGGATTTGAAAATATTTCTGTTTCAAATCGAATTATGCCTCTGATAAAGATAGTTGGTAGAGGACAGACAACCGTTGTCGACTCTTATTTGTATCCTATTCTTAGCAAGTATATTTTATCGTTGAGAAGTGAATTAGGCGATATACCTATCGAATTTATGCAAAGTTCAGGAGGGCTAACTGATGGCAAATTTTTAACGGGTAAAGATGCGATATTGTCAGGCCCTGCTGGAGGCGTAATAGGTTGTGCTGCAGTTAGAAAAACTAATGATTTCAAGTCAATAATTGGTTTTGATATGGGAGGTACCTCTACAGATGTATCTAGATATGATGGCAACTTTACCAGAATATCTGAAGTTGAATTGGGGGGGATAAATTTTCAAACATCTAGTCTAGATATAGAAACAGTTGCTGCGGGAGGAGGTTCTTTGTTATGGTTTGATGGTCAAAGACTGCAGGTTGGTCCTGAATCATCTGGAGCACTTCCTGGTCCTGTCTGTTATGGCTTAGATGGAAAATTAGCAGTAACTGATGCTAATTTGATTTTAGGTCGTATTAATCCTAACTTTTTCCCTAAGGTCTTTGGACCAGAGCAGAATTATAAATTAGATCTCGAAAAGACGGTTACAGCGTTTGAAAGATTAAGATTGGAGATTAATAGGACTACTGGTTCCTCTTTTTCACTAGAAGATTTAGCAAATGGATTTTTAGATATAGCTAATGAAAAAATGGCTGGAGCAATAAAGAAAATATCGGTTTCTCGAGGATATGATATGAGAGATCATGCTTTAGTATGTTTTGGGGGTGCAGCACCACAACATTGTTGTAGTATAGCAAGAATACTTGACATTAAACAAATAGTCATCCATCCACTTTCCAGTCTTTTTTCAGCTTATGGAATTGCAAACGCCAAGCAATTTAGATATGGACTAAAATCTTTAGTAAGGAAATTTGATTCTCATTCACATAAAGATGCGTTTTTGGAGCTTCAATCTTTAGAATCACCTTTGATTAATGAGATTAAGAATCTTGGAGTTTTACCTAGAGATATAGTAAGAAACAATTTTTTAGATTTACGTGTTGCTGGAACAGACAATCCAATAACTATCTCTTTTACAGATTACAATAAAATGCTTGAATCCTTTGAGGAAAAACACAAAAAATTATTTGGTTTTTCACCTTCTCAAGACCTAGAGATTGCGAATGCACGCGTTGAAATAACAGGTCATCAAATAAAAATTGGAGAATCATCGGTTGATTCTGAATTGCCTAAACCAAAACCAATTTCTCATACTAAAATATATTTTGACAAGCAATTCGTTAAGACTCCAGTCTATTCAAGAGAAAGTTTACCAACTGGATTTGAATTAGCAGGTCCTATAATGATAATGGATAGTAATTCAACTATATATGTTGAACCAGGATTTGCAGTTCATGTTAATAAACATGGGCACATAATCATTGAGCAAGAAGCTTTGCACAGAGCACAGATTTCATCAGAAAGAGACGCTATTTCCTTAGAAATATTTAATAACTTATTTATGGGTATAGCTGAGCAAATGGGTTTTACATTGCAGAATACAGCTCATTCTGTTAACATAAAAGAAAGACTTGATTTTTCTTGTGCATTATTTGACAGTAATGGTAATCTAGTTGCTAATGCCCCTCATGTTCCAGTTCATCTGGGGGCTATGAGTGAATCGGTAAAGTCTATTATTTCATCCAATGAAGATAAAATGGAGGATGGAAATTTTTATCTAATTAATAATCCTCATAAGGGTGGTTCCCACCTTCCCGATTTAACGGTAATATCTCCTTTCTTTTCAGAATCTAAAAAACCAATATTTTATGCAGCAAGTAGGGGCCATCATGCTGATATTGGAGGCATAACTCCAGGTTCAATCCCTCCTTTCTCCAGAACTATTTATGAAGAGGGAATAATAATAGATAATTTTCTGATAGTAGAAAAAGGAAAATTAAGAGAAAAAGAATTTGAGAAGATATTAATGTCTTCTGAAAATCCGGCAAGAAATATCGAAGAAAGAAAACATGATATCAATGCTCAAATTGCTGCAGTGAGTAAGGGGATTCAAGAAATTGAGAGTTTGATATCAAAGTATGGATTAACTACAGTTCAATCATATATGAAATATATTAGAGAAAATTCAGCTAAGGCAATGAGTGATGCATTGGAGGATTATATTGGAGATGATGATGGCAAAGAAAAAATGTTTGAGGATTTCTTAGATAATGGTTCAAAGATTTCGGTAAAGATAAAAATTGTTAAAAAAGAAGCTAGTCTTTGTCCTTTTCACGCAATAGTTGATTTCAGTGGAACTGATTCACAAATGGACAATAATCTTAATGCGCCAATTGCAGTTACCAAGGCGGCAGTATTGTATGTTTTTAGACTTTTAATTAATAAGGATATTCCTCTAAATTCAGGGTGTTTAGACCAAATAGATATAATAATTCCCAAAGGCTGTTTACTGAATCCTAGTGATGATGCAGCAGTTGTGGGTGGTAATGTTGAAACCTCTCAACGAGTTACTGACGTTTTGTTAGGTGCATTGGGTATTGCCGCAGCTTCACAGGGAACAATGAACAATTTTGTTTTTGGATCTGAGGATAATTCAGGTAAGCAGTATTATGAAACAATAGCAGGAGGTTCAGGGGCTATTGATGGTTTTTCTGGTGCTTCAGCAGTTCAAGTTCATATGACTAATACTAGATCAACAGATCCTGAAATACTTGAGCATCGGTTTAGAGAGATAAGGCTTGAGAAATTTGAGATTAGGTCTAATTCAGGAGGTAAAGGTAAATTTAAAGGCGGGAATGGCGTAATACGTGAAATTAAGTTTTTGAAACCTAGAAAAGTATCTATTCTTTCAGAAAGGCGTAAAATTCCCCCTTATGGTATTTCTGGAGGAGAATCAGGTCATTGTGGTTCTAACCTTCTTAGAGAAATTTCAGGTAAAGAAATTGATTTAGGTGGTAAAGTTGAGAGAGTTGTACAGCCTGAAGAAACTGTAATTATCAAAACACCAGGTGGAGGAGGATTTGGTTCTATAAAGTGACCTCAAAACTTTTATGACAACCATTACATAGCTAATCGTGGAAAGATTTCGCGCTTTAACAATCATAGCCATTTTGATTTTTTCGTCCCTTCCAGTTTCAGGTTTAGAAGCACCAAATCTTGAATCTAACAATTTCCAAGAGATTCCAGTGGTAAAAGAAAATCACTGGCAAGAATTACCATGGTGGGAGACTACATCTAGTGATTTGAATAGAAATCATATTGTTGATTGGTTAGAAGAGATTGAAACAGATTATGCTATCGGAGTTATATACAATCATGAAATAACAAATGAAGACATTGAAAAGTTATCAGAAATAGGAGTGAATGTTAGATACCATGTGACTTCAGTTAATGGGCTATTATTAGGTTCTGTAGATTCGAATTTATTTCAAATAATAAGTAACTTTCCAGGAGTAATAATGGTTGAGCCATATGGTAAAGTTGTCTTTTATGGGGATGTTCAGACACCGGCCATAAAGGCTAGTAATTCATCCATATATCCAGTAGGCGCATGGGATCTTGGTTTTACCGGAAATGGTTCTAATATCGCAATTGTTGATACAGGTATTGACAATGAACATCCAGGACTTGAGGGTAAATTTGTTTCAGGATTTGATGCAGTTTGCACAGACGATCCACTTTGTGTACTGTCAATCCAGGAGGATGATGGAACATTTGATCCTGATGATCAAAATCAGCATGGAACAGCTTGTTCAGGTATGGCGACTAGCACTGGTTTACTCCCTAGTGGTGAAATGAGCAATTTTACAGGTTCAGCACCTGATGCGAAATTAGTTGATGTTAGAATAGGTACTGCGTTTGGAGCAGGACCTTTTGAGAATTACATAATTGAGCAAGAATTTTACGAATCTGCCATGAATGGTTTACAATGGGTTATTGATAATAAAGACACTGCATGGCCTGGCGTTGATAACGAAAGTCATGGAATAGATATCATTTCTTTATCTTGGGGAATAACATCTCATGAAGCTGGTGGTTCTGATGGTACAGATATGTTTTCTCAGATTCTTGATGAGGCTACATTAGCTGGCATAACCGTGTCTGTTGCCGCAGGTAATAGTGGTTCTGATAACGATGGTTTGTCAGGAATGGGGGCCTCTAGCCTTTCGATTACTGTTGGCGCTCTTGATGATAAGAATACTATCGATCGTGTAGATGATGGAATTGCATCTTATTCCAGCCGAGGTCCGCGCAAGGACAACAATGATGGCAATCCGTATGATGAAATGAAACCAGATGTTTCAGCTCCAGGAACTAACATCGTTCAAGCTGAGGCATGTCATGCTAGCGGTAGTTGTTACAATAGAGTTCCAGGTCAGGATGCATCAAATAATGGGTATAGTGGCCGCGGTAGTGGAACATCATATGCAACGCCTGCAGTTTCTGGCGTTATTGCTTTGATGATAGAAGCGAATCCAGATTTGGATCCTTTAGCTATAAGAGAAATTCTGAGACTTACTTCGGAAAGAAAAGAAACATTATCTTCAGCTGATGGTGATGGTGTTGAAGAGGGACCATGGGCAACTTATCCGGAATTGGATCCTTACTGGAATCGTCATTTTGGCTGGGGTATGGTAGATGCACATGCGGCGGTAAAATCTTCAATTCTTAATAAGGAAACTGACAATATAGATGTGAATCTCCAGGCATATATTACTAATATAGATATTGAAGAAACTAAAATTTCAGGTATTTCTTGGGCTCGCATGGATTCTATAGACCGTGTCGAATATAGTTTGGATGGTAATTCGTGGACTCAGGCACAATATGGCCAAGGTTCAAATAATTCTATATATATTAATTGGACAGTTCAGTTAGATTCTGAAGATTTGAGATTTACAGGCGATCATACATTTTTAGTTAGAGCAGTTGGTGAGAATAATTCATATTCATTATCGGATAATTCTGAATTTTACGCTATTGGAACATCGTTTGAAAAGGAAGTTAATCTCATGGTTGCTACGTTTGTAGTAATTGGAGCTTTAGCAATGACAGTAATAGCAGTTGCAGCGTATAGACAAAAACTTTTTACAAAATGATTAAAAAAATATAGGTAAGTCTTAAATCAATACATAAAATTAAGGAATTGTGCGCATCAATTTATTTATCTCAGTAGGAGCTGCTTTGACAGTCTTAGGATTAATTGGTTTGATTATGATATTTCCTATGTTTTTAGCTACCGGTGGCCAAGACTTTGTTGATCAAATAGATACATCAAAGGGTTTCGAAGAATATAACGATTATGAGATAGGAGATAGTGTAACAATAGTAGATGAAATAGCTAGAATCGAATTAAATGAAGGTCAGACCTATATTTGGCTTGATTCAATAGGAAAATCTCAAAATGACCCTCCATTTAGATTTAGTTCAAATTTAATGTCAGATTATGGAGTTGGAAACAAAGTCATTATTACTTTTGAAGTGGTTAAGGATAGTACTGGAGATTACACATTAAACGGTTATCAAAATGGAGGAAGTGGTCTTTCATCAGACTCAATCCAAAGCCGATATTCTACTACTAGTGAATATTCATTTATCTTATTAATTGTTATTGGAATTGGAAGTATTGTTTATGGTATTTATTCTAATTTTGGACAAAAGAAAGTCACTACACTCAGTGATGGTGGTTGGGGTAGCCCAGTTACACCAGTTAGTCCACCTCCTGTAGCTCCATCTTTAGTTCCTCATCCACCGGTTGGTGTTCCACCAACTATGGCCGCGCCTCCTGCATCTGTAACAGAGCCGATGCATTTGGCTCCTCCACCTCCTGTTGCACAATCCCCTTCTCCTTCCTCAATGACTATTACAGTACCTCCTGGTGTTGTTCCTGGTCAAATTTTAACAGTAACCATGCCTTCTGGTATGAGTGTTAATGTTCAAGTTCCACCCGGTTGTATGCCAGGTTCTAAATTCACGATAACGGTGACATAATGAAAGAAAAATTACGTAAAATCAGCTCGTTTGCCATTGTTGGCATATTATTATTTTCAGGTTGTTTGGGTTCTGAAGAAGCAATTGGAAACAATTTAAATCCCCAAGCTGTAGTTGACGTTGTTTCAGGACAAAAGGTTGTTGAGTTTGGTTCTCAAATTCAATTTGATGCTTCAAAATCTATTGATGAAGATGGTCAGATTTCTTCTTATTTATGGGATTTTGGAGATGCTACAACAGGAACTAAAGAAACGGAAATTCATAAATATTCTATGCCAGGAGAATATATAGTATCTTTATCAGTAACAGATGACAAAGGTGCAGTTGGAGATAATAATCGTAAATTAACCTACATTACTGTGTTACATGGTGAAGTTGATGAAGATTCCGGTTTACCGTATGCTCTTATTTCTGTTAAAGCTTCAGTAATCCCCTCAGGTAGTGAAATTGATTTTAATGGAGGCGGTTCTTGGTCTTATTTAGATGGTTCACCTTCAATCGGTGAAATTAAGTCATGGGATTGGGATTTTGGTGATGGTTCTACTGCATCGGGAGCTAATGTGACTCATACTTTTGGTTCATCTGGTGGTTTAGCAAGTTATACAACTTCAGGTAGTTATTTAGTTAAATTAACAGTTTCTAATAACGAAGGACTAATAGATACTGTATATCAGACAATACGTGTTCTTCCAATTGAAATATCATCCGTTACTTCTCCAGATCCAGATGTTTTAACATCAGTATCAATAGGAGATCCGGTCACGTTAGATCCTGCTGAAGCGTATGATACTGCAAGCGGTGCAATTTTAACAAATGCTTATGAGACTTTAGTCTTCTACGATAGAGAAAGAACCGATAAATTAATTCCGATATTAGCCGATGAGGTTCCTACAGTTGCTAATGGAGGCATCACAAATAATGGTTTAACTTACACTTTCAAGATTAGGCAAGATGTAACTTTTCATGATGATTCTCCAATGGATGCTGATGATGTCGTATTTTCAATTAATCGTATGTTGATTATAGATCATCCAGAAGGTCCAGCCTGGATGTATACTGAAATTCTTGATAAAACAGATGCCGATGGGGATGGTATTGCAGATAGTATAATTAAGATTGATCAATTCACAGTACAATTTCAATTAAATCAATCTGCACCTCGTTTTTTACCAATAATGGCTTACAATGGCGCTTCAATTTTATCTGAAGATTGGGTAACTAGTCAAGGTTGTGGTACTCCTATTCCTGAACAGGAATGTACACAAATTACAGACAAAGTTATGGGAACCGGACCTTATATGATGAATGAGGAATTTGGGGGTCGCTGGGTAAGAGAACAATATGTCTTAATGGAATATTATCCTGATTATTGGAGAGGCTGGTCAGACAGTGAAAGGCAATCATATGGAATAACTGTGAAAGGATTCATAAAGACTGTTTATCTAAAGAAAAATAATGATCAACCCTCTAGAGTTCTTGAGTTAAGATCTGGAAATGCGGATTTTGCTTATGTTGAACCAAGTTATAGAGACCAAGTCTTAGGTTATGAAGGAATTGAATATGTTGGTCAATTAAAATCCCTTAGTATGGGTTTCATAGGTTTTAATCATAATATATCTGGTTATCACGGAACAGCACCTTCTTCTGACTTTTTCCAAGACGTAAATATTCGTAAGGCATTTTGTTATGCTTTTGATTATGAATCATATATAGATAATATTCTGGATGGTTTTGGAACTAGACCTACTGGCCCAATACCAGATGGTTTGCTTGGTTTTGATCCTAGTGGTCCTCAATATCAGTATGATTTAGATCAAGTTGAATTTTATTTGGGAGAGGCAGGGATATGGGAATCTGGATTTGAAATTACAGCTTATTATAATTCAGGTAACGATGTTAGATTGAACGCGTTATTACTTCTTCAGAACAGTTTTGAATCTATAGATCCAAAATTTAAGATAGTTGTAGAAGGATTGGAATGGCCTACTTATTTAGATAAGTTAAGGGCTAATGAATTGCCATTGTTCTTCTTAGGCTGGGCACCAGATTATGCAGATCCGCATAATTATGCACATCCGTTTTTACACAGTGAAGGACATTTCCCACACTATCTTGGATTTCAATATGATGATATTGATGACTTAATCATGGAAGCCGCATCAGAGCCAGATATTTCTTCGAGAGAAAGTATGTATTATGAGTTAGCAGATTTGGAACATGATAAGGCATTGTACATTTGGGCAAGTCAAGGTATTGGATATCATTTTGAAAGGGAATGGGTAAATGGTTGGTATCACAATATGATGCATGGACTTCTTTATTATACAATTAGTAAAGATTAGTGGTCATACTATATCTCTTAAGTAAAACGTTCTTTAGCAAATAGTGAGGCTTTGGATATATGTAGCAAGACGCTTGGCTTTGACTATACCTGTTTTGATAGGTGTCACTTTAATTACATTTTCACTTTCTCATATGATGGGAGATCCTTTAGCTCCTTACATAACCGAAAAGACTACAGAAGAACAAGCTGAGGCCCTCATAGAAAAATATAATTTAGATGCTCCACTTCATATACAATATGTAACTTATTTACAAAGTATAATAAAATTCGATTGGGGTTATTCTAAAACAATAGAACAACCTGTTTCTGAAGCTTTAAGAGAAAAATTTGCCGCTACTTTAGAGTTATCTATATTGGCTTTTATCGTTGCAGTAGGTACCGCTATTCCATTAGGTATTTTTTCATCCATTAGACATAACCGTTGGGAAGATCATGGCGTTAGACTTTTTGCTTTATTTGGTTCTGCAGTTCCAATATTTTGGTTTGCTTTAGTTTTGAAGTATGTAGTTTCATTTCAATGGGATCTTTTACCTTTGGGAGATAGATATGATCCTATTTTATGGGATATAAGAGATCCAATAGAAATTAAAACTAACTTTTTGTTAATTGATGCGATTGCAGCCGGCTCATTTACACATTTTATCGATGCTTTGAAACATATGATTCTTCCAGCAACCGTTTTGGCTTATGGTTCAATGGCCACCATTATTAGACTTATGAGAGGTAATATGTTGGATGTCTTGGATCAGGATTATATTCGAACGGCAAAATCTAAGGGCTTATCTGAATATGATGTAACCATTAAGCATGGTGCCTCCAATGCAATGATTCCTACGGTTACTTTACTGGGAATGGGATTTGCGGGATTAATAAATGGTTCAGTACTTACTGAAACTGTTTTTACATGGCCAGGTCTTGGTTATTGGGCTATTTTAGCTATGCGCAATTTGGATGTATCTGCAATATTAGCATATACTTTGTTTTCTGCTGTATTGTACATCTTTGCAAATTTGATAGTGGATATATTGTATGCTTTTTTAGATCCAAGAGTTGAGTTAGGAGGTAATATTAGCATTGGAGAAATTATAGTTATTTCATTATCAATAATTATGTTATTTATTACATATTTTAGCATTGATAGTGCTGTTTTATTTGGTACAATATCCTTATTTTTGGTCTTTATTTTCACAATTTATTTTATATTTGATTGGTTTAGTCGTAATCCAGATGATTTTTGGCTTCCAGCAATTTTTTTGGGTACCATATTTGTTGTTTGGACTATTTTAACGGGATATTTTACGACTATATTTTTATTATCAGTAATTTTGTATTTAGGATATCTTGCGTATAATTGGGACGAGGTCAAGATGGAGATATTACCCAAGATTGACGAATTAAAAAGGGCCGCCTATCAAGTACGAAGAAATCCACTTACAATATTAGGTTTATTGATTGTAACTTTTCTTCTATCTATTGCTCTTTTTGCACCTGTTCTTGCTCCTCCTCCTAGTAATCAAGTTGATCCTACTAGAATGGAAGAGCATTTTGACTATAACTTCGATTTGCAACCACCTTGTTATCTATCATGTACTGGTGAATCTGGAGAAAAAGATGGATATATCTTGGGTAGTACTAACAAAGGTTATGATATTTATTATGGAATAGTTTGGGGTAGTCGTATTTCATTAGATGTTGCAGTAAAAGTTGTTTTAACAGGTACATTTATTGCAGCGGTTATTGGCGTAATCTCGGGATATTATGGAGGTCGAACCGATGATTTAATTATGCGGATAACTGATGTTTTCATTGCTATACCAGGGTTAGTATTAGCTTTGGCAATTATTGCTGTAACTGGCAATAGATCTATCGAATATCTGATGTATGCTTTGATTATTGTTTGGTGGCCTGGTTTTACTAGAGTTATTAGAGCTGAAGCTTTGCGTATTCGGAAATTACCTTACGTTGAAGCTGCAAAAGCAGCTGGAGCTTCAGATTTTAGAGTTATTTTTAAGCATGTTTTACCTAATTGTATTACTTCGATTATTGTAATTGCAACAATGGATATGGGTGGTATTGTATTATCATTAGCAGGCCTTGGGTTCTTGGGTTTTGGAGGAGAGCCAGACTTAGCTGAGTGGGGAAAATTAGTTTCTTTTGGGCAAGAACATTTGTTGGCAGGTGAATGGTGGGCATTTTTCTTCCCTGGACTAGCCATAGCTCTTTGGGCTCTTGGTTTTTATTTATTAGGAGATGGAATGCGAGATATTTTAGATCCGCGACAGAGGAATTAAATGTTAGAAATAGAGAATCTAGTTACTCGCTTCAATACATATGATGGTGTTGTTGAAGCTCTGAATGGTGTTAATTTAACAGTTAAAGATGGTGAAATTTTTGGTTTAGTTGGCGAGACAGGTTGTGGTAAGTCTGTGACTTGCTATTCAGCATTGAAATTGCTTCCTCAAACTGCTGAGATTGTTGAAGGAAAAATTTTGTTGAATAATGAGGACATAACAAATGCATCTGAGGAAAGACTAAGAGAGATAAGAGGAGGTGAAATTGGAATTATTTTCCAAGATCCGTTATCAGCATTAAATCCAGTTATGACTATAAATGAACAAATTGGAGAAATATTAGTTTTACATCAAAAACAAGAATTAGAGAATTTAGCATCTGAAAAAGATATACCTGCTTATAATAGTAAAAGATTTACATTTTCTTCAGGTATTGAATTTACAATTTGGGCCATTTGTTTGGCCTTTTTTAGTTTGTTTACAATGCTTGGCCAATTTTCTTTTGGTTTACCTTTTCTCTTTCTAATAAGTTTATTTTTATTGAGAGATTATTTACAGAAAGATAATCCATCTTCAGCTTTAGATTTGATGGTTTTAGAATCATTATCTAAAGTAAAATTGCCAAATCCCAAGCAGATAGCTAATTCATATCCACATGAATTAAGTGGTGGAATGCAACAGAGAGTTATGATTGCTATGGCTTTAGCAGGTAAAGCCAAGATGTTAATTGCAGATGAACCAACAACGGCTTTAGATGTTACAATTCAAGCTCAAATTCTTCAATTGATTAAAGATATTCAGCAAGAAACGGGAATGTCGGTTTTATTGATAACTCATGATTTGGGTGTAGTGGCAGAAACTTGTGAACGTGTAGCAGTTATGTATGCAGGTAAGATTGTTGAAGAAGCATTAGTAGATCAGATATTTGCTAATCCTCAACATGAGTATACTAAGGCACTTCTAGCAGCTATACCAAAAGGTGGTAAAGAACGTCTTAAAGTTCCAAAGATAGGAGAATTGGGAGCTATATGAGTTCAGAAACATTTCTTGAAGTTAAGAACTTGAAAAAATATTTTCCGATTAAGAATGTAATAGGAAAAACAACGGCTTTAGTCAAAGCAGTTGATGATGTAAGTCTGAAAATAACCTCAGGTCAAACTTTCGGCATAGTTGGTGAAAGTGGATGCGGTAAAACTACTTTTATGAGATCATTACTGCGTTTGATTGATTCAACATCTGGATCAATTATTTTGTCAAATGAAATTAGTGAAGGCTTTTCTTCTAATAAATTGGAAGATTTATCTCATTCAGAATTACGCCGTTTCCGTAGACAAGTAGGTGTTGTATTTCAAGATCCAATGGGTGCTTTGAATCCTCGAATGTTGATTAAAGATATTGTTGGGGAGCCTCTTATAATTCATGGGAAAACCAAGAATATTCGATTCCAAGTTATTGAAGCTCTTAAGAAAGTTGGTTTAGATGAAGAGCATTTGTATCGTTATCCTCATGAATTTTCAGGAGGGCAAAGACAGCGTATTGTTATTGCTAGGGCCTTAGTTTTAGAACCTAAAATATTGATTTTAGATGAGCCTACATCAGCTTTAGATGTTTCTGTTCAAGCTCAGATTTTAAATTTATTAAATGATTTACAAAAGAAATTAGATTTAACTTATATTTTTATATCACATGATTTATCAGTAATTGAGTATATGTGTGATCGTTTAGCAGTCATGTATTTAGGCAAAGTTGTAGAAGAAGCTAATACTGAGGATTTATTTTCAAATCCATACCATTCTTACACGAAAGCACTTTTATCAGCAACACCAAATTTTGAAAAAAATAGAGAAAAGATGATGATACTTGGTGATGTTCCTAGCCCAATAACTTATTTTGATGAGTCAAAGGCTAAACTAGCTACTGAAATAACTGAACAAGAGCGTTTAGAAATTAAAGCAATTGAAGGCAAAAATATTGACTATATTGTTCGATCTAGTTTGAATGAAGTTCTTCCTTTGGTCAAGTTAACAGAAACACATTATGCTCGAGTGAAACAATAATGACAGAACAAGCTCCAATTCATCGTTTAATTTCACATATGAAAAAACATCGTTCAACGATGTGGTTAGCAACTTTATTTTCTATTCTAAACAAAATTTTTGATTTAGCACCTCCATTATTGATTGGTGCTGCAGTTGATGTCGTGGTTAAAAGAGAAGAATCAGTTTTAGCATCTTATGGATATCCAGATCCCAAAGAACAACTAATTATTCTTTCAATATTAACCGTAATTATTTGGGTTTTTGAATCTATTTTTGAATATTTTTATGGTGTCTTATGGCGGAATCTCGCTCAAACAGTACAGCACGAATTAAGATTAGATGCATATTCACATATTCAAGAATTAGAAATGGCTTGGTTTAGCGATCAATCTAAAGGTGAATTAATGTCAATTTTGAATGATGATATTAACCAATTAGAGAGATTTTTAGATAAAGGAGCAAATGAATTATTACAAGTCGGAACAACAGTTATTGTAATCAGTGCAATTTTCTTTTATATTTCTCCTATGATCGCCATTTACTCTATTATTCCAATACCTCTTATTATTTGGGGTTCGTTTAGATTTCAGTCACGAATAGGTCCCCGCTATGCTGAAGTTCGAAAAGAAGTTGGTTTGTTAAATGCCCTTCTTTCCAATAATCTTAGTGGTATAAGCACAATCAAGAGTTTTACTAGTGAAGAATTAGAAGTTGAAAGAGTTCGAGCAGCATCACAAGCATATCGTGAAGCAAATCGTAGTGCCATTCGTCTGAGTGCAGCTTTTGTTCCGTTAATTCGAATGGCAATTTTAGTTGGTTTCACTGCAACTCTTCTTCATGGAGGTTTTTTAACTCTTGATGAAAGAATGGCAGTAGCTTCTTACAGCGTCATGATTTTTATGATGCAAAGGTTACTTTGGCCTTTAACGAGATTAGGTGAAACTTTTGATCTTTATCAGAGAGCTATGATTTCGACAACTCGTGTTCTTAATCTTTTAGAAACTCAAATTAGTATTGATGAAGGTGATACTGAGGTTAATATTTCTGAGGTTAAAGGATCTATAATTTTCAAAGATATTAGCTTTTCTTATCCTGAAAGATCTGAAGTGATAAGTAATTTAAATTTAGAAGTTGAGCCAGGAACAACTCAAGCTATTGTTGGTTCTACAGGTAGTGGAAAAACAACATTGATTCGTCTTCTATTGCGCTTTTATGAGCCCACTTCAGGTAGTATTTCTTTAGATAACCATAATATAAAAAATCTGAAAATTAAAGGTCTTCGTTCCTCTATATCACTCGTTACTCAAACGATTATACTATTTCCTGGCACAGTCATGCAAAATATTGCCTATGGTAAAGATGGATCTACCGATGAAGAGATAATAGAAGCTGCTAAGGTTGCAGAAGCGCATTCATTCATTATGGCCTTACCAAAGGGTTATGAAACTCAAATTGGAGAGGGAGGCCATAAGTTATCAGGTGGACAGCGTCAACGGCTTTCGATAGCTAGAGCTGTACTGAAAAATGCCCCAATTTTAGTATTAGATGAAGCAACATCTTCGGTTGATAATGAAACTGAAGAAGCTTTACAAAAATCTTTAGCAGTTATTTCTAAAGACCGAACAACAATAGTCATTGCCCATCGCTTATCGACGATAAGAACTAGTGATTCGATAATAGTTTTGGATGAAGGAAAGGTTGTTGAATTCGGTAGTCATGATGAATTATTAGAAAATAAATCTCAGTATGCCCGTCTCTGGAATGTTCAAACAGGAAAGTGATATTTTTCACCTCAAACATTTTAACACATTATTTATATGTGATTGAATTATGAGGAGCATCAAGTTTCTTTTTCCGCTAAGGTTTCTCATTTTATTATCTTTAATTGTTTTTGTTTCTGACAATTCTGAAGCGGCTACTGAGAGAAATCCTGAATATTCTTTTACAAACGATTATTCTCAGGTTTACAGTACTATTTCAGCTAATGGAAAGTACATGGCTTCGGTCGATTATTCGGGAAAAATTTACTTTTATGATGTCATAAATCATACAGAATTATGGAATTATGATACTGGAACTATTTATCTCCAAGATTTAGATATTTCTGCAGATGGGTCTTATATCGTAGCATCAGAGAGTTACGTTGAAAGTGGAGTTTCATTTTATCTTTTTGATAGTAATTTAACTAATAATGAAGAAATTTGGAAATCTACTTTGGCATCTCGAAGAATTTATGATATAAGCATTTCAGCTAATGGGGAAACGATTGCAGTTAGTGGTTCTGACAGTTCTGATAAATTATTGGTTTACGATGTTTCTTCGTCAACACCTCTTTGGCAAACTAATGACAATTGTAATAGTTTTTGTGATGCAACAAATGATGTTTCAGCAGATGGAAAGTACATAACTACGATAAGTAATAGGAATATAATTTCAACTTTCTCAGTGTCTAGTTCAACGCAGTTATGGTCTAAATCTCTGTATGATTGTTGTTATGGTGCATTTGAAGAGAATATTAAGATTAGTTGGGATAATAAATATGTTATTGCAGCGACTCGCTCATTAGATTATGACAAAATCTTAACAATTAATTTGAAGACAGGAAATGTAGAAAAATTCTATACTTCTACAACTACAGGTTCTTTTGTATCTATATCAATTGCTGCAGATAGTAAGACATTCGCAGCATCTCATTCTTCAGGAAAAGTTTTTCTTTTCAATATGTCTGAAAAAGTTCCCTTTCAAACAATAACTGATCCTGTTGGTGGTGAAAGTAATATTGCTTTGAGTGGCGACGGGAATTATTTGGCATTAATAACTAATAATTATGGTAGATTATATTTCTATGATATCAAAAATAACAAGCAACTTTGGTTTAATGATAATAATTATCACAGATATGATTACAGTGGCCCTCAGCTTTCTATAAATGGAAAATATATTGCTGTTGGTGGTTCATCTAAAACATATTTGTATAACAATAGCGCAGCAAGCGGTTTATCGGTATTTAATTTAATTTCTGATACTAAGGTTATCAATCCACCTGAGTTAAAATGGATTGGAACGAATGACAACTTTTCTAAATTAAAATTTGATGTTTATTTGGATAGTAATGCAAATCCTACTACTAAAGTTGCAACTAATATTTCAGCAAGTAGTTACATTGCATACGGACTTTCAGAGGGAAATACTTACTATTGGAAGGTAGTTGCATGGAATAGTAGTAGTAATTATTCGATATTAGGTCCAAATAAGATTTTAGTCAATCAAGCACCAACTTTGTCTGGATTTACACCTGAAAATAACAAGAAATGGTATTCAGAAAGTGCAGTTTTAAGTTGGGTTGGAACTGATTTGGATGGAGATTCACTAACTTATGATGTTTATCTTCATGAGTGTGATCCTATGGATTATGAGGAGGAAGAATGTCCAGATGAAATAGAACCTTCATCTAAGGTCGCTTCAAATATTAAGATTACACAGCATGTAGAAACAGGTTTATCAACAAATAATACTACTTTTTGGAAAGTAGTAGCAAAAGATGGTTATAATACAACAACTTCTTCTTTACTTAAGTTTGAGATAAAACATAAGTACCAAGATTGGAGAACAACAACAGGAACTCAAACGGTTGTTCGACCTTCGGTTTCAGGAGACGGTCGTTTTATTCTAATTGGATCTAATGATGACGAACTTCGGCTTTATGACTACGATTCTGGAGGAGATGATGGTTATCTTTGGAATGATGACCTTGGTAAAAATATTAATAATGTGGCTCTCTCAAAAGATGGAAATTATTTTGTTGCAGGTACTCAGAGTGGCACTTCCGGTGAGGTATATTTTTATGAGACAAATTATACTGATGATGATGCCGATCCTATTCAAAAATGGAATTATGAATGGGGAACTGATGTTCAGGATGTAGCAATTTCGGGTGATGGTTATTACATTGTTGCAAGTACTAGTAATGATAATAAAGTTAGATTGTTTAACAAATTAAGTTCGACACCAACAATTACTATTACTAATGATGGAACAATGGGCTCTTTTTATGATGTAGCTATTTCAGCTAATGGTAAATATTTTGCTATATGTTCTTATAATGGTATTTATTTTTACAGCACATCAAGTTCAACACCTTTGTGGTCTGATACAAGCGCTGATGATCACTGTCGGAATAATGATTATGGCGATAATATTGTAATTTCTGATGATGGACTATATGTTGCAATAACTACAGGGTACATCGAAGCTCTTGGGGATAGATTCATTTTTGCTTACAATGCAACTACTGGTACTAAAATTCTTTCACAATCTTGTAGTAATAATTGTTATTCTGTGGATTTATCAAGTGATGGTAAATATTTAGTTGTAGGAGATTATTATTACGTATATGTTTTCGAATTATCATCATCGACAGATACCTATTCTTCTAAATGGACTAAACATCTCAACTATAATTATGTTAGAGATGTAGATATTTCAGCAGATGGAAAATATATTTCAGTAATACATGGTCAGACGGAAACTTGTTGTAGTGAAGATACTCGTGGTATTCATTATTTTAGTATAGATAGTTCAACTCAACTTTGGGTGGCCAAACCTACTCCAGTTAGTAATTGGTATTCATTGTCTATGTCTGATAATGGTCGTGTTATTGCAGGTACTAGAGATTATGCTCAAAGTACTTATATTTATTCTTGGGACTATGCTCCTAATTCGTTTTTAAATCAATATTCTCCAGCAAATAATTCGTTGGTAAATACAAATGTCTCATTAATGTGGACAGCAGCAGGTGATGATGCTCGTGATTGGCTTTATGATGTATATATGGATACGAATGCAGATCCAACAACTAGAGTTGCTGAGAATAGTTCATATCGTAACTATTCAGCTAGTAGTTTAACAGCAGGAGCTCGATATTATTGGAAAGTAGTTACTAAAGATGGAAGTGATGTAGTAGCTACTTCAGAAGTATGGACTTTTAAAATCCAACAGAATCCGACGATAAGTCTAAGTTCACCTCTTATTAATTTCACTCAATATCATAACAAAGTCACTTTTGTTTGGGAAGGTTCTGAGAATCTCAGATATCTTGTTTATTTAGGAATTAAAAGTGATGAATTAACGGCTCAATCAATTACTTGGCAAAGTAAAACAAGTTTAGAAGTAACAAATCTTGCATCCAAGACTATTTATTATTTTAAAGTCGGAGCTTTTGATGGTACAAATTTCATTTATTCTGATGTTAGAACATTTTCGGTAGGTGAAAATACACCAATTTGGCAATATACAACTGCAAGTTCGGATACTTTTGCTACAGCTTCAGCTATCTCCTCAGATGGAAATTTTTCGGTTGTCGGTTTTGATGATGGAGATGTAAGATTATACAATCGTACAAGCAGTACTCCTTTATGGGTTAATAATTCAATTGGTAGTAAAATATTGGATGTAGCAATTTCAGATAATGGCAGTTATATTGTTGTTGGATCCAAGGACGACCATGTTTATTTTTTCTATAAAAGTAGTGCTACAGCTTTATGGAAAAAAGATATTGATGGTGATGTTCTTGCAGTTTCTATTTCTAGAGATGGTGAGTATATTGCAGCAGGTGGGAAAGATCAAAAAGTTATTTTATTTGACAAGGATAGCAGCACTCCTTTATGGACTAGTGATACTCTTGATGATGACGTAAATGCAATTGCTATGAGTCATAATGGTAGCTATATTGTAGCGGGGACTAAAGCTAATGGTGCAGGTTATGTTTACTTTTTTGGTAAAAATAGTAAAGATTTTATTTGGTATGATGATTATGATAATCCTGTAACGGATATTGCAATAAGCAAAAATGCAGAAAAGATAGCAGTTACATCAGATGATTACAAAGTTTATCTCTACAATACTGCAGGCTCTCAATTATGGAAATACGAAACAGGTTCCAAAGCTCTTTCAACATCTATATCTGATGATGCAAAGTTCTTGGTAGTATCTTCTCAAGACAAGAATGTATATTTATTCAATACTTCAAGTTCTACTCCCGTTTGGTCTTTTGATATGGGTGCTAAGGCCACACATGTTGAAATTTCACGCGATGGAAAATATATTCTAGCAGGTGGTGACACAGATAGTATTTATTTCTTAGATCGAGGAAGTAACGTTTATGTTTGGAATGATATATTGGTTGAAAATATTAATTCATTATCTATCTCTAGTGACGCATCCTACATTTTAGTTGGGTCTAAGGATAGTAATGGTTATGCTTTAGTTAATTTATTTGGTAGCCCATATCTGAAATGGGCTTACATTAGTAGCAGTCTTCCTGCAGAAGTTAATCAATATACTGATGTTACATTCACAGGAAGCTATGATGATAGTACAAATGCGACGGGTTATTTTTGGCAATCAAATATAGATGGTTTGTTGAGCAATCAGACCACTTTTACAACAGATAGTTTGTCTCCTGGAGAACACACTATAACTTTCCAAGCACAATATTCGGGCTCAACTACCAGTACAATTCCTACTCCGCCTCCAGTTGATAGTGATACATGGGCAATGTGGAATTTTGATGAGGGTACAGGTTTGCCTCAAGATTCAAGTGATAACAATTATCACATAACCAGTTCTAGATGTAGTAATGACTACCAAGATTGGACTACAGATTCTAAATATGGAGATTATGCTTTCGAATTTGATGGTGCTACAAACAGTTGTGTCGGAGTTCGTACTTCTACTCAGTTTGGTTCAGGAGTACCAACAGATCTTACAGTAGAAGCTTGGATAAAAATAGATACCAAAGATAGATGGAATGCTATTTACACACATCAAAAAGCCGGATGGTTCATGTTTTATGTCAATTCAGATAACAAATTAGAACTTAAAGTATATGGTGGTAGTTGGAAAACCGTTGTTGGTTCTACGGAATTAGATTCTGATACGTGGTATCATGTCGCCGCAACTTTTAGTGCAACTAATGACAAAATAAGAGTTTATCTAGATGATACAATAGATGGAACTACAACGCTTCCTAGTAGTTATACTATGAGTAATCGTGATACTTATAATTATGTTGGTTATGATTATTATTACGGCTATGTATTTGATGGGATTATAGATGAAGTTCGTATATCTAATGTTGAAAGAACTGATTTTGATCATAAGAGAACTTATACTTATTGGTCTTGGAGTCATCCAGCTGTTATTAAATTAAATGTCAATAAAGCTCCAGTCATATCTTCAACATCAGTATCTTCAACGGTTATTCAACAGTGGTACGAGTCAGATACTACATATTCTATTACAAATGATACAATTGGTTATTGGGCTTTTGATGAAGGAGAAGGAACTAAGGTTTATGATCAGGGATATAGTGCGGTATCATTTACGAATGATGGTGGTTTATGGGTTACTGGGAGATCAGGAACTGCTATAAAATTAGATGGAGATAGCGATAGAGTATATCTCCCAAATTATGCGTTCACCGGCAATCAAATTACAGAGTTAACAGCAGAATTTTGGATATATTTAGATGCACATGATGGTTCTTGGACAAATATTTTTGAAGACAGATCTATGAATCTCCGTTTCCAAATATCCCCTAGTTCTGGTTTTTACATATACGCAGAACAATATGAAGTAGGTAAGACAGATTGTTGTTACGGACGAGGGACCTTTTTTGGCACTTCTTCCGATGTCACCGCAATTCAAGATGCTTGGCATCATGTAGCTTTCACATATAGTGGTTTAGAGGGAAATCAGCATATAGAATTATTTGTTGATTCAGTTTCTATTGAAAAATATACTTGGTCAGACTCAGGAGATTATTATTTACGTAATGATTGTTGTCAAGAGGATACTATTGATTTTGATGGAATAATAGACGACATTCGTTTTTCAGATACAGTTTTAAGTTCGGGTTCTTTCATGTCTGGAGCTACGAATCCAGCTAATTTAACATTAAAATCTAAAGTTACAGATAGTGATGGAACAGTTGCAAATTACACTTGGAAATCAGATGTAGATGGAGTTTTAGGTTATGGTTCTGAATTGACATTTAATGTTACTACAGGAATTACGGCAGGTTATCACAACATAACTCTGGTTGCAACCGATAATGACGGTTACGCTACTACTAGTTCTCCTACAATGGTTCGAATAAAGGCAATTCCAGTTGTCAATATAACCTCAGTAACACCTAATGCAGCACTCAAAGGAACTGAAGTTAGTTTTACAGCAACAGCAACAGATAATGATGGAGCAATTGCTAATTATGAATGGAAATCTGATATTGATGGACTAATCAGCACTAGTAGGGATTTTTCTTTGTCTTCTCTTTCTGAGGGGTATCATAATATTACTTTTAGGGCCAAAGATCTTGATGGTTACTGGGCGTTTAAAGATTATGAACATGTTCTGGTAACTGGTTTGAGTACAACTCCGGACTTTGGAGTTCAGGGTTCAGGATTCTACGATTTTGATTATTTATACTCTCGAGAAATTACGCTCTCATCTCCAACTTCAATAGATAATACTACGATTAAGATAACTCTCGATAATTCTTCATTTGATTATCAATACGTTAATCTACTAGGTAAAGATATAAGATTTTTTGATTCAGAATTAAAGACAAAGTTTAGCTATTACATAGACGAATGGAATTATAATGGAACATCAGAAATTTGGGTTAGAATTCCGGATAGTGGAACTTCTAAATTTATTCTAGCTTATGGTAATAATGTCGTTGATTCTGAAAGTAATAGTACCAATACTTTTGAATTCTTCGATGATTTTGATGATGGTTCTTTGGACTCGACTTTATGGGAAGGAGCCACGGATGATTTCACTGAATGTAATGGTTATCTTTATGCTGGTTCGTCATGTAATAGTTATGGATATAATAACAAACGTTTATCTAGTATAAAAGAGTGGACGGGAAGTTATGTAATTGAAGCTAGGGTGTACATAGACTATACCAATTGGGGTGGTTTTCAGGCTGTAGGATGGCATGCGAGCACTTCAGACGGTATTGGTGCTGGCTTTTATTCTTATGAGGATTATTATGCAGGATGGGAGGATGGTAATAGCTGGAGTTATTACGATAATTATAATGATGATTGGGTAATTATAACTTTAATTGCTAATGGGGCTTCTTCTAAAGTTTCGTACTACAATGTTGCCGATAACTCATATTATAATCGTTCAATAGATAATGGAGGATTAAACGCAGAAGTTATAGCTCTAGGACAATGGCAATGTGAATGCTGGAATACTTACAATTACAGAGCATGGTGGGATTATGTTTCTGTAAAAAATTATGATCCAACAAGTTATACAATACAGATTGGAAATCAGACAAACGTCAAAATAGTCAATAATAATATCACGTTCAAGACAACTGTTGCAGATACCTATAGTCTGATATCCAACTACACTTGGATTTCAAGCAAAGATGGGTACATAGGCAATACATCTAGTTTCGTACTTCCTTCTACGTCGCTTTCTCTTGGGAATCATACTATTTCGGTTCGACTCAAAGACAGTAGTGGCAGCTGGTCAGGTTGGTCTAATTTCACATACAAAGTATACAAAACTCCAACAGTAGCATCCATGGATATCTCTGCTTGGATGGATGACCAAGGAGACCGGATATTTTTCAATGGAACTGGTAGTGATACTGATGGTACGATTGTCGCTTACAAATGGGAATCAAGTATTGATGGGCTTATTAGTACGTCAGCATCATTCAATACAACCACCTTATCTCCAGGAAATCATACTATATATTTCAATGTAAAAGACAATTCCACTTTATGGTCGGCTAAGAGTGATAAATGGTTATACATCAATGATCAACCGATTGGAACAATAGTTTCTGTTTCTCCAACTTTAGTTTATACAAATGGAAGTTTTGTACCAGACAGGCCTCTTGTAGATAATAATACATGGGCTATGTGGAATTTTGATGAAGGGAGTGGCACAAGTGCCCAGGATTCAAGTTCTAATGATAATGACATGGATAGTTTTAGATGTACTGACCAAACAACTTGGACTACAGATTCCAAATCTGGAGATTATGCTATAGAATTTAATGGAGAAGATGGATGTACAGGAGTTTATACAGGTGATGAGTTTAATTCTGATTCACCAGATGAAATGACTGCTGAAGCATGGATTAAATTAGATGTAATAGACAGATGGAATCCAGTTTACACGCATTATGAGGATGGTTATTTCATTTTTCGTGTTAATAGTGACAACAAGTTACATCTTCAAGTTAATGGTAATCATGGTTGGTACTACGTTACAGGTTCAACAGAATTGAAATCTGGTGTTTGGTACCATGTTGCAGCGACGTATAGTTCGACTACAGATAGAATACGTGTTCATCTTAATGGTTCTGTAGACGGTACTACGGATATTCCTAGCAGCTATACGATGTCTAATCAAAATTGCTGTAGTAATTGGATAGGTTATGATAATTATGATGGTTATGATTTTGACGGTATAATTGATGAAGTTCGTATATCTAATGTTGAAAGGACTGAGTTTAATGCACCTGATAACATTACATTTAATGGTTCAGCTACTGACCAGTCTGGATACGTGGCAGCTTACTCTTGGTCGTCATCTATTGATGGTCAATTAAGTACTCAAGCCAACTTCACAATTCACGAATCCAATCTATCTTTTGGTAATCATATAATTACGTTCAAGGTGCAGGATGAAACTGGTGCATGGTCAGTTCCAAAGACCATCAATATTACTGTAAGATCTTTCCCGTATGCTAAGATAACATCAGTTGAGCCATGGTATGTCAATATAGGTACTCAGGTTAATTTTACTGCCACAGCATCTGCACCCGATTCAGCAAATCTGACTGAATACCTCTGGTGGTCATCGATTGACGGGGATCTAAATAGCAATCTCACTTTCAACTCGACTAGTCTGAGCTATGGGAATCATACGATTCTGTTCAAGGCCAAGAACAGCAGAGGTGAATGGTCACAGCCTTACTTTGTTAATGACGGTGTCAGTTTTGTTCTGGTCAATGATATACCCGTAGCTTCGATAACAGATATGTCTCCAAATCCAGCTACCAAAGGAGAAGGTAGAGCACCACCTGTAGACCAATACACAGTGGGTTATTGGCCATTCCGTGAAAGTACTGGAACTGAGACAATCGATGAAAGTGGTCAAAATAATAATGCGACTCTCAAAGGGTCCCAGTTTGAAACTGGTGTTTGGGATTCATCAGTTTATTTGGATGGTGGTTCAGATTATATTTATGTGAATGAAGGTTCTTCAGTCTCAGAGTTAGGTGGAAATGACTTTACATTAGAAGCTTGGATTTATCCAACCCGTTCGATGACTAGCGGCACTCACTCTATAATTCGTAATGATGGTGATTACAACTTGTTCGTGTCCAATGGTTATCTTAAAGCCGAAGTTTGGTTTGATGGAACTCGTTATTGGGTAACATCTACTGAAACTTACATGTCTTCTACGGATACTTGGTATCATTTAGCAGCAGTTTGGGATGCAGATGATGAAGAGTGGACTTTGTACGTTAATGGAAATTCACAAAATGATAATAATGGAGATTCGGATGAAACGGTGGATGATTATCCTCTTTGGTTTGGCAGTACTGATCGTTACAGTGGTCAAGCCTTTAAGGGACGTATTGATGAAGTGAGAATATCTAATACGGAACGATCTTCATTATTGTATTATACCACTCTTCAGTCTACTATCACATTCCAAGGTTCTGGTAGTGATGGTGATGGAACAATAGTTGGTTATAATTGGAAATCTTCCATTGAGGGGCAATTAAGTACTGATGAAGATTTCAGTTTAACTGCGGCTAATTTCACAGTGGATATTCATACTATCTCATATCGTGTTCAGGATGACGATGAAGTCTGGTCTCCCTGGGCAACCTCCAGTTTAGATGTGAGATCATATCCTTCTGGTCAAATTTTGTCTATAAATCCAAATTCCACTAGCGAGGGTCTATCTGTTACTTTAAGTGGAAATGCAAGTGATCCTGATTCTTCTGAGACTTTTGTTACATATAGATGGTGGTCATCAATAGATGGGTGGTTGAGTGACTCTCAAAACTTCAGTTATTCAGACTGGTCTCCTGGAAATCATACAATTTATTTACAGGTTAAAGATAGCCAGGGTTATTGGTCTATGCCTGTTTCTGTTGAATTATTCATTAATGATGTACCCACGGCTTTAATTGATTCCATAACTCCTAATCCTGCATACAATAATAATGCAACTTATACAACAGTAACTTTCAACGGAACTACATTGGATGCCGATGGTTCAATTACTAATTACGAATGGCGTTCAAGCAAAGATGGTGATTTGAGTACTAGTTCCGACTTCGTGATTAATGTCAATCAACTTAGTAATGGTAACCATACGATTACTTTCCGTGGAAAGGATGATTATGGTGCCTGGTCACCCACCGTAACCACTTACCTTGAGGTATTTGAGAATCCAAATGCTACTATTGATTCAGTTTCAGCCATTTTTGTTAATCAGTATGCGAAGCTATGGCTAAATGGAACCGGATCAGATACAGATGGCTCAGTTACGAACTATACATGGACCTCATCTATTGATGGTTTGATTGGAATTTTCGAAGATATATCGCTCTCAACATTGACTCCTGGAAACCATACTATAACTTTCAAGGTCAAGGACAATTCATCACTGTGGTCTACTGGTGCGATTACAAATGTTGAGATTAATGCACGGCCAATAGTTAGCTTAGAAGCTACAATCCCAACTACTATCTATGGTTTCAGCGGAAGCACTCAGGTCCAAGGTCCTGATGATGATACACTAGCTTTCTGGCATTTGGATGAGACTACAGGTTCGACAGCATATGATTCAAGTTCGTCTGAGAAGCATGGAAGTCTAAAGAACAATCCTCTTTGGAAAACAGGATTATATGAAAATGGTTTAGAGTTTGATGGTAGTGATGATTATGTTGAAGTTCCAGAGCTTCTACCCGGTAATGTTTTTGATGTTGTAACTATTGAAGCTTGGATTAAATTAAAATCTAATGTTGATGAAGATGATGAATGGATAATATTTGCAGGCGGTAAAGACGGACTTCTAAAATTTGGAATTAATGATGAAGAAGAACCCTTCGTTTTTGTGGATGAAACCGATAATTTTGACGCAAAAACAGTGACTTCTAGTAAAGCATTAGTCTCTGGTTATTGGTATCATTTGGCAGGGATTTATGATTCTGATAATAACTTGATACAAATTTATCTTAATCACAACATGGTGGCTAATTCTTCAATTGAAACTAATTATGTTCTTGACAGAGCAGCTACGGCAAAGAACGTTATTGGGTCTTCAACGGGCGGCAGTCAAGATTTCTTTTATGGAACTATTGATGAGCTCCGTATTTCTGATATTAAGAGAAACACTTCAGATATGGTCTCCCGCAGTGATGCATCTTATCTTTTAGCATTTGCAAGTGATTTGGATGATAATATTGAATCTATGAAATGGCGTTCTAGCATTGATGGTTTACTTAGTTCTTCAAATTGGTTATTATTGGAAGCATCAGATCTTCAGGCTGGGAGTCATAACATCACTTTCCGTGCCAAAGATCCGCATGGCTTCTGGTCTGAGTATATTAATTTCACATTGTATGTTAAAATGTATCCTCGAGCTTCCATAACTTCAATATCTCCTAATTCAACCGATGTTGGAACAACAATAACATTTACAGCAACGAGTAGCGACTCGGACGGTAGTGTTGTTGCATACAAGTGGCGTTCATCAAAAGATGGCGTATTGAGTACCAGTGAGAACTTCACTAGTTCAACTTTGAGTGCTGGTTATCATAGGATTACATATCAGGTTGAGGACAACGAGGGTTTATGGTCTGTTATTGAAACATCAGAGATATTCTTGAACGAAATACCAACTGCATCTATTGGTTCAATAGCCCCTCAGACGGTTTACAGGAATAATCAGACATATTACAATTCATCTTTCTATGGTAATGTAAGTGATAATGATGGTCAGATAACTCATTATTATTGGAATTCCAGTAAGGATGGAGTACTGAGTACATCAG